>Ga0207988_1001049_pt1 | contig 14847 bp, 7 predicted proteins | sample ETNtaG_11_FD_185773 | JGI IMG/M metagenome (GOLD analysis project Ga0207988, IMG submission 185773) | Marine microbial and viral communities from oxygen minimum zone, Eastern Pacific Ocean - ETNP201310SV74 (SPAdes) (version 2) | ecosystem: Environmental > Aquatic > Marine > Oceanic ...
TCATCGGCTCTTCGATTGTGAGTATTACCTGGCCCACAATCCCGATGTCGCAGAGTCTGGGGTTAATCCCTTAATCCATTTCCTGGACCAAGGGGCTTGCGAGGGTCGATCACCTTTTGATATCTATTCCGAATGGATTGAATTGCACGAAAAACGAGGAGACGTAAATGACGTTGATCGTTTGTTGCAACAATCTAAATCAAAGCCTCTCGTTTCAATCATCATGCCTGTGTTTAATACGAGCATTCAATGGCTCAAAAAAGCCATTGATTCGGTTCTGATTCAAACCTATCCGCATTGGGAACTCTGTATCGCTGACGATGGATCAACATCAACATCGGTGCGACCAATACTAGAAGCGTACGAAAAACTCGATTCACGCATCAATGTTGTCTATCGATCCGAGTCCGGTCATATCAGTGCAGCATCCAACAGTGCGCTTGAGGTAGCGTCCGGAGAGTTCATTGGGCTTTTGGATCATGACGATGAACTCCATCAGAATGCTTTGCTCGAAGTTGCCTTGACGATCGATAAAAATCAAGGCGTTGATCTTGTCTATTCAGATGAAGACAAGATAATGCCTTCGGGGGTTAGGTTCGACCCCTTTTTCAAACCCGATTGGGCGCCAGAGCGATTACTCTCTCAAATGTATTGTGGTCATCTGGGAATTTACCGTACCAGTATCGTTCGAAAAATTGGTGGCTTCCGGCAGGGGTATCATGGCAGCCAGGACTACGACTTATGCTTAAGGTTTACAGAGCACTCACAGCGAATCTGTCACATACCAAAAATTCTTTATCATTGGAGAGCTCTGGAAAAATCTACTGCCCTTAACTCAGAATCAAAATCCTATGCATACGAGGCTGGCGTAAGCGCGCTTCAGGATGCTCTGGATCGACGCGGCGAGGGGGCTCGCGTCTATCCAGTGAGTCGGAAAAAATATCCCGGCCGGTACCGAGTCCGTTATCCCCTAGAAAATGAACCCAGAGTATCAATAATTTTCGTCGATACACGCGGTGAAAATAAACTGGATACGTTGAGCGACGTTATGTTGGAGTTTGCTGCAAAGACAAACTACGACAATTTAGAATTTGTCATATCGTTGCCTGCTGCAGAATACAAAAAATGGGCTCACAACCAAAAGGCTCTAAAGTCTAATAAAAAGTTAGATTTCACTGTAATAGCATCGGAAAAAAATCAATTTTCCAAGTCAGTCAATGCTGCTGTATCGGCAGCCACTGGCGCCTTCATCGCTATTATTAGCCCAGACCTGAAAATCTGTTCATCGCAATGGGTTCAGATCATGGTTTCAAGATTGCAGCAACCAGGGGTTAGCGCGGTTGGCCCGAAAATATTGAACCATGATAAATCTATCTATAGCGCAGGACTTGTTCTCCGAAGAGATGCACCGCCTATGCATAGTCATATAGCGCACCCCAAACGAAGCATGGGATATTTCGGCCAACTCGTGGTTGCCTGTAACTGCTCTGCACTCAGTATCGATTTCCTAGTAACCTCTCGGAATCTTTTTAAAGAAGTTGGCCGGCTGGACGAAGAACTTTCTTCGCCCTATACAGAAACAGATTTTTGCTTGAGACTTTCCGAGAAGGGTTACCGTCATGTCTTTGAGCCAGACGTAATCGCTCGATTTAGATCATCACGCCCAGTCGAAAAGAAAATTTCGAGTGATAATCAATCTCTTCACATCATGCAAAAAAGATGGGCAAGCATAATGACAAACGACCCTCTCTACAGTCCAAACCTCATTCAGTCATCGGGGGGTTATCGAATGAGCAACTTCCCAAAAGGGGTTTTGCCCTTCTCCGAAGAATAGCGCTGAAAAAAGGGTTTGCCGGTTATCGGATATGTTTTGACTGTTGGCCTAATGATTACTTCGGCAACACCAAAGGCGGGTGTCCGGCGCGCTGGCGAATCTTGTCGATTGCCCGGTGTACGCTGGGATGACAGACTATTTTTTTCTCAAGGGTTCGCTTGCCGGGAAAATCCAGCAGGCTGATGCCAATCAGCATGGTCAGTATTCCCTGACCCGGCAATACCAGCATCGCGATACCCATCAATAACAAAAATGCGCCCAGCAGGTTTTTTACAGCGTGAGTGGCGAACCTCAGCGCGGGGTGGCGGTGACGCCAACTACCTAAAGACGCGTTATCGCGGACAAAGTAATCCGGGCTCATCCGCGTAATCGCAAAAAATATCAACGCGGCATAGGCCAGTGCCAGCAGCAACGAAGATGCCACTACCACGCCGATGATGCCGGGGTGGGCATGCGCCCAGTCAAAAACCTGTGTCAACATGCTGTGTTCACTCCGGCATAGCCCAAAATCCAGTCACTTTTTTCTACCAGCCACTCAGCTGGCTCGGCTGTTCTTCGGCTCATCCTCCCGTTGGAATAATAAGGCCGGGCGCGCCTGAGGAGCTCGAGTCTGCCCAAAGATTGCCCTTCTGACAAATACCGAGACTTTTGGCCAAAAGATAAGAGGCCACCCACTATACTGCGATGAATTCGAAGTGGACATCGTAATGCAAACTCCCCAGCCCGCGCTGGATGCTGTAACAATCGAGGAACGTCTTAACGAGATGCTTGATGCGGTGCTGTCCTCAAGGCGCACGGCCTCAGAACCGGCAAAACAGCTAGCCAAGTGCTCACGGGCACAGCAGGATTTCGCACTGCATTGGCTGGGCGTCATCATCTCCACCAATTCTGAGATGGGCTTTCAGTTCGCCTGCCACGCCCCGCAGGCTTTTTCCGTTATGGGCCTGGCACAGGTCGAGCAGTGGGTCCTTCACGCCATGGATATATACGACCGCCAAGGCCTGTATCCGGGTAGCCAGGCTTTGGCGGATATTAATGGTTTTGCCCTGACGTTTAGCCAAAGCCGTACCGCTGTAGGTCTTGATCGCGATGCCGGGGCGATTCTTGTTCATTTCCTGCGCGGACTCTCCGGTCGGGGGTTGCGGGTTAAAACCGGCGAGACAAACTGTACTGACACCGAGGTGGTGTATCTGCCCGGCACGATCAACGATTACCCCAGCCGGGAAAAAAACCTGTCTCTGTATCGCCTGATCGCGACACAACTTTGGGCACAGACACGATTCGGCACGTTTCGCCGGGCGAGCCCAAATGCGCCGCGTCTGTCCGAGCAACTGTCGCGCTATTCGGATCCAAAGAAGGCGCAACAACTGTTTGAACGCCTTGAGCAGGCTCGCCTTGACGCCTGTATTCGCAGAACGCTGCCCGGGCTCGGCCGGCAGATGGATTTACTGCTGAACCGATCACCGAAGAACAATCTAAAATGGCAGGCCCTGATCGCACCCTTGTGCTGCACCGATGCCACTGTCACCCAGACCCTCGCCGTGCTTGAGCAGGCCTACAGGGATAACCAAGACTTAGCTTTAGCACCGCCTTGGGCGGGGCGCATCGATATCGCTCTCGCTGAACAGGCGATGGACATCCGAACTCAGCGCGAACGCGAACAATTACAGACGCAACTTGCCCAATGGCTCAAAGATCAGCCGCTGGAGGGCAATACGGCCCAAGAGCTTAAGATCACCAGCGATGACGATCCCAAAGACGCCCTGGGGCCGGTGTCTTTTTCTATTGAGATCAATGGCGAATCAACGAGCGCGCCGCCCGCGGTGAATCAATTGGTGCAATCCCTGCTGCTCGACTTTGACCAACTGCCAACAAAGGCGCTGGCGCCAACTAGCGCGACGAATTACGACGCCCGGGAACAGCCGTCGTTAAGCCCACAAGCCGAGGAACCCAATCAATACCCCCAAAACCCGTGCTATCACTACGATGAGTGGGATTTTCGCCGGCGCCACTACCGCAAGAACTGGTGTGTGCTACGGGAGCTCCAAATGCCGATGGGCGAGGGGAGTTTCTACCCCCAAACCATTGAAAAATATAAAGGTTCTGTGATTGAGCTGCGCCGCACTTTCGAAGCCCTGCGCACCAGCGTGCGCCGCGTGCGCCGCGTGCGCAGCGGAGATGAGATTGATCTGGATGCTTTGGTAGACGCACGCGTCAGCGCTTTTTGTGGGGAAGAAATGAGCGATCGCGTACTCTCGCGCCTTGATCGGTCTGAGCGCGACATCGCCGTGATCTTTATGGTCGACGTCAGCGGCTCAACCAAGGGCTGGATCAATGATGCCGAGCGTGAGTGTCTCGTGCTGCTGTGCGAGGCTTTGCAGGTTCTCGGTGATCGTTACGCGATCTATGGATTTTCCGGCATGACCCGCAAACGCTGTGAGTTATACCGTATCAAGGAAATGGACGAAGCGTACTCGGATGCGGTGAAAGCGCGCATTGCCGGCATCGAACCCAAAGACTACACACGAATGGGCGCTACCATTCGCCACCTAACCATGCTGTTAAACAAAGTGTCCTCAAGAACCCGCCTGCTGATTACTCTCTCGGATGGCAAGCCGGACGACTACGACGGCTATCGCGGTGAGTACGGTATCGAAGACACGCGCCAAGCACTGATAGAGGCGAAGCGCTCCGGTATCCACCCCTTTTGCATCACTATAGACCGCGAGGCCCGCGACTATCTGCCGCACATGTACGGCGCGGTGAATTACACCCAGGTAGACAACGTCCACCGACTGCCCATTCGGGTCTCGGACATCTACCGTCGCCTGACTGTCTGAACCGAGATGCGTTTTCTACTTACTCTTAGCACTGTGAACAGAAAAATTTGACCTCCCTATATGTTGGGCGTATTCTCTCGCCAACGCCACAATATGTAGTGCTACTGACCAGACCCACCCATAAATAATAATATTAGTGGCGTATGAAAAACTTTCCAAAACTATAAAGGATGATGTAGGTCACGACGGAATCGGTGTTGCAGTGTGCACCGGCTCCGGGGGTGTTTTTGCCCTGAAAACTAGAGATAAGCAGACATAAAAAATGAAAAACGCGAGCACTTTGACCACTTCTGGCCCGAGAAATGACGTCTCCTTCCAAAGTGCATCTATTGATATCTGGGACAAGAAATACCGGCTAAAAACCAAGTCGGGCGAGGCGTTGGATACGGATATAGATCACACCTACCAGCGTATCGCACGAGCGCTGGCCGATGCCGAAACGACTCCCGAAAAACAGGAGCAGTGGTATACCGCCTTTCTCTGGGCGCTTAGAAATGGGGCAATTCCAGCTGGACGGATCATCTCCAATGCCGGAGCACACGAGCACAAGCCGGCCACCAGCACGATCAACTGCACGGTGTCAGGAACTATTCCAGACTCGATGAACGGCATCCTCGGCAAGACCCATGAGGCTGGCCTGACACTGAAGGCCGGCTGTGGGATTGGCTATGAGTTCTCAACCTTGCGGCCCAAGGGGGCGTTTGTCAGCGGTGCCGGCGCCTATACCTCCGGGCCCCTGTCGTTTATGGACATCTATGACGCCATGTGCTTTACCGTATCCTCGGCCGGGGGACGACGCGGTGCGCAGATGGGCACCTTCGACATTACCCACCCGGATATCACAGACTTTATCCGGGCTAAGCGCGAGGATGGCCGCCTGCGCCAATTTAATCTGTCATGCCTAATTACAGACCAGTTCATGCAGGCAGTCAAAGATGATCGTGACTGGGATCTGGTATTCCCGGCCAACCAATCGGACCTGGCCGAGGACGATACCCGTGTTGTCTGGCGTCACTGGCCGGTGACGGAAGGCTATCGCACCAATGAAAACGGCGAGGTTGCCTGCAAAGTCTACCGGTCTATTCCGGCCCGGCGACTATGGAACCTGATCATGGCCTCGACCTATGACTACGCCGAACCGGGTTTTGTTCTGATCGACCGCATCAACGAAATGAACAACAACTGGTTCTGCGAAGATATCCGTGCCACCAACCCCTGCGGTGAGCAGCCCCTGCCGCCTTATGGCAGTTGTCTTTTGGGCTCGATCAATCTGACGCAGTTTGTTGAGTCGGCCTTTACCGCTGATGCTCACTTTGATTGGGATCGGTTCCGCAAGGTGGTTAGCATTTTTTCACGCATGCTCGATAACGTGGTCGAGGTTCATGGCCTACCGCTGGAGCAGCAGGCGGAGGAGATCCGCTACAAACGCCGCCATGGCATGGGCTTTTTGGGCCTGGGCTCAGCTTTGACCATGCTGCGGATGAAATACGGGGAATCGAAGTCCCTGGAATTCACCGAGCGGGTTGCGCGCGAGATGGCGCAGGTCGGCTGGGAAACCGGGATCGAGTTGGCCGAGGAGAAAGGGCCGGCGCCCATTATGCTGGACACCTTCGACATCACCCCTGAGATGCTTGCCCGACGCCCGGAAATGGCCCGCGACGGCTATAAGGTCGGCGACAAAGTCCGCGGATCGGTGTTAATCGCCAAATACAGCCGCTACATGCAGCAATTTGATTCGCAACTTACCGATAAGATTGCCGAACACGGCGCGCGTTACAGCCACCATACCTCGATCGCGCCCACTGGCACCATCAGCCTATCTCTGGCCAACAACGCCAGCAACGGCATTGAGCCTTCTTTTGCCCACCTCTACAGCCGCAACGTCATTCGCGAAGGACGCAAAACCAAGGAAAAAGTCGATGTACTCTCCTACGAGTTACTTGCCTATCGCGAACTGGTCAATTCGAAGGCGGGCCCCGGCGCCAAGGACGATAACAGCCTGCCGGATTACTTCATCAGCGCCGATGATATCAACCCACGCCAACACGTTGACGTGCAGGCAGCGGCACAAAAATGGATTGATTCGTCAATCTCCAAAACCGCTAATGTACCTACCGATTTTCCCTTCGAAGAGTTCAAAGACATATACATGTATGCCTATGAGCAGGGGCTCAAGGGTTGCACCACGTTCCGTTTTAACCCGGAAGTCTTCCAGGGTGTACTGGTCAAGGAACAAGACCTGGAGAGCACGGTTTACCGTTTTACCCTTGACGACGGTGAGGTAATTGAAGCCAAAGGCAACGAGGAAATCGAGTACGACGGCGAAACTCACACTGCGGCTAACCTCTTTGATGCTCTGAAAGAAGGCTATTACGGCAAATTTTAAAATTGAATCTGCGCTGAGAAAAAATTCTGATGGCAATAAAAATTGGCAAACAAATATCTGAATTTGAGGTTGTCGCCTCGACTCAGCCAGACCCGGCACCCGAAAAGATGAATGCTGCAACCATATTGGCGGATACTGAGGGCTTGCCGGCTAATGTGGTACAGATGCATGAGAAGGTCGAGCGACCCGAAACACTGGTGGGAAGCACCTACAAGATCAAAACACCGTTATCAGACCATGCACTGTACGTGACCATCAACGATATTGTCCTGAATCCCCAGACACCTTACGAAAAGCGCCGCCCATTCGAGATTTTTATCAATTCCAAGAACATGGATCACTTCCAGTGGATCGTGGCGCTGACCCGAATTATCTCGGCTGTGTTCCGCAAGGGCGGTGATGTCACTTTCCTGGTAGAAGAACTGCGCAGCGTATTTGATCCCCAGGGCGGCTACTTCAAGCGCGGTGGCAAGTACACACCATCACTGGTTGCTGAAATCGGTGACGCAATTGACAGCCATATGCGCATGATCGGTATGATTCGCGACGACGGACTGGATGAGCACCAACAAAAGCTCGTTGACCAAAAACGCCGGGAATTTGAGTATCGCACTCAAATCACCCCCGAAACCGAGCCTGACGCGGCTGACTTTCCGCCCGAAGCGCGTTTGTGTCTCAAATGCCAGACCAAGGCCACGGTACTGCTCGATGGCTGTATGACCTGCCTGAACTGTGGCGATTCCAAGTGCGGCTGATCTAAAAGATCCATTACCGCTCGCCCTTTGTAAATTCCCCCTCCCGAAGACAGGCGATCACCGTGGCAACACCTAATTACGCCATAGCAGCAGGTCTGTAACTTTCAAGACGCCGGCAGGCTCGCTGCCTATCCCACGTAATAATTGATTCTCGCTCAATGTGATGCCGATCACATCAAGAGGCTGTTATTTTGGTTATCGTTAAGCAATCTCGACAGTGCCCGGAGACAGAAATGATAGTATTTGGGCGCAGTATGATTACTGGCTGAGCAATCCAGATAAAGTAAAGTAGCGCCTTTATAATCAAACAATTATATTTATCCCACTGGCCACCCGGCAAAACTACGAGAACAGCAATTAGCGATAAAGCGAAGGAGCATAATGGGTAACGACAAGAAACAAAATTCCACGAGAGCATTTGATCGGGTCCGGACAAGGCTTAATCGGGCAACAATACTCACGACCATGGGCAGCTTTATACTGGTTGGCGGTTTTGGCGTGAATGAAGACGCCTATGCTGGCAGCTCCTACAAATGGAACCTCTCCCGTATTGGAGTCAATAAAACCCTGCATAAAAATGCTAAGAAAAAGGGAACGAATGTCAAAGTTGGCGTAATGGATGGCCTCGCTCGCTGTACTCATAAAGAACTGGAGGGGCGCTGTGTTTACTACCAGAACAGCGGGGGCACCTACAACTACTGGGACAACCATGGCACTCATGTCGCTACCACTATCGCGGCCAGATACAGCGGCATAGGCGGCATGGTTGGGGTTGCGCCCAAAGCAAAGATCTACAGCTTCGGAGTGTTTGATGATTTTGGCTGGGTCGGCAGCGAAACGGCTACTGTCAACAAAGCGAGAAAACTGGGTGTTCGAGTCATCAATATGAGCTATGGCCCATCAACCCCCGGGATATTAGCCGGTTTCACGTCCCTTCGTATGATGGGCGCGGCCGCGAACAAGAAGGTGGTATTTGTAAAAGCTGCGGGAAACGCCGGAGTCGAGCTTTCATCGCAGCAGTTCTCGACCAATTTTCAGGCCTGGTCCAAGCTGAAGAATCTCATCATTGTCGGGGCGGTGAAGAGCAATCGAAAGATAGCCTCGTTCTCGAACCGGCCTGGTAATAATTGCTTCAAAGCAAAAAAAGACACCAAGTGCACCAAGAAGAATATGTACAAGTACTTCACGGTCATGGCGCCCGGCTACAACATCTATGCCGGTCTTGGCAACGGTGGTTATGGCAAGATGAGTGGCACCTCCATGGCTGCACCGCATGTGACCGGGGTGGTAGCCCTGCTGCAGGGCTACTGGCCGATCTTAAAGACCCGCGCAGGCGCTGTCGCCAACATTATCTTTCATACCGCCCAGGATCGGGGCGTCAAGGGGGTTGATCCCACCTATGGCTGGGGACTGGTCCGGGCTGACCGGGCTTTAGGGCCTTTGGGCAAGAAGTACGTCGGCAAGAACAACAAGATCTATTCATTATCAGCCTCACGCCTTAAGGTCACACCGGCCTTATCTGCTTTAACCACGCAGTCGGTCACCTTCTTTGATGGTTATGACCGGGATTTTCAGATGCCCCTTGCAACCTTAGCCCCCTCTTATGCCGGCGTGCTCAATGCCTGGATGCGAGATGGCTATGAGCGCCATGAGTACACCTTAGGAAGCGATAGCGGGCTGTCCTATGCGTTCTCGGCCAACGGCTACGACCCGATGAATCCCAGCCTTGCGGACGTGCAGTGGCGCATAAGCTTTAATGATGCTAACGGGATGGACTGGCATTTAGGTCAGGGAACAGCAACAGACCGCCTTGACAATACCCAGGCCCTATCTTTTGGCCTGATGGCCGATAAAACCCACCAGGGCGGGGCTTATCCGGTGATGGCACTGGCCGATGGCGGTCTATATGGCTTTATCGATCAACCAGTTGCCTTGGGCTTTAACTTAACCGGTGGGGTATTGACCAACAATACCTTTAACAGCGAAGCCGATGAGCGCGACTTTGCCCCTAAAAGCGATGCAGTGGTGGTGGCGCTCGGTCGCACCAGTACCGATAAGAGACTTAGCGGATCCTTAAGTGCTACTTATCTTATGGAAGATCAAGGGGTGCTCGGTACCGGCGGGGCCGGTGGCCTTGGCTTTACCGAAGGATCTGAATCCCAGGCCATTACCTTGAGCACAAGCTATCAGTTAAGTGGCAATACCGAGCTTTCGGCCTCTTATACCGAAGCCTTCTCAAAAGGCGATACCTCAACAGATAACCTTTTAACCCTAACCAGCTCGCATCTTGCCAGTAATGCCTTTGCCCTAGGCGTTGCCCAACGGCATCTTATGAGCGATACCGATGAGCTTAAGTTCTCCATTGGCCAGCCATTACGGGTCGATGGGGGCTTGATGAGCCTGTCCCATGATGATTACTACGATGAAACTGAGGCTATGCACAGCCGCAGTGTTGATATAGACCTTAGCCCTACAGGACGGCAGATCGATTATCAGCTGCAGTACAGTTTCTCACCTAAGAAGAACCTCACCTTAGGCGCCTTTGCCTACTATGCCAATGATTACCTGCACCAAAAGACCCTAACCGACCACGGTGTGGGGGTCAGGGTGATGGGGGGGTTTTAGGGGGTTCGGAAGTTTTTATGCCAGTGTTGTTGGGATTGTTTAGTTTACGGCGACGGATTAAATTGACCACGTTGTTTTGAGAAAAAGAACTAGATCTGCGGCACTCGGGTCATATAGATATCCGCGCTTTGAATGAAAATATTCACACTTAAGAAGGAGGCGGCACGCTGCGTAAGTGTGCTGGCGCTATCCCTCCTATCTGGTTGTGCCGTATTTTGGCCGCCAGGCGTCCAATCGCTGGATCCCGGCGTGGAAACCGAGGAAGATACGTCCGAAGCCATTGATGCCACCACCCGAAACCAGATCGCCGGATGCGATATTACGCTGAGTGATCCATATCTTTGGCGTAACTGGCAACCAATTGTGACAAATCCTGGCTCTGACGGGGGATCACCCCTGCGAGCCTCAGTATTGCTGGTGATTGTTAACCGCGGAGATACCAAACGGTCTATTACATGGAAGAGTTTCTTGGTAGACGCGGCAGATAACCAGTTTCCATTGCGATTTACTGATCGTTCACAAACCCCCCAACACTTCGTCACATTGGAGCCAGCGGAGACTTACCAGGCAGGCCTGGTGGCACATAACGGGCCTTACCTACCTGTTGGCAACAGTGCATCTATTAACTTTGATTTTGAGATAAACGGCGACCACACGGGGCATCTGTCATCCTTGTCAGTTAACGTCGCGCGGACAGATTAGGGGGAAAGCCATTTTTCAATTGGTTAAGTCCCCAAGCACTATTTGGATCAAGAAAGCTGGGGCTTTTCTCGATTAAATTTCCAAATCAGCGCATTTTTGTGACGAAAATTTATTTTCGAGGCTAACTTGGTTTAACTTATGCCAAGTTTAGTAAGATTTGAATCCTCACATCCAATCAGCGTTCTTGTACTTGGACCAACCTTGAGCAATCCAGCGTCAAAAGCAATACGGTGATTGGCGCATATAAGGGAGGCCGTTTCGCCAATCGTTTCCAAAAAACACCCCTTACTGAATTCGGCCACTTTGAAAAGGTTACCAGACACCTCCCACGGTCGCCGTCGTGTTGTCTCGCTCAAGCTGCTTATCGAACAGGCCCGCAAATAAGAGAGATGCCCGTTTTCCACGGTTTGTCACTAGAATATGGCCCTCTAGCGACCGGAACCGCGTAACCGACCCTACTCGATTGTGAATCGGCATCTGGTTCAACAATCGAGTTATTGCGCGAAACGCCAACAAATTTTTAGCCGATAAACAGGCCAGCGGCCATCTTTCGAGCTGTATTTAGCAACACTTTTCTCATGATCAGTCGATTCACAGCCAAAGCCCTTGCTAACAGCCTATTGGCTGGGATCTCGATAGCGATGCTAGCGGCGCTTTTTGTTTCCTTTCACCATGATGAAGTTCTCAAAGAGTTCGGAAAGGAATGGGTCGCTGACTATGCCCGATCGATGAGACAGGAGGTGATTACTGCTTTCGCACAAAAAAATAAAACCAATCAAACCGATCCGTTAACCACCCTTCTTGAGAAGCCGCGGTGGGATGAAGTGCTTTTAGACGATAGGGCATACCCCCAAAAACGAGCACTGCTGCTCCGGCTCTGCGTGGCCCTAGAAAAGCAACGCGACTATCGCGCTTTAAAGAAGTGGTCGTTAAAGTGGTTATCCCTGACTGGTCGAGATCTCGATGCCAGGGCCTTTTGGTATGAGGCGATTCGTCACTTTCCTGATGAAGAAAATGAAGGATTGCAGGGGCTGATCACAAACCAGCGCGCCTTCCCTGAAAACAACTATCTTTCTCAATTTTTGATAAAGGCGTACAAAGAAACCAATAATTATGGTTTAGCAAATCAACTACTCCAGCAAGCGGCGAGACCTGAAGCGAAAACCGCTTTGACAGCCTGGCAAATATATTGGACAACTTCCAGTCAAAAAAATTTCTCTCAGACACTTTCAAAACATCTAGCGCCGAAATTCAATCATCGTGACCAACTTGCCCTCGTAACTCATATACCCACAGATTCTGTTAGACTTCGAATCGATCCACCGCACGGATCACGCATTCGCATTTATCAGATTGAGGTACAGATTGACAATCAGACAATACGCTTTCCTATTTCAACCTTAGAGTTCAATCACCTGCGTCGAGAAGAAGATAGCCTGATAGCACATGGAATACGTGACCCATATTTTCATCTGCCGATTGGAAAATATCTAGAGCCAGCAGATAGAGAAGAGATAACCGTTAGCGTCCGATTCTATGTTGACGTGGTCGTCGGTGAGGATCAACTCCCATTAGTTGATTTCTTTGAACACAGATGAATCGGTTCTTTTTAAAAATTTTCTTCTGGTCTTGGCTTATCACCCTACCTATCAGTATCGCTGGCGGGTATGTGCTCTACAAAACGATCGATCGCTTTTTTACCTACCAGGTTTGGCACTCCCCCGGCAAGACTACAGAACTTGACTTAGACGCCATCGCTCGTTATGAAGCCTCCCAATTGTTCAGCTATATAAGAGCACACATAAGAAAAAGTGGCAGAAAGCAGGAAACAACTCTCAAATCGATACACCTCATTCTTCCGGACTCCAATCTCGCAACCTTGGAGGCAAATATGCCTCATTCTGGTTTCCAATACGTAAAGGGTCGAATGTTGGACAATGGAAAATTAAAAAAAATAAAAATCAGATATCGTGGCGATTCATTCTACCGTTGGGCCTGGAACAAGAAATCAATCCGTTTTAAAACAACTAAAAACACACTTTATGAAGATATGCGTTGGGTCAATCTCCTCGCACCACGCACTATAGAGCACTTGAATAACTTCTTGTCTTATCGTCTAGCCACGATCATGGGATTGTTGGCGCCCAAAACAGAGTTGGTACGGCTTTACCTGAATGGAAGCGATCGAGGTGTGCATATCCTTGTCGAACAAATAAAGGAGAACACGCTCCGTAATGCCTCTCTCATGCCCGGGGATATTTACCGTGGCGAGGTTATAGGCAAGAACCGTTTCATACTTTCCGCGAAGGGGGCGCCCAACTCGCTATTTCAATCTGTCGCAGGGTGGGACAAAGTCGCAATCAATAATCATTTCCCAGCTTCGTCGCTGAGGCCTTTACAGATCTTTTTAGAACTTATTCAGCAGAGTGATTCTCCATCGGCACAAAAAGAGCTCAGCCAAATTCTTGATATGGAAGCTTGGGGAACATTTTCGGCGTTCGAGTCTTTAACTCAGAGCACTCATACAGATAACATCCATAATTGGCGGATCTATTTTGACCCTTGGCGCGGTCAATTTGTTCCCATCGTCTGGGATACGATGGGATGGTTTGACCCGCTGCGCGGCGCCCCAATAAAAGAGGAAATTATTCTCAATTCGATAATGTCCGCGCTGTTTAAAAATCAAGACTTCATTCGAGAACGCGAGAACGCGTTTAATCGATTCTTTGAAAAAGAACAAGACAAGATCTTTCTAAATGTAGTATCGGATGCAATTACCAGGATGGAGTACGAAGTCGATACAGACCCTTATCTGCGGCCCTCAAACCCAGAATCTGTTAAACAAGAAATGTATCGTCTGGAGGGGTTGATCAAGAAAATCTTGGCTGCACGAGCGGAACCTAGATCAGAGCAGTACATCAAGAAGTACGTGCAAGCTTACCCCGATCTAGCGATGGAATATAAGAGGAGCTATCCTGGCGGGTCTAAAAAGGATATGGAAGCATTTGGCCGGTTACACTGGCTGAATAACGGTCAAAAAGAGAAGCGCGTTCTCCCTTTGGCAACCTTCTCCCAACTCTATGCCCCGGTAGCTGTCAATGCGATTCCTGAGCCCATGATCTGGTCGGGCGAGATCACCATTGAAGGCCATCAGATTCTGGATCAACCGCTCGTCATCGAACCGGGTACCACGATAAATCTAGCCCCCAAGGCAACAGTGGTCTTAAAACACCACCTCACAGCAATAGGCACCCGCGGGGCACCGATCCGCTTTGTCAGCGCAACGACAGACCAGGATCCCTGGGGTGCCATCGTCCTGTCAGGTCGTGGTGCAGATGGTTCGACTTTGTCGCATTGCGAGATGTCCGATGGCAGCGGTCTTAAGGGAGATCTTTTTGAGTACTCAGCGATGCTGTCGATTCATGATGTTAAGAATGTAGTGATATCAGACTGTCACTTCAAAAATAACCATACCGTCGATGATATGGTCCATACCGTCTATGCAGACATCCGCTTTGAGCGAGTGCGTTTTGAGAATGCACTCTCTGACGCTCTGGATCTTGATATATCCACCGCCAGTATCAGTGACAGTTACTTTGAGCACAGTGGTAACGACGCAGTAGATTTAATGACCACCGCAGCGCTGATTACCGGGTCGGTATTCAAAAATAACGGTGATAAGGGTATATCAGTGGGAGAAAACAG
>Ga0207988_1001052_pt1 | contig 14815 bp, 18 predicted proteins | sample ETNtaG_11_FD_185773 | JGI IMG/M metagenome (GOLD analysis project Ga0207988, IMG submission 185773) | Marine microbial and viral communities from oxygen minimum zone, Eastern Pacific Ocean - ETNP201310SV74 (SPAdes) (version 2) | ecosystem: Environmental > Aquatic > Marine > Oceanic ...
AATTATCGGTAGCTTCTGTTAATGCTTTGTCCATCATTTCCATTCCGGCTGGAATTATTCCATTTGAAATTACATCTGAAACAAAATTTCCTCCATCCTTTACCGAAGGAAAACCAATTAATGCTGTTCTAACTGTTTGAGCTTTTCTTAGTATTTTAACTGTTATTTCAGTAATAACCCCTAGCAATCCTTCTGATCCACTTATTAATCCAAGAATATCATATCCTTGAGAATCAAAGGCTTTGCCTCCAACTCTACAAATTGAGCCATCCATAAGAACAATTTCAACGCCTAAAATATTATTTGAAGTAGTGCCATACTTTAATGAATGAACTCCTCCTGAATTTTCTGCAACATTTCCACCTATTGAACATACTATTTGACTCGATGGATCTGGTGCATAATAAAGATCTTTATGCTGAACTGAATGTGTTATTGATAAATTAGTAACTCCTGGTTGAGTTACCACGCAGTTATTATCAAAATCTATTTCTAAAATTTTATTAAATTTACCAAGCGATATTAAAACTCCATCCTGTAAAGGAAGGGCACCTCCAGAAAGTCCTGTTCCAGCACCCCTTGGAATAACTTTTATTTTATTTTCATTACAATATTTTAAAATTTTGCTTACTTCTAAAGTATTTTCAGGCAACACTACTACTAAGGGTTTTTGTTTGTAGGCTAGTAAAGAATCAGTTTCATAAGCTTTAACTTCATCATCTTCACTTAAAACATTTTCTGAATTAGTAATTTTTTTTAAATTACTAATAATAGTAGCTTTCTTTGCCAGTATTGATTGATCTATTTTAGGTAATGCTAAGTTGCTCATTATACTTACTAATCTAGCATTTTTTTTATCTTTTCTAAAGCTTTAGAAATATTATCTTGTGAAGTTGCAAAATTGAATCTTACATTATCTGTCGCAAATTTTCCAAATGCAGTTCCAGGAATTATAGCAACTCCAGCTTCCTGTAAACATTTCTCCGAAAATTCCTCACCATTCATTCCAGTTCCCTTAATATTAGGAAATGCAAAAAAAGACCCTCTTGGCAAACTACATTCAACACCTTTTAAACTTCTTAAGCCATCAACAATAAAATTTCTTCTTATAACAAACTCTTGCATCATATTGTCAAGATGATCCTCGGGTCCTTCTAAAGCTGCAATACCACCATATTGAGTTGCAGTATTTACACATGAGTGATTATTTACACAAAATTTAAATACATATTCTATCAAATTTTCTGGCCATACTCCCCAACCTAGGCGCCATCCTGTCATAGCATAAGTTTTACTCCAACCATTGAGTACAATGAGTCTGTCATAAAGACTGGGGTAATTAAAAAAAGTTGGAATTTCTTTCTTATCAAAAATCAATCTATCATAAATTTCATCAGTTAAAATTGCTACATGAGGAAAATTTTCTAAATCCTTAGCAAGTTTATCAATTATAGTTTTTTCTGTGAAACCACCGGTTGGATTATGTGGATTGTTTAAAATTAATAAACGAGTTTTTTCATTAATCAAAGACAAAACTTTATCAGGATTAATTGAAAAATCTTTATTTTCAGTTAAGTTAAAAGGAACTGCCTTAGCTCCAGTATAGTTGATCATTGATTCATAAATTGGAAAACTTGGGTCGGGATATATAATTTCTGCACCCGGTTCCCCAAAAAAAGAGATAGCGTAATGCATTGTAGGTTTGCCACCAGGCATAATAACTATTCTTTCTGGATCAATGTTTGCATGATATAGACTTTTGATTTTTCGACTTACCGCTTCCCTGCATTCAATTATTCCATTTGGCAATGTATAACCGTGATGTCCATCTTTTAAAGCCTGAATTGTAGCATCAACTACATGTTTTGGGGATTTAAAATCAGACTGACCTAAACTTAAATCAATAATTTTTTTTCCTTTTTTTTCTAATTTTTTAGTCCTTGCGAATATGTTGTAGACTGCTTCAGTGCCAAGCCTCTTTACACCTTTGGCAATTTTCATAATATATTTATTAATTAATGATAATGTTCGTTTTATCTAAACACAACTTTAGATCGGTTAAGTTCTTTAACAGATCTACATCCCATTAGAGTCATATCACGTTTAATTTCATCTTTCATTTTTTGCAAAATAGCTTCAACACCCTTTTGTCCTCCTGCTCCTAGTGCAAATAAATATCCTTTGCCAAAACTACATGCTTTTGCCCCTAATGATAAAGCTTTTAAAACATGAGTTCCTCTTCTAACTCCTCCATCTAAAATTACTTCTATTTTATCTCCAACTGCATCGACTATTTCAGCCAATTGATCGAAGGGTGCTCTAGAGCCATCTAGCTGTCTTCCTCCATGATTAGAAATCATTATTGCAGTACAACCAATATCAATTGCTTTTTTTGCATCTTCCACTGACATTACACCTTTAAGAGCAAATGGTCCTCCCCACTTCTTCACGCAATATTCTGCATCTTTCCAGCTCATTGAAGGATCAAACTGTTCATTAATATAATCAATAACTGATTTATCAATACTACTACCTTTGTCCGTCATATGAATGAGATTGGCCAATTTAAATTTTTCATGAAGCAAATTATTTAGTGTCCAACCTGGATGAAGTGCAAAACTTAAAAGGCTAGCCAATGTTAGTTTCGGAGGTGTGGTAAAGCCTGTTCTGTGATCTCTCTCTCTATTACCGGCTACAACTGTATCTACAGTTAAGCACATGCTATTAAAACCAGTTTCCTTACATCTTTCAATTAAATTATCGGTTAATCCCTTGTCTTTATGAATATAAAGTTGAAATAATTTAGGGCCATTGGTTAACTTTGCAATTTCTTCAATGCTTACTGTTGCCATCGTTGATATACCAAACATTGTTCCCATTTTTTCAGCAGCCTTCGCTGTAGCTCGTTCCCCTTGATGATGATAAAGGCGATGCATAGCAGTAGCAGAAAGAAAAAGTGGAAAATCAATTTTTTGCCCTAAAACTGTTGTGGATAAATCTACATTACTTACATCACTTAAAACATTGGGTATTAAATCACATTCATTAAATGCTTCTGTATTTCTATTTAATGTAACCTCATCATCTGATCCTCCATCAATATAATGAAAAATTGGGGAAGGTAATTTTTTTTTTGCTAATCTTCTAAAATCATTAAAATTATGACAATTTTTTAAATTCATAAATATATTATATACTATTAAAACTTTTTGAGAAAATTAAACATGTAGCTATTTGCCCCAGGATTTTTGCTTCCTAAACTTGCGTTAGAAATATGATTATAAGACATCCCAAACATACTATTTTTTGAAATATCCATAGATAACTGGATTTCACTTTTAAATTCTATAATATGACCTAAATCCTTGCCATCACCTTGATTATAAATTCCTGGCGTAAAACTAGGAGTTAATTTTAATAAACCGAGATCATAGTCTGCTTGCACTCCTGTATATAGATATACCGCATTATCTGCAGTAATCATTCCTCCTGTAATTGGCGAAAGTGTTCCAAGAAAACTATTTCTTTTTAATTCTTCATTTTGATGTTGAAAGCCAAATAATGTTGATTTTGCTCCATCATCACTGAAATCAAACATACCACTATAAACATTTATTTCTGTATTTTTTTCATTCACTATTTTTTCTTCAGCAAATAAATGCGTTATAAACAAAACATTACATAATAACGTTATTAAAATAATAATTTTTTTTATCATAAAGTTAGAATATACTTAGAATGTTTATATTAATAGTCCAATTTAATCTAAGCATTATTGGATTTTTTCATTTTTTTTAAAAATTTTTTGATAAATTAAAATTCCTCCAATAAAAAAAATAAAATAAGGAATTAACCATAAAAGCAAATTATATAATTTAAATTCTGGCTTATATACTATCCAATCGCCATATTTGCTTTTTAAAAAATCATAAATTTCATCTTCTGACGATCCTTTATTTAATTTTTTTAAAATTACATATTTAATATTAATGGCAAAATCAGAATTGGAATCATCAATTGATTGCCCTTGGCAAATCAAACATCTTATATTTTTTGATATTTTTTTCAGTTCATCTAAATGATCTTCTTTAGAATAACTATTATTAATACTAAAAAAAAGTCCAATTAAAATTAATATAAATAACTTATTTTTCATTATTAATAGCATCAATAATTTTTTGGTATTTTTGAGAATTTAAAGGACCTATAAATTTTAATAAAACTATCTTCTTATTATTAATTAACAGTGTCTCAGGAATTCCATAAGCCCCTAAATTAATTGATAAAGATCCGTCATAATCAAAAAAAATTTGCTTATATGGATTACCTTGTTTATTTAAAAAAGATAATGCGTTTTTTTTTTTATCTTTAAAATTAATACCAACAATTTTTAATTTATCATTTTGTGATAATTTTATTAGATAGGGATGTTCGTCTCTGCAAGGACCACACCAAGAAGCCCAGATATTTATAAGATAGTATTTTTTGTTAATAAAAATTTTTTCCGACTCCAGATATTGATTATCAAGCAATGATTTTGAAGAGAAATTTGGTATTTCTTTTCCTGTTAATTGATCAGGAATATAAACATTTTCAGTTTTTAAACTTTTAAAAAAAATAGTTGCTAATAGTAATAATAATATAAAAGTTGAAATAAATATTATTAATCTTTTGAAATTAATCTTTTTGTCTAAAAACACTTAAAATACCTCCTAGTGAAATAAGCAAAGCCGAAACCCATATCCAAATCATCATAGGTTTTTGCTGAAATCTTATATTAAAAAAATCGCTATTTTGAATATTATTCATAGTTATAAACCTATCATAAAAAAAATTTGTCTTAATATTTGCTTCACTGGTTGTTATGCTTGGCTGATTATAAATTCTTATTTCTGGTTTTAAATAAGAAATGTCACCCTTGGGGTCTGTTAAACTAAAACTGCCCAACAAACTGTTGAAATTTTTTTCAACTTTTCCTGAAATGCTATTAAATTTTAATTCATACTTTTTAAATTTATAGCTTTCTCCAATTTTTAAATTTATATCCATTTCAACAGAGAAAATAGTATTTAAAGAAATACTAACTATAAGCAATCCAAAACCAAAATGAGATATGATCCTTGGAATATTGACTTTATTTTTTTTTGTAATTGTTTCAAGAAATTCAAACAATAAAGTAAGTAGTAAAAATAAACCTAATAAAAATATTATAGAATTTAACAAAGTTGCTTTACCCCAAAAAAAATAAATAATAGAAGAAAAAACAAGTGAAAGAAAAAAATTAAAAATTAATTTTTTTGACATTAAATTTTCATTTGTTTTTATCCATTTTAATTTTGGTCCAAAAATCATAAAAAATAAAAAAGGAACTAAAAAAGGAATAATTATTATATTAAAAAAAGGTGCTCCGACTGAAATTTTTATATCTTTTGTTATTTCTAATATTAATGGATAAATCGTTCCAATTAGTACGGCAGATAAAAAAAACATCATAAACCAGTTATTTACCGAAATAGCAGTTTCTCTACTAAATAAAAAAAAACTTTTTACAAAGTTATCTTTTGGCTGATAAATAAAAAAAATAATTAAGGATAATAATATTAGTAAAAATAAAAATGTTAATATATAAAACCCTCTTTCCGGATCATTCGCAAATGTATGTACAGAATTTAAAATTCCTGATCTAACTAAAAAAGTGCCATTCATGCTAAATGTGAATGTTATAATTGCCAGTATTAGCACCCATGTGTGAAATGTATCCCTTTTTTTAAGAATAATAATAGAATGAACCAATGCAGTTAATGAAAACCAAGGCATTAATGAAACATTCTCTACTGGATCCCAAAACCAAAATCCTCCCCAACCTAATTCATAATATGCCCAAATCGAACCAAGCATAATTCCCAATGTTAAGAATATCCAGGGTGTTAATATCCAAATTTTAATTGAATCAGCCCATGATGGATTAACAAACTTGTGTATCATTGCGGATAGCGCTGATGAAAAAATAATTGAAGATCCTACATACCCTAAATATAAAATAGGTGGATGAATTGCCAAAGCAGGATCCTGTAAAATTGGATTTAAGCCTAAACCTTCATTGGGCACAGGAAATAAGTTTAAAAAGGGATTAGATGTTTTAATTACAAATAATAAAAATCCTATTGTAATTATATTTTGAAATAAAACTGTAAGTAAACGATATTTTTTTGGAGTATATTTTGACTGAACTAAAAAACAAAAAGAAAATATAGATAAAACTAATAACCAGAGCAATAAACTTCCTTCATGATTTCCCCAGGTTCCAGAAATTTTATATAATAAAGGTTTAGTAGTGTGCGAATTTTGATAAACAGCTGCCAGTGAAAAATCGGAAATGACAAATGATAATACTAAACAAAAAAAACTTATTATTATTGTTAATAATTGTAAAAAGGAAAGACTATAAACTTTTAAACTAGGAGCTTGGCTTTCAGATTTGTAATCTTGAAAAATAAAAAAAAATAAAATAAGAGATATAAAAAGCGAAAAAACTAAAGATATAAATCCAATTTGTCCTGGTAACATTTTTTTATTTGCTATCTAAAGAATTATTTACTTTAGGAGGCATATAATTTTCATCATGTTTAGCTAATATTTTGTTTGCAATAAAGTAATTTTTATCTTTTAAAGTACCTTCAGCGACTACTCCTTTTTCCTCAGAAAATAGATTTGGAATTGTTCCTGAATAAGTAACATTAATTTCATTTTTATAGTCTGTTAATATAAAGCTAATATAATTTGTATAAGATTTAATTGAATTTTTTTTTACCATACCGCCAACTCTAACTTTTTCATTCTTTTTTATTTCTTCTTTATTTTGAATTTCTGTAGGTGATAGGAAATAAACAACATTATCCTCTAATGTTTTAAGAGAAAGATAAATTATTAAAACTAAAGAAATTAAAACTAGTAAGATAAAAGCAGCTCTAAATTTTACTTTTTTTCCATACATAAGATGGAAAATTTAAAAATTAAAATTAGGTGTATTAACTATAATTTCTTTATTAATTTTTTGTGTTTTTGCTAATTCAATTTTAGCTTGAGGCAGACCTGCAAATTTTTTAGTAAATTTATTTTGTTCTCTAGTTAACTGAAATTTAGTAATTAAATATAAGGAAATAAAACAAAAAATTGTAAATCCAAACGCTGACCAAACATAAACACCATAACCATTCATTAAAAAAAGTTGATTAATCATAATCTATCTAATCCTTTATTCTTTAGTTTAACAACTTCAGCTTTATATTCCATGATAAAAATTATTAAAGAAAACAAAGCAAATGCTACTGTCATTACCAGTAAAGGTAACATCATTGAAGGATGTATACTAGATTTTGAGAATATTTTCACTGTTGCATTTTGATGCAGTGTATTCCACCAATCTACAGAAAATTTTATTATTGGAACATTTAACATGCCAATAATTGCAATGATTGATGAAATTTTTTCTTGATTTATATTTTTTTCAAAAACTTTCCAAGATAAAATATACATCAAATAAAAAATAGAAAGCAATAACATTGAAGTTATTCTGGCATCCCAAACCCACCATGTTCCCCATGTTGGATAACCCCAAATTGATCCTGTTACTAATGCAATAATACAAAACACAAATCCAGATGTAGATAAACTTTTTGCTATTAGAGAAAAATTTTTATTTTTAAAAATAAAATTAAATAATGATAAAATTCCAATAAAAGCAAATATACCTAAAGAAATCCATGCCGAAGGAACATGGACATACATAATTCTAACTGAATGACTTTGTTTGTAATCTTCGGGTGATATCCATAAAGATTCGGTTAATCCAATTATTAAAATAATAATAAATATAAAAAATAAAGTTTTTAAAATTTTTGTTGTTAAAAAAAAAGCTTTATTTGGATTAAAATTTTTTAGCATTTAAAGTTATTATATAGCTAAAATATTTGAGATGAAAATTTTTTTTAAAAATTAGCCTAACTAAAAGTCAAGAGGGAGATGAAGAAATTTATACTCTTAATTAGGCTAAGCCATTAAGGTACAGATTTTATATGTCTAAGATTTGTAATAACTATGTTAAAATAATGGCAAACTTTAATTGGAGGGTTTAAAATATCCTGATCCCTTTTTTCCTGAAAAAATTTCATTTAAAAGTGGATGTTTAATAGGTTCATCAGAATCATCAGTTACTAGATTTTGTTCTGAAACATAAGCCTCATATGTAATATCATCATTCTCTGCCAGGAGATGATAATAAGGCTGATCTTTCCTAGGTCTCACATTTTTTGGAATTGATTGATACCATTCTTCTGAATTATCAAATTCAAAATCAACATCATATATCACGCCTCTAAAATCAAAGTGTTTATGTTTTACGATATCTCCTATTGAAAATTTTGCTATATTTGAATTCATTTTATAATTTTAGACTAGTTACATTTAAACAAAAATCAATAAAAAATTATTTAAATTTTAATTAATATGTTAATATCTTTTAGTGAATAGATCTCTAATAAAATTTATCACAGATTTCGGTCCCTTACTAATTTTTTTTATTTTTTATTATCAAAATGATAAAGATCTTAAAGTCGCAATACCACCATTTATTATTGCAACACTAATTTCGCTTGCATTTATTTATTTTTTGGAAAAAAGAATACCAATGGTTCCTCTGATTGGTGGAATTTTAGTAACTTTCTTTGGTGGTTTAACATTATATTTTGATAATAAAATATTTTTTTACCATAAGCCCACAATAATAAACCTACTTTTTGCTGGAGTTTTGTTTTTTGGTAAATTTTTTTCAGAAAAACCTCTTTTAAAAATATTTTTTCAAAATACTCTGAATTTAGAAGATGAGGGATGGAAAAAATTAAATTATCGATGGATTTATTTTTTCATTTTTTTAGCGTTATTAAATATAACAGTAGTTGAAACCCAAACAGAAGAATTTTGGGTTAATTTTAAGGTATGGGGTCTATTACCAATTACTTTCATTTTCACAGCTTTTCAAATACCATTAATAAATAAATATAAAATTGAAGAACAGTAAATGAATAAACCTAGATTAATAGTTAATAATTCGAAAAATGAATTAAAAGAAGAAAATTTTTTTTTCAACAAAAATGAATTAAAAACAATTCTTAATTTATATGCTAAAATGGTTTCCGAAGGTAGTTGGAAAGATTATGGATTTAACATTTCAAAAAAAAATGTGAGTTTTAACATTTTTAAAAGGTCATCAGAAAATGCTATATTTAATATTTGTAAAAATTTTAAAACTAAAAACGATAATCTAAGATATTATGTTTCAGATGCCCAGGGCAATATATTGAGCATGTCAAAAAAACTAGAAACTCTTATCGATAAAGTTAAGTGGAATAAGTATAAGATTGTGAATTAATTTTTTATCTTCTTTGACCAAAAAGTCTTAAAAGCATAATAAATAAATTAATAAAATCTAGATAAAGTGTTAAAGCACCCATTACAGCCTTTTTGCCCATAAGCTCGCCACTATCACTAGCTAGATACATGTTTTTTATTTTTTGTGTATCATAAGCAGTCAAACCAACAAAAATTAAAACACCTAAAATTGAAATAACAAAATACATCATGGAAGATTTCATAAAAATATTAATTAGGGAAGCAATAATAATTCCAATTAAACCCATCATTAAGAAAGAACCAAGTTTTGTTAAATCTCTTTTTGTTGTGTAACCATAAAGACTCATTGCACCGAAAGTAGCTGAAGTAATGAAGAACACTCTTGCAACACTTTTTCCTGTATACACCAACAATATCCAAGATAAGGAAAGTCCCATCAAAGCTGCAAAAATCCAGAATACTGTTTGCGCTTTTGATGAACTCATTTTGTTTATTCCAAAACTCATATAAAATACAATTCCAAGAGGAGCTAGCATTACTAACCATTTAAAACCTGAAAAAAATAGAGCATTTCCAAACTCTGTAAAAGAAATAATGGCACCACTGGCATCTGTAACAGCTGATATCTTGAATGAGATAAGAGCAACAATTCCAGTCAACAAAACTCCTGTTGCCATATAGTTATAAACTTTTAGCATGTAAGCCCGTAGGCCTTCATCCATTACTACAGTTGTTTGTGTTGCGGCTTTTACTTTATTTAAAATATTTTGCTTATTAAATTCCATAATTTATATATATATTAACTTAAATCTAAAAATTCAAGTTGCAATAAAAATATTAATTATACAAGAGTTTGATAATAAAAAATTTATGAATTTTAAAAAATTGGGAAATACCAACTTAAATGTAAGTACAATTTGTCTTGGTACAATGACTTATGGAGAACAAAATAGCTCTAATGATGGATTTCAACAAATGGATTTTGCTTTAGATCAAGGTATAAATTTCTTCGATACCGCTGAAATATATCCTTCCCCGTGTTTTGAAAAAACTTATGGATCTACTGAAAAAATAATTGGAAATTGGTTTAAGGAAAAAAAAAATCGAAATAGGATTATTTTATCTTCTAAAGTTTCAGGCCCTGGACTTTCATGGGTTCGCGGAGGAGGCTTACAATACTCTGAAAAAAGTATTACAGAAGCTTTGGAAAAAAGTTTAGAAAGATTACAAACAGATTACATTGATCTTTATCAATTACATTGGCCAGAAAGAAAAACTAATTTTTTTGGAAGATTAGGGTATGAACATAAAGATGATTCTAATGAATTGTTTGGAAGCTTCAAAATTAAAAGCACTTCCGAAAATAATGATTTTGAAAAAATATTAATCACATTAGAAAAATTTATAAAGCAGGGTAAAATTCGTTATATTGGGTTATCAAATGAAACTTCTTGGGGTATATCAAAATTTTTGGAAGCTTCAAAATTAAAAGCACTTCCAAAAATGATGTCTGTTCAAAATCCGTACAATTTATTGTGCAGGACTTATGAAATAGGCTTAGCTGAAATTTCAATTAAAGAAAAAAGTGGACTGTTGGCCTATTCTCCTCTTGCAGGAGGATTTCTAACAGGAAAATATAGAAATAACAATTTACCAGAGAATTCGAGACAGAAACTATTTGGAGACTATTATACTAGATACAAAAAACCTAATGCATCTATTGTAATAGAAAAATACTTTGATATAGCAAAAAAATTTAATCTAAATTTTGCTCAAATGTCTTTGAAATTTTGTGAAATTCAACCATTTATGACCAGTGTAATTATTGGGGCGACAACAATGGAGCAGTTGAAAACAAATATAGAAAGTGTAAATGTAAAACTTAATAAAGAAATTATAAAAGATATTAATAGTGTTCATTCAATATATACAAATCCATGTCCTTAAAAATTAAAAAAATTTTAATTCTTTTTATTTTATTTTTAATTCCAAATATTGTTTTTGGAAATGAAAGCTTAAAAAGTATTGAAAAATTTAAAGATTGGGAAACATTCACTATGGTAGAAAATGAAAACAAAGTTTGTTTTGCTCAGTCAATTCCAATACTACAGGCACCAAAAAAAACTGAAAGAGAGGCAAGACTTTTCGTAACTTTTAGATCGGTTGATAAAATTAAAGATGAGGTAAGCGTGACAGCAGGATATGTATTTAATGATAAAAACAGAGTTACCGCTAAATCAGGTAAATCTGTTTTAATTTTTTCAACCGTTCAAGAAAATTTTGCTTGGTTTAAAGAAAATAAAACTGAAAAAAAATTAATAAAAGTTATGAAAAAAGGTTCAAGACTAATGGTTGCTGGTTATAATATACAAGGTAGTCAAACTATCGATCATTATTCCTTGCTAGGTTTTACAAAAGCTTACAATACGGCTAAAAAAAGTTGTAGTAAATAAATGTCAAAAAAAAAATTGTCTTAGCCTACTCGGGCGGACTAGATACTTCTATAATTCTTAAATGGCTTCAAGAAAATTATGATGCAGAAGTAATTTCTTACACAGCTAATATTGGTCAAAAAATTGACAGAAGAAAAATTCTAAAAAATGCCAGAATACTTGGCGTAAGAAAAATAATTATTGAAGACCTTAAAGATTTATTTGTAAAAGATTACATTTATCCAATGCTTAGAGGACACGCAATTTATGAGGGTGTTTACTTATTAGGAACATCTATTGCAAGACCTCTGATTGCAAAAAGACAAATTGATATAGCTAAAAAATATAAAGCTTATGCAGTTTCACATGGTTCGACAGGTAAAGGAAATGACCAAGTTAGATTTGAACTTGGTTACCATTATTTTAACCCAAAAATAAAAGTCATAGCACCATGGAGGGAATGGAAATTAAATTCAAGAACAGATTTAATTAAGTATGCAAAAAAAAATAACATACCTGTTCCTAAAGATAAAAAGGGTGCACCACCATTTTCTGTGGATGATAATTTATTTCATACGTCAACCGAAGGTAATGTTTTGGAAAATCCAAAAAATCAAGCACCTGAATATATTTATCAAAGAACAACTTCACCTGAAAAAGCTCCTAACAAAACATTATATGTAACAATAGGATTTAAAAATGGAGATCCAATATCTGTCAATGGCAAAAAATTATCTCCAGGAAATCTTTTACAAAAATTAAATATAGTTGCAGGAAAAAATGGTATCGGCAGAGTTGATTTAGTTGAGAACAGATTTATTGGAATAAAATCTAGAGGTGTTTACGAAACTCCCGGTGGAACATTATTAATGGTTGCTCATAGAGCAATCGAATCTGTTACTTTAGACAAAAAAACTATGCATAAAAAAGATGAGATTATGCCTAAATATGCAGAACTTATTTATAATGGTTATTGGTATTCAAAAGCAAGATTTAAATTTCAAAAAATTGTTGATCTAAGAAGAAATAAAGTAAATGGATCTGTTAAACTTAAATTATACAAAGGTAATATTACAATAGTATCTAGACAAACTAAGAGTAGCGCTTATTCAATAAAAAAGGTGTCTTTTGAAGAAAATAAAACATTCAATAAATCAAACATTGAAAGATTTATTAATCTTCATAAGAAAAAACTTCGCTAAAACTAGCTTCGTGTCCATATAAGTGGGTACAAATCTGTGCCTGGACGGTCACCAGACTTCAGGCCTTTTTGAGTCATGTCAACACTGTGGTCTGGATCCATTCCATAATCGCGGAATTTAATGCGCATATCATCACCCAGCCACTTGGTAGTAAAAACTCGTAACTCACAGTCATCATCTAGTTTTCCCGAACCACCATGTATAGTACGGCCATTAAAGGCAATGCAGTCACCTGGTTGCATGTCCCAGCTCACAACACTAAAGCGTTCAGGGTCAGCATTAATGTCTGGAAATTCTTGTTCAGCAATGTTGGAGAAATCAACTTGATCAACATTTTTTTTTCTTGCAGGATTGAGATCCCCGAAATTATACTGTTTAAAAATAGTTTTTAGGCGGTGTGAACCTGGTACAAAAGACAGTGAACTTTTTCGTTTAACTGGTACTAAAGGCATCCAGAGTGAACAACTGTCATGCCCTTCTACTGACCAATAGGGCTCATCCTGATGCCATGGGGTTTCAAACTGAGTACCAGTAGATCGCACAAATATTGAATCGAAAAAAAAATTGATATTTGCTGAACTCATCAGCTGACCACAGATCTGAGCAGCAGGTGAATTAAAAATGAACTTTTTGTATTCCTCAATGTCTTGCCAAGCCGTGTGATCATAAAACATGGAGTGTCCTGAAGTATCTTTATACCATATACGCGAACGTTTTGTGGATATTTCAATATTGGCATCAAGTCCCTTATTTAAAAGCTCAACCCAATCCTTATCAAACATATTCTGCAAAAGTAGAACGCCGTCACGTTGATAAGCCTCAATTTCTTCACGAGTAATTTTTCTCAATAAGTCAGAGTTCATGTTGTTTTAATTCTACTGGGCTTTTTTAAAACACTCAATGGTATTTTTTAATAGGCAGGCAATTGTCATTGGACCTACTCCACCTGGTACAGGTGTAATTGCTTTTGCAACTTTGGAAACTTCTTCAAAATCAACATCCCCAACTATTCCATTTTCTGTTTTGTTAATTCCAACATCTATCACAATAGCACCTTTTTTTATCCAATCACCTTTTACAAGTTTTGGAATACCAACTGCTGCAACAACAATATCTCCCTTTAAACATTCACCTTTTAAATCTATTGTTTTTGAATGTGTAATTGTAACAGTACAATTTTCTTTAAGTAATAATTGAGTCATTGGTTTTCCATTTAAATTTGAACGACCAACCACTACAGCTTTTTTTCCATTTAAATTTTTTTCAAATTTTTTTATTAAAAGATAACACCCAAGAGGAGTACAGGGTACAACACTATCATAGCCTGAAGACAAATTTCCTACATTCGCAGGATGAAAACCATCTACATCTTTTGTGGGCAAGATAGTTTCAATTACTTTTTTCTTGTTAATGTGTTTTGGTAAAGGCAATTGAACTAATATCCCTGATACTTTAGGATTATTGTTAAGTTCATTGATTTTGTCTAATACTATTTTTTCTTCTACACTCTCTGGGTATCTTATTACTTCAGAATTAAGTCCTACCTCTAGTGCAAATTTCTCCTTATTTTTCACATAAATTTTACTAGCTGAATCTTCTCCAACTAAAATAACTGTAAGACCTGGAATAGTATTATATTTACTTTTTAAAGCAGAAACTTCTTTTTTTAGTTCCCCTCTTAATTCAGAAGCAATTAATTTTCCATCAATTTTTAACATAAATTTATCCTAACATTGCAGGTCTCAAATATTCATACATTAATGACTTAATAAA
>Ga0207988_1001060_pt1 | contig 14750 bp, 12 predicted proteins | sample ETNtaG_11_FD_185773 | JGI IMG/M metagenome (GOLD analysis project Ga0207988, IMG submission 185773) | Marine microbial and viral communities from oxygen minimum zone, Eastern Pacific Ocean - ETNP201310SV74 (SPAdes) (version 2) | ecosystem: Environmental > Aquatic > Marine > Oceanic ...
CTGAAAAATGGACGAAGTTCTCGTATTTCGTTACTCTTCGAAGTCAGACATAATGGTCCATTCCCGCGGCTTATGTCGATTGAGGTGACCTGAGTACGAAGGGCATCAGATGTCAGACCTTGGAAAGAATGCCGGAGCGTCTGGTAGGGGTAGGAGCCACCCAATTGCCCAGAACAGAAGCCCAAAATCTCTCAGCCCTCGGGCAATTAGCGCGCTCGCCGAATGGAATACCGCGGTTGGTGATGTACTTCGCAACTTTGATAGCGAAGACTTATTGGGCACGTTAATTGATGCTTTGTCGTACCGTACACGGTTCGATTCCTGGCTAGTCGCAATCTTCCATGCGGACGCCCAGCCGACACTTATCGATTACAAAGAATCCAAAGACATGGAAGACCAATATGCAACGGGACCCTATCTGCTTGACCCGTATTACAACGTCTTCCTAAGCAGGCAAAGCTCAGGCTGTTACCTTCTTAGGGACATTGCACCAGATCATTTCACTAAATCCGAGTTCTTTCGAAACTACTATAGTCGAATTGGATTAAGCGATGAGATTGGCTATATCCTGTGGAAAGATAAAACTACGGCAGTGCATCTATCCATTGGACGCGCACGAGGCTCACCACGCTTTTTGAAGACGGATTTGGTCTGGTTTAGAGTCGTGCAACCCATCGTCGATGCCGCCGCTCAGCGACTATGGCAACGCAGTGAGACAGCGATCCTGACAACGGCGAGACAACGCTCAGAGTTTCATTCCTATCTGAGAGACGCTTTCCGGAACTTCGGTATGTCGACCCTCACTCCACGAGAGCAGGAGATCACCAAACTATTGCTCAAGGGTTTCTCTGCCAAGTCGATCGCGCGCACGCTTGGAATATCTCCCGGGACCGTACGAAATCATATGAAACAAGTCTATTCCAAGTTGGAGGTCAACTCCCAGGTTGGGCTCGTCGGTTTGTTTTTTGAAACGTTGGGGGTGGAGAGGCTGGGTTAGTTTTCAATCGGTGAATATTTTTCAATTTCTATGCGGGGACTACTTCCAAGAATCTCCACCCCATTAGTTGTTTCAATATATCAGGTAGAGTCGACGTACAGATACTTGCCGTGTGAAGGCTAAGGCCTGCGAAAATTAGTTCAGAAAACCCTTTATTAATCAGGCTTCAACTCCACGCAAGTTGACCTGAATGGACTGGAGAGGACTGGAACGGACCCAGTTTCAGCACGTTTTCAGCACACTAAAGTTTGCCTCAGCGAAGCCTCGTGCCTCGCCACGTTATACTAACCAGACACACAAATGTTAATAGAAGGTTAATTATGTCAACGCTAGAAAAAAAATCATGGTCAAACCCTGATGGGACGCTAACTCCAGACAAAACGCATGCTGCCAATATTAAATTTGGTGCCGTGACGCTTACTAAAGCGAACATGCAACCAGGATGGAAGTGGTCGGAGTGCATCAAGCCCCTTGTTGAAACAGAAAGCTGCCAAGCGGGGCATATCGGTGTACTGCTTCAAGGCCAGATTCATGTGGTTTCCGATGATGGTTCTGAATTGACCGTTAATGCGGGAGATGCCTATCGTTTAGCTCCAGGCCATGATGCGTGGGTTGTTGGAGATGAACCTGCTCTTGGAGTTGAGTTCTCAACCGACAACAAGGAGTTCGCAGCTTGGACGCGTGGCGAGGGTTAATTTGTAATCAGGTTTGATGGATTACTACCCCAGTATAGGGCGCTAAAAAAAGCCCCAACACTCTGTGAGGAGTGCTGGGGCTTGATCGCTCTGCAAGAACGATGATGGTGGGCGCGGCTGGATTTGAACCAGCGACCCCTGCCGTGTGAAGACAGTGCTCTCCCCCTGAGCTACGCGCCCCTGCAGTAACCGGTATCTCAAAAGACCGGCTTTGAAGTAACTTATTATAATTAGGTTCGTACGTTGAATAGCAAGAGATCCATGCCGATGTCTGTTCGTACCCGTTTTGCCCCCAGCCCCACAGGCTACCTCCATATTGGTGGTGTCCGCACCGCTTTGTTTAATTGGCTATATGCCCGTCACTGTGGCGGTACGTTTATCCTGCGAATCGAAGATACAGACAAGGAGCGGTCGACCAATGAATCGGTCCAGGCAATTCTTGAAGGGATGGCATGGATGGGGTTGGATTACGATGAGGGCCCGATCTACCAGAGCGACCGTCCTGAGCGCTATAAAGAGGTTATCGATCAACTGCTGGATGTCGGGCGGGCCTACCGTTGTTATTGCACCAGAGAAGAGTTGGATAAAGTGCGTGAGGAGCAGCGGGCTCAGGGGATTAAACCACGCTACAACCGTCATTGTCGGGACCAGCACAATCCTGAACGACCAGATGTGGAATCGGTAATACGGTTTAAGAATCCCCTTGAGGGGTCAGTGCAGTTTGATGATGCGATACGAGGCGAGGTGGTCATCAGTAATGAAGAGCTGGATGACCTGGTGATCGCCAGGGCCAACGGTACACCCACGTACAACTTTGCCGTAGTGGTGGATGATATTGACATGGAGATCACACACGTAATTCGGGGGGATGACCATGTCAACAATACGCCTCGTCAGATCAATATTTTTAAGGCCCTCGGTGCAGCGCTACCGATATTTGTCCATGTTCCCATGATCGTAGGTGGGGATGGACAGCGCCTTTCCAAGCGCCACGGTGCCGTCAGCGTACTCCAATACCGTGATGAAGGTTTTCTGCCGGAAGCCATGCAGAATTATTTGGTCAGGCTGGGGTGGTCATCCGGTGATCAGGAGATATTTTCACTCGATGAAATGATCAGCAGTTTTGATATTCAGGCTGTTAATCGTGCTGCATCGGCTTTTGATATCGATAAACTCAAGTGGCTCAATCAGCACTACATCAAAGCATCTGATTCAACTCAGTTGGTGTCTTTGCTTTCAGATCGACTCAAGGGTCGTGGTATAGATGTTTTCAATGGGCCACCGGTGGATGATGTCGTGAGTGCACTTAGAGAAAGAGCACAAACTCTCGATGAAATGGCAGATAAATCTGAATATTTTTTCTCTGAGTTTGAAGCCTACGACGCCAAAGCAGCGCAGAAGCATCTTCGGCCCGTTGCGCGTGACATGCTGGCTGATGTGCGTAATCGCTTGTTGGCGGTAGAACCCTGGAGCGCTGATTTGATCCACGCGCAGGTGATGGCAACCGTAGAGGATTACGATGCCAAACTGGGTAAGCTGGCACAGCCGCTACGCGTCGCGGTGTCCGGCACTGCGGCAACGCCGCCGATTGACGAGACATTGCTGCTTGTTGGCAAAGCAAGAACGGTTGATCGAATCGATCGGGCGCTTGAGTTTATCGACCGTCGCATGGCTGAAACTGCTTGACCGTCAATGTCTTAGAGCGCAAAATACCGCGCTTTTGCGGGGCCGTAGCTCAGTTGGGAGAGCGCGTGAATGGCATTCACGAGGTCGTCGGTTCGATCCCGTCCGGCTCCACCAAGTCCTGTCCCCATCGTCTAGTTGGCCTAGGACACCGCCCTTTCACGGCGGCAACAGGGGTTCGAATCCCCTTGGGGACGCCATTCTTCGGGAGACCTGCCTGCCCTCGTGTGAAACCGCGCTTATGCCGGCGGCTCACTTCAGTGATCTAGCTGATTCCCAGATAGTCTGATGCCGGATCATCCTACGATTGCCCGTGCCGACATCATTATTATTGGTGCCGGTATCATGGGTGCCAGTATCGCATTCCAGCTCAGCCGTCAGACCGATAAGGAGATCATCGTAGTCGATGCTCGGCAGCCGGTGGGGGGCATGTCGGGGCGTACTTTCGGTCAGATCCGACAACACTATTCGAACGAGCTGATGGTTGAGCTCTCGATTCGCGGCTTCGACACCCTCAACAACTAGAGCGAAAAAGTAGGTTATGGTGATCCCGGTTACGTCCGGATGGGTTACATGCTGTTGGTGGCGGCTAATCAGATCGAGGGACTCAGACGGAATGTCAAACTGGGTCAGCAACTGGGTGTAGACACCCGATTTGTCGAAACTGATGAGATCAAGCATATCGAGCCTGGCCTGACTGTCGATGGGCTGACAGGGGGCTGCTATGAACCCAATGGTGGTTATATCGATGTGACACGGATGGTGCTCAGCTGGCTTGGGGCTGCGCAGGCTGGGGGTGTCAGGGTGATGACGCCGCTGTTGGTGAGTGCAATAGAGGCATCCTCCGGTCGGGTCTCCGGTGTGGTCACCGACAGTGGGTTTATTCAGACCCCTATTGTTGTAAACGCAACGGGTACCTGGGGAAGGGAGCTGTTGAGTGATCTGGATTTGCAGGTACCGATAGAGAAACATCGTCTTGACATGAGCTACATCGATATCCTTCAGCAGGTGTCAGCGATTTCAGGATGTGTCACTGATGGTGTTTCCAATGTGGTGATGCGTCCGCATTGGGGTCACAGTATGCTGGTCGCAGCTTACCCGCCAGCGCCTGTTTTGATTGATGATCCGGTAATAGAGGTTTCTGACCAGGAATACCAGAGTCACCACCAGCGAATCAGCCGTGCGTTTCAAGAACGCATTCCACAGCTGAAGAACTTTTCAGTGTTATCCAATGTCAGCGGTGCCTATGATGTGACGCCGGACTTTCACCCAATACTGGGCTGGGCACCAGGTATTGAGGGCCTCTGCCTGGCAATGGGATTCTCAGGGCACGGGCTCAAGTTGTCGCCTGCCATAGGAGAAATTATTTCAGCGATGGTTCTGGAGCAATCATCACCGATCGATGTGCATGCGCTTCGTTATGAACGATTTGCACAAAATGATCTGATGTACCTTGCTTATGGTCCAAGCGCACGCGCCTGAACGGTAGTTTCGGGGCGATCATAACGATTAAAACCTCAGCGAATCCAGCCATCTAGAAATGGTTTGGGCCATCGTGCCGGTATAGGCTGTGAAGTCGTGGTCGGCGCTATCGACAACCACCTGGGTCGAACCGAGGTGGCCGCCCAGCTGGATTTTCTCTAGACGAATTGGTGCCAGTCGGTGTACCGCGGGGTAGTCTTCGGAGCCATAAATATCAAGCACCGGGATTTTGAGTGTTGCAAACGGGAAAGGTCTCTGCATGGGCTGTTGATAGTCAGTTGCACCCATGCCGATACCAATGAAGGCATCAATAGGTCTTTCGGTGGTTGCTTCGAGCCAGGCCATGGCCATGTGTGCCCCACAACTGTGCGCAAGTAAAACGATGGGTCGATGACCGGCGTTTAGGAGATGCTTGATTCCAGCCTCAATTCGGGGGAATGCTTCTGGCAGGATTGTTAGATAGTCAAAATACTTGGCGGATTTCTCCAGGACTGGCATCTGAAGCGAAAGCGTATGCCAGCCATTTTGCGCAAGTGCCATACGCAGTGGGCCGATATTGTCTGGCCAGTCTGCGTGTACACCTCGGCCGTGCAGTAGGATGATACTTCCGCGTACCGGCTTGCTGTCGGGCGCGAGCTCTACTGCAGCAAAAGTGACGTTTCCAGCTGAAAGTTGTTGTAAATCTCCATCAAATAGGCTGGCTTCAAGCTCAGCCACCAGCCGTCGCTCCCGTTCGACATCAGCGGCTGTCGCAACACCGGCAAGGCTCAATAGCAGGGTAAGGATCAAAGCACGGGTACCGGCGGTTTGGATACGGCGTATTTTGGGGGTGTTACGGGTCACTGGCTCAGAATATCATAGGAAAATATAGGTCACCACGCTGCTTGTTCTGGACGTCATACTCACCCAGTGAGCCTACAGGTTTGGCACAATCATGGCCTGATACTGTAAAACGGATACCTCAAATGCCTAAGGATCAATCTGACCGACTCAGTCGTGTGGCCAAGCAGGTCGGCGAGCTATTAAAAGATCAAGGTTCCCGGCTCACCACGGTTGAGTCGTGTACGGGCGGCTGGATTGCGCAGTCGGTGACAGCAGTTGCCGGCAGTTCAGCTTGGTTTGAAAGGGGTTTTATCACCTACAGTAATGAGGCGAAGCACGAGCTGGTGGGTGTACCGGACTTGCTGATCATTGAAAATGGTGCTGTAAGTGGGCCAGTAGCTCGGGCCATGGCTCGGGGGGGTCTGGATCACAGTCCGGCTGACGTCGCTGTTGCGGTCACGGGTGTTGCGGGCCCGGACGGTGGTAGCGCCGAAAAACCCGTTGGCACGGTGTTTGTGTCTTGGGCGTTACGATCAGGTGCCCTGCGGACCGAGCGTTTTCTTTTTGAGGGCGATCGGGCGGCTGTCAGGGCGCAAACCGTGGTAGAAGCGCTGGGTGGCCTGATCCGTTTTATACGCGATGAGTCAGACTGAGAAAATTCTAGCGTTACGGATCAAAACCGGTAGTTTGTGACGTGCTTCGCTAGGCCCATTGAGCCGAGTATGAAATAATCACATCGTTATTTTCGATCGATGTACTTTGCACGACTAAATCGGTTTGGTTGGGACAGTTTTCGGTAGCATCGGCAGGTCAGTGTGTCGTGCTGGTGAACAAGGATTGAACACGAGATCAAGGAGAGTCCCACATATGGACGACAACAAAGAAAAAGCCCTGGCCGCTGCGCTGGGACAGATAGAGCGGCAGTTTGGCAAAGGATCGGTCATGCGCTTGGGAGATGCCGATGTCGGTAAAGACATTCAGGCTATCTCTACCGGGTCGCTCGGCCTCGATATTGCACTCGGTATTGGTGGCTTGCCCCGTGGTCGAGTGGTTGAAATCTATGGCCCGGAATCTTCCGGAAAAACCACCCTGACGCTGTCTGTGATTGCGCAGGCGCAAAAGCTCGGTGGTACCTGTGCTTTTATCGATGCGGAACATGCGTTAGACCCAGCTTATGCCGGGCGCCTAGGTGTGAACGTGGATGATCTTCTCATTTCTCAGCCAGATACCGGTGAACAAGCGCTTGAAATAACAGACATGCTAGTGCGCTCGGCAGCGGTCGATGTGGTCGTGATCGACTCGGTGGCTGCGCTGACACCGAAGGCTGAGATCGAGGGAGATATGGGTGATCATCATGTGGGGCTACAGGCGAGGCTGATGTCACAGGCGCTGCGCAAGCTCACAGCCAATATTCAGCGATCCAATACGATGGTTGTATTTATCAACCAGATTCGCATGAAGATTGGTGTGATGTTTGGAAATCCTGAGACCACCACGGGTGGTAATGCACTTAAGTTTTACTCGTCAGTACGCCTGGATATCCGCCGCATCGGTGCGGTGAAGAAGGGCGACGAGGTTCTCGGGAATCAGACGCGCGTTAAGGTGGTTAAGAACAAAGTCGCACCTCCATTTCGCCAGTGTGAGTTCGATATTCTCTACAACGAAGGCATCTCAAAAGAAGGTGAGCTGATCGACATGGGTGTTGATCACAGTGTTGTTGAAAAATCTGGTGCCTGGTATTCCTATGATGGTGACCGAATTGGCCAAGGTCGCGATAATGTGCGTCAGTTCCTGCGTGAGAATCCTGATATTGCCCAGGCGATAGAGCACACGGTCCGTACTAATGTGGGGCTTGCACCGATAGACGAGATGACATTGAAACCTGCAGTACCCATCGATACTGCAGATACGCCTGAAGCGGAGACTGCCGAAGCCTGATGCGGCAACTGGACGCGGATCCGGTGATCCGAGCCCGGGACACAGCTTTCCGTTTGCTGACCCGGCGCGAACACAGCCGTGCCGAGCTCCATAACAAACTCACGGCACGGGGCTACGATAGAGATATTGTAGACAACCTTCTCGCATCTCTGGCGGCGGAAGATTTGGTTTCAGACCACCGCTATGCGCAGGCGCTTGTGTCTCATCGTGTGAGTACCGGCTATGGTCCGCATCGGATCATGATGGAACTCAAAGATAAAGGCGTTGCGCCGGAGATAATTGACCAGACGCTTTTATCGTCCGAGGTGGACTGGGATGAGTTGCTTCGTGCTCAACACAACCGTAAATTTGGAGTCTCTAAAGCGGGCAGTTTCAAGGAGTGGGCAAGAAGGGCACAATACCTTGACCGGCGGGGTTTCAGTACCGATACGATTCGTCGGGTCATGGGGTCATGGGATCATGCCACGTTGGCGCGAGACGATTCGGATGTGGATATAAACGCATGAAAACCAGTGCTATTCGGCAGAAATTCTTGGATTATTTTGTGGCTAGCGGTCACGAAGCTGTCTCTAGCAGCCCGCTGGTTCCACATAATGATCCCACTTTGTTGTTTACCAACGCAGGTATGGTGCAGTTCAAAGACGTTTTTCTGGGTCAGGACAAGCGATCTTACAACCGTGCGGTGACCTCCCAGCGCTGTGTTCGGGCGGGCGGTAAACACAATGATCTGGAAAACGTGGGCTATACGGCACGACATCACACGTTTTTCGAGATGCTGGGCAATTTCAGTTTTGGTGATTACTTCAAGCGTGAGGCCATTGCCTTTGCCTGGGAACTGTTGACAGCCGGTTACGGCTTACCGGAGGAAAAACTCTGGGTTACTGTTTTTGAGGATGACGATGAGGCAGCTGACCTGTGGTTACGCGATGTCGGTATCCCGGCCGAGCGATTCGCTCGTATTGGTGCCAGTGACAATTTCTGGGCAATGGGAGACACCGGTCCCTGCGGTCCCTGCAGTGAAATCTTCTATGATCATGGACCAGAGGTCGCCGGTGGGCCACCTGGATCGGCGGATGCAGACGGTGACCGCTATGTTGAGATCTGGAATCTGGTGTTTATGCAGTACAACCGTGATACCAGCGGTAAAGATACCCTTTTACCCAAACCTTCGGTGGATACCGGGATGGGTCTGGAACGGTTGGCAGCGATTCTCCAAGGTGTACACAGTAATTACGAGACTGATCTTTTCCAGTCACTCATTCAGGCATCGGCCCAGATCGTGGGCACCGACGATACAAATCATAATTCACTCAAAGTCATTGCGGACCATATCCGTTCGACCGCTTTTCTCATTACTGACGGTGTAACACCTTCTAACGAAGGGCGAGGTTATGTATTGCGTAGAATAATCCGCCGCGCCATACGTCATGGACACCAATTGGGCGCGACTGAACCGTTTATGCATAAGCTGGTCGCAGCTTTAGTCGGTCAGATGGGTGATGCCTATCCGGAACTTGTAGCAGATCAGTCTCGAGTTGAAGAGACCTTAAAACTTGAGGGCGAACGGTTTGCCGACACGCTGGAGCACGGCATCCGGATACTGGATCAGGAAATTGGCGGCCTGTCGGGCTCAGTGCTCGCCGGCGATGTCGCTTTTCGCCTCTACGACACCTACGGTTTTCCCGTAGACCTCACGGCGGACTACTGCCGTGAAAAAGGACTCACTGTCGATATGAACAGCTTCGAACAGGCAATGTCTGAGCAACGGGCGCGGGCTCGTGCGGCCAGCCAGTTCCAGATGGCAGAGACGATCGAGGTCAGTGTCGAGCAGAGCACGACCTTTTCGGGCTATGAAGAATTACAAAGTAAAGCAACAGTGCTGGCATTGGTTGCCGATGGTGAGGAGGTTCAATCACTCAAAAGCGGGCAACAGGCGGCCGTGGTACTAGATACAACCCCCGTGTATGCGGAAAGCGGTGGTCAGGTTGGCGATGTGGCTCGTATTGAGAGTAAAGGCGCCATGTTTGAAGTTGCCGGTGCCCATTATCTTGCCCATAGGGTAATTTCGCACGAAGGCGTGCTCACACAAGGGCATCTCGATGTGGGTCAGAGTGTCACAGTCAGTGTGGATCAACATGCTAGGGTAGCCACAGCAGCCAACCACTCGGCAACCCATCTTTTGCACGCTGCTTTACAGCAAGTTCTGGGTAGTCATGTTCAGCAGAAAGGTTCGCTGGTTGAGCCGCAACGTTTGCGATTCGATTTTTCACACAACGACGCGGTGACCAAAGATCAGCTTGAACACATCGAGATGCTGGTCAATAGCCAGGTTCGAGCCAACGATAAGGTCACTACTGAAATCATGCCGCTGGATGATGCGCGTGAACGGGGTGCGGCCGCGCTCTTTGGTGAGAAATACGATGACGATGTGCGTGTCGTCGACATGGGTGGATTCTCGCTTGAACTTTGCGGTGGCACACACGTCACCCGCACAGGCGATATCGGCTTATTTCGGATTGTGTCCGAATCAGGAATTGCCGCCGGTATCAGGCGTATTGAGGCATTGGCTGGTGATGCTGCCTTGAAGTACGCCCTCGATCAGAGTGCTTCCCTTGCTCGGTTGGCACGGCTCTTCAGAACCAACCCCGGCGAGATTGAAGATAAGGCCAGCGAGATGCAGCGACGATTGAAGGAACTTGAGCGCAAGGTTGAACAGCTACAAGCCCAACTCGCTACCGGAGGCAGTGCCGACCAATTCGACGAGCAGATTCAGGAGGTCAATGGTACCAATCTACTGGTCGCGCGACATGACGGTGTAGCTGTGAAAGGGTTACGCGTCATGCTGGATCGTCTGCGTGATAAATTGGGCTCGGGTGTGGTCGTGATTGGTGGTGTGCATGAAGGAAAAGTAACGTTACTGGCGGGAGTTACCCGCGATCTTGTAGATACTTATCATGCTGGCCGTCTGATATCTGTGTTAGCGCCGATGGTTGGCGGAAAAGGTGGTGGTAAAGCTGATATGGCCCAGGGCGGTGGCAACGACACAAGTGCATTAGATGCTGCACTGGCCGCTGTACCAGACGAGCTGTCGCCTACTGAATGAAGTGTTTCAGCTGTTCTGGTGCTGAGCGGTTCGACGACCTGATCGACTGATTCTCCCTGAACTCGCTGATTTTGGCGCAATAAGTAGCCCCGTGTGGAACCGAGGGCTTTACCTCACCCGGGAAAACCGCTTTAATTCGCGCCCCACTGTAAAGCTGGCGCCTGGATTCTGATGCCTCTAATCGTAGAAAAATACGGCGGTTCCTCTGTCGGTACGTCCGAGCGGATTCGCGCGGTTGCAGATCGTGTGGCTGCATCGCACCGTGCCGGCGAGGACTTGGTTGTCGTGCTGTCCGCAATGGCAGGAGAGACAAACCGGTTGCTGGAACTTGCACGTGACATCGATCCAGAGGCGGATGCCCGTGAGACAGATGTGCTGGTATCCACTGGTGAGCAGGTCACCATTGCCCTGTTGACCATGGCGCTTCACAAACTTGACGTACCGGCGCGGTCCTATACCGGAGGGCAGGTCCGAATACTGACCGACAATGTCCACGGTAAAGCCAGAATTCTGGATATCGATGCGGACATGGTGCGGACCGATATTGAACAACGTAATGTGGTGGTGATTGCTGGTTTCCAGGGCGTAGACGGGGAGGGCAATATCACCACCCTGGGCAGAGGTGGTTCGGATACGACCGCAGTCGCGATGGCAGCGGCATTACAGGCTGATGAGTGCCGTATCTACACCGACGTGGATGGTGTCTATACAGCTGATCCAAGAATCGTTCCCGACGCCAGACGTCTGGAGCAGATTACCGTGGAGGAGATGCTGGAATTATCCAGCCTGGGCGCCAAGGTACTCCAGACTCGCTCGGTAGAGTTCGCCGGTAAGTACAAGGTGCCGCTCAGAGTTTTGTCTTCGTTCGAGTCGGGCAAAGGCACGCTGATAACCTATGAGGTAAACAAGATGGAACAGCCCTTAATTGCAGGAATAGCCTACAACCGGGATGAGGCAAAACTTACGATACGTGGCGTACCGGATCAACCTGGCGTAGCCTCCACTATATTCGGTCAGATTTCCGAAGCGCACGTGAATGTAGATATGATCATTCAGAATGTCGCTCAGGATGGGACGACGGACCTGACATTTACGGTTAATCGTAGTGAATATACACACGCTCGGTCGATCCTGGAGAAGATCTCTACCCAGCTAAAAGCACGGGAGGTCGTCGGGGATGATCAACTAGCAAAAATTTCCATAGTCGGTGTGGGTATGCGCTCACATGCGGGGATCGCGTCGACCATGTTTGAGGCTATGGCGACCGAGGGGATTAACATCGAACTGATTTCAACATCAGAGATCAAGATTTCAATTGGGGTGGCTGATCGTTACGTTGAACTTGCCGTACGTGCATTGCATAAGGCCTTTGGCCTGGAGGTCGAAACACATGAAGAGATCCTGGACCCAACTGCGATCGACTGAACTCAAGGAATCGATCAGTTGGAATCTGTGGTGTCTGTTGGTTACGAAGCATCTTAGGGGAACAGCATGCTGATATTGACCCGTCGGGTAGGTGAGGCGTTGAAACTGGGTGAAGATATTACAGTTACAGTACTGGGTGTTCGAGGCAATCAAGTTCGAATCGGCATCGATGCGCCAAAGTCAGTCGCTATCCAACGCGAAGAGATCTACAGCGCCGCCGTAACTGATCGAACCCCGGAAATTGGGGACGAGTTATCAGACATCCAGGACGAATACTGAGCCGTGTTGTAGCTTTAATTATCGTTTTTCATCAAGGCTATGGTATAGTGGATTGCCTGAGTTAAACGGTCGTCGTCGACGGCGATTCGTGCCCACCACCTCCTCAAAGAGAGATCGTTTTTGACAGAGTCATTATCGCTCACCGGTGAAATGATCGCGGTGATGTTGATTCTCGGCCTTACCATCTTTTTGTTTGTTTCCGAAGTTGTCCGTGTTGATGTTGCAGCTGTTTCAATTATGGTGCTGTTGGGATTGACCAGTTTGGTCCCGGGTTACAGCGGTCTCGTTCCACTAGAACACTTGTTTGACGGATATTCGAGTAATGCAGTGATCTCGATTATTGCGGTGATGATCATTGGTGCGGGGCTTGATAAAACAGGGATCATGAGTCAGTTGGCCGGCAAGATTCTCAAATACGGTGGAGAGGCGGAAGGCCGAGTGATCAGCATCATCTCTGTAACTGCAGGTGTGATATCGAGTTTTATGCAGAATATTGGGGCAGCAGCACTGTTTTTACCTGTCGTCTCACGTATTGCAAGACGTGGAAATCTGCCAATCTCAAGGCTACTCATGCCTATGGGTTTTTGTGCAATTCTTGGTGGGACCATCACCATGGTGGGGTCTAGTCCGCTTATCCTGCTCAACGATCTGATCGAGTCATCAAACTCCACACTGCCAGGTGGTGTCGCACCGATGGCGACCTTCTCTCTGTTTGCGGTAACACCCATCGGTCTCGCCCTTGTAGTTACGGGTATTCTCTATTTTGTGGTTTTGGGCCGTGTTGTTTTGCCCGTGGTCAAAGATAAGCCGCAAGAGTCAGGCAGTACGCTCCAATATTTTCGAGAGGTATACGGTATTCAAGGTGAGGTCTACGAAACTCGGGTAGTGGCGGACAGTCCATTGGTTGGTGGAACCATTTCAGATATCGAAGAGGGTGGAAGGGACGGCTGGATAGTTGCGGTTCGAAACCGTGACGATATCCGTGTGGCTCCTCGCGGAGATACCGAACTGCACTCTGGGACTGATCTGGCCATCATGGGTCGGCGGGATGCCGTTGAGCGTTTTTGTCTGGAAAACGGACTAGAGTTGAAACGACAAACCGAAGTTTTCACTGAAATATTGAGTGCGACGGCCGCCGGCATTGCTGAAGTCGTCATACCGCCGGACTCTGGTTTTATCGGTAAGACACTTAAAGATGTCAGTTTGCGGCAACGTTATGGGACAACAGCGTTAGCTGTGTTCAGGATCAACGAGGTCATTGATGTAGACCTGGCCGATTTATCACTGCAGGCAGGCGATACACTTGTATTGCATGGTCGTTGGCGAGACTTCGCTCTGTTCTCCAGCAGTCGAGACGTTGCCGTTGTTACAGATATGCCCAGGGACGACACTCGACCCGAAAAGCTATGGTTTGCCGCGTTCGCTTTTCTACTGGCGCTAGGATTGATTTTGTTTAGCGATATGCGGCTGTCGGTAGCACTGATGACAGGGGCGGTGTTAATGATTTTGACTGGTGTACTGAGGATTGAAGAGGCCTATCACTCCATCGGTTGGCAAAGCGTGTTCCTGCTGGCGAGCCTGATCCCCCTGGGTCTAGCCGTCGAAGTCACAAACACTGCGGCCTGGATCGCGCAACAGACTTTGATTTTGTTGGGTGATGTGCCGTTATGGGTGTTGCAGGCGGCGCTTGCGGTTCTGGCTACAGTCTTTACGTTGGTAATGTCTAATGTCGGGGCAACAGTCCTGCTGGTACCGTTGGCTATCAATATAGCGCTGGGCGTGGGTGCAGATCCGGCAATTTTTGCATTAACTGTTGCGTTGGCGACCTCCAACTCGTTTCTGATTCCAACCCATCAGGTCAATGCGCTGATCATGGGCCCTGGTGGCTACCATGTGAGGGATTTTGTCCGCGCCGGTGGCGTGATGACGGTACTCTTTCTGGTGGTTATGATGGTGATGTTGAATCTGGTATTTTAGATTGGTGGAGTTTTATCTGTGGTATTGATGTGCCGATGTATTGCTTATCACTTAAGATCAAAGCTCCTCTGAAGTGGGGTCCTATCTCCATCAGATCTATCCACTGATGCACCACCCAAGATTCAGACTTACCTGGAACGTCCACATTGACTATAATTTTGGTGTCGGTCCCACGTTCCGAAAGAGCGTGACGAGTTACGAATGTTTCGACCCGGAGAGGTGGCCGAGCGGCTGAAGGCGCTCCCCTGCTAAGGGAGTATGGGGTTTATAGCTCCATCGTGGGTTCGAATCCCACCCTCTCCGCCATCCTAATCTATTTGGATTACATAACGGTGTAAGAGTTTTGTTA
>Ga0207988_1001064_pt1 | contig 14694 bp, 9 predicted proteins | sample ETNtaG_11_FD_185773 | JGI IMG/M metagenome (GOLD analysis project Ga0207988, IMG submission 185773) | Marine microbial and viral communities from oxygen minimum zone, Eastern Pacific Ocean - ETNP201310SV74 (SPAdes) (version 2) | ecosystem: Environmental > Aquatic > Marine > Oceanic ...
TGGTAAAGGCTGTGTGAAGCCATGCCCCGCAAAATATATCAGTACACGATCATTTTCAGATGTATTTTCAGCTAATTTTTGCATACTTTTCTTTATGCCGTTCAGTGTTGCATTCTCATCTAATAATATTTCAATATTCTTTTCAGGAAAACCAAGTTTCTCTACAAGTAATCTTTGCATTTCTTCTGCATCAGCTACTGCAAAATGCAATGGTTTTTCAAATTGGTATTCGTTTATTCCTATTAACAATGCCCAACTATCAGCATAAAAGTTGATCTCTTCCTGGGCTGTGTACAGCATCCCAATAAATAATATCATTACTATGTGTTTATAAAAACTAATATACTGCATCTTTAATCTTCCTTAATTAGTACCCTGCGTATTCATGACAGGCATTACAATCTTGAGTATTAGGTGGTAATTTATCTAATTTATTTTGTAAAACTTCATGATCCTGTTCTGAGAAAGGAAAAGTTATGAGAGAATCAAATTTATGCGAATAAGCGGAAATAACTTTTTTACGAACGGTTATGGAATGGAGCAGAACAGAAAAAGCCTTATCTTGATTCTTTAAAATAGTTGTCTTCTTAAAAATGGGGTCATTTATATTAATTGCTGCATTCTTAGATAATTGAGTTGAGAACGCAATTAAAACAATAAACAGGAACGTAACCAGGAGCATCATTCTAATTAATGGCGTTCGATTAGACACAGATAGATGGTATATCTAATTATTATACTGAAAACAATTAGAACCCCAGGGGCTTTGTATCTGCATAATCCCGCACAAGCTGTTCAACTTCATCACGACCCACCAACTGAATTTTATTTTCAGCATCTTCGTTAGGGGGTTCAGCATCTCCGTTAGGGGGTTCAGCATCTTCATTAAGAGGGTAAGCCAACACATAATTCTCCATTAATTTATCATAAAAGAGCATGAGTGAATCACCTAAAACTCTGATACGCTCATCTTCTATAATTTGTTGACGTTTGGTTTTTAACTTTTGATCTATTTCAGATTTGGCACCTGAACTTCTTACAAATGGCATAATTACCTCAATTTACCTTCAGTAACTTACTGATATTTTCGGGTATTTTTCCATTGGTTTATGGAATCAAAAGAGGATTTAATATTTTCTCCAACATTATGCTCCTTAGCATAGAGGAGAACAGTAGCCCTTTCCAGCGTTTCATTTGCGAGGACTTTAGCTAATACTTCTACAGATTTCTCTCTGGTTAAGTTTTCCACTGCCTGAATAAGCTCCTCATTTCTATTAAAATTACCGTTATAATCAAATGCCATGGTATAATATTTACCAGCCTGTTCTTCGATACTGGTGGGCTTTTCTTTTATTTTTTCAATAACAGAATTTTTAATAGCCAAAAAATCTTCTTCAGGTAATTGTCTGAGAGAATCTGGCAAGGTTAATGAGAACTGTTCCGCCTGATTAGCTAAATATTCTGCAGGATGATTTCCAGATTGGATAATAAAATAGAAATAACTGGATTTCTCTGCACTGGCAGCTCCACCCCACACAATATAACCCAGCTGCTGATTGGTTCGCATTTCCAGAAAGAACGGTGACCCTACAAAATTACCAATAACCTGAGCTTGCGCAGCTTCTTCAATACTGTTTTCACCAAAATACTGCAATCGCCATAAGCATGAATTGTTCACCTGAGTTTTCAAAACCTGAGTAATATCTTCTCCAGCTGTGAAATCAAGACGTCCCTGATGGATTACCTTTTGCCATTTCTCCGGCTTGATTTTCAAAATTTCTGTAAATAAATCCGTATTTACTCTGGCTTGACTCTCAGACACATTGCCATATATCAAACCTTCAATATACCCTTTCTTTAATAGCGCTTTTGAAAACTCCTTCACTTCAAATAATGTCATTTTGCCAGCTTCATCAGCCATTTCCGGACTGTTATAATAATATTTTCTAAGCATTTTCCGCATACCCTCACGTGCAATACCAGTAGCATTTCCTAAGGCAACATTTTTCCAGTCTCTAATCATTTTATCCCGAAGTGCTTCAAACTGTCCTTCAGGAATAGAAATATTTTTCATATTTAGAAGGACTTCTTTTAACAAATCATCAATTGAGTCACTATATCCGTTAACAACGATGGAAATTCCCTCAGCATCATTGGATACATTATAATTCATACCTGCCAATTTAGCAGGATAAGACGCCTCGTTCATTGACTCATTAACTGCAGCGATATACAAGGTCATTAGCACCTGGCTGCGTAAATCAGTAAATTTTTCTGGGGAGTATATTTTATATCTATAGGATGCCTTAGGCCGCTGAAAATCGGTATCTCTTCCCCAATACAGCTTAAGTCCTTCAGAATCTTCCAGAAGTATAGGGTCTTGACTTACATTATTAGATCCAGATAGCAAGTTGGCATTTTCAGGCAAGTATAGATTTGGCTCAGGAAGATGTAATTCCGCATACATGGTTGGTGCTGACAATTTATCAAACACGCTGCCTTCAATCTCTTCATAATTATAATTCGATTTATACCAGAACTCTTCCAGCGGCGTTTCCTGTCTGCTGTCAGAAAGTACACAGAGCATATTTTTAGGATGGATGTAAGATAGAACTTTCAAATATGCTTCAGGATCCGGATTTCCAAAATGGTACTCTACTCGATGGGCAATATCCATGGGGTAAAATGCCAGATTATTGGCAAAGGAAATTGCTTTCCAAGCTCCTTCCCCCTTATCAGAATACACCTCTTCCAGTTTGGCAATAGTTTGCTGTTCATTAAAAATATAGTTTTTAAATCCTTCTTTTTTTAACATGTCCACATAGGAAAAGAAATAACCCAGGACTTCCTGATAATTAGACACACCCTTCTCTGTAAGCTGTATATTGACTCCAGCAGAACCATAGTCTGGAGTATCAGGGCTTCCACCACCATTAAGACCTGTTGCTAAACCTTTATCCTTCAAGAATGACAATAAGCTCCCTTTGCCTTCATGCCCCATAAGGCTGCCCAAAATACTCATAGGCTTACTATCATAATATTGATATAAATCGATAGGCAAAGGGAATTCCAATCCCAATTCTTTCTTATCTTTTACCGGTTTAACCCTAATGAGACGCAGTGCATCTTTCTCAGATAAATAAACCGGCGGGTATTCAATATCTGGAGCTTGATTATTCTTAATTTCGCTGAAATAGGTATGTGCCCAACTTTCCATATCAGCAATGGGATATTTGCTTAGTAATGCCAATGCCATTTGATTAGCAGAATAATATTTTTTATGAAAGTCCAGTAAAACTTGACGATCGACTTTTTCTAATGTTTCCAGCGATCCAATTTCAAAATGGTTACTAGGATGATCACTATTATAAATATTTCGTTTTATTTGACGCATGCGCCAGTAATCATGCTCGAGATTTTTTTGGAATTCAGAATTTACTGCATTCTGTTCACGAGTTGTGTAATCAGGGTTAAATGCAGGGGCTATGAAAAATTGAGCGAATCGGTCTAAAGCGCCCTCATAGGCTTCATGAATGACCTCGAATAAATAATTGGTATGATCTTCTGCAGTATAGGCATTAGAGTAACCACCATTATTAGACAGGTACATCTTGTAATCTTCTACATCTGGGTATTTTTCAGTCCCTAGAAATAATAAATGTTCTAAAAAATGAGCCAAACCCTGGGCATCTTTCGGGTCAGATAGCGATCCCACTTTCACATTCATGGATGCCGCGGATATATTATATTTGGGATTAGATATTAGAATGACTTTTAATCCATTATCCAACATGAAAGTCTTGGTTTCTGTTTCATCTAGGGGATGTTTGTCTGGGATGTTAATAACTGTGGTATTCATGGAAAATTTCCATAATAAAATAAAAATAACAAGTACGGTAACTAAAATATATTGTTGATTTTTCTTCATAGTAACTCCTTTAGAAATTAATTTATCAGTAAATTAAATATTTTTTTCTTAATTCAATAAATTGTGTATAGGTAGTATCACTTGCTAATAATTTCTTGGCTGTGATATCCTTCTCATTGGCAAGTCTTAGTCTGTCTGAACCATATAATTTATCAATAAAATTGGTATCCAGAAACTTGAATTTTTCAGGATGTTGATCTTGTAGAATTTGAAGAAGATGTATTGTCCATATCAATGGGTGTTCTAATGTTATTATACGAATCCCTTTACACTCTTCTCCCTCATATTTTGGATATTTTGCAGCGGGTATAGATTGAGGAGTGAAACTGATTAATTCATATTTATCACTCTTTGAACTAAATTTCTGCAACTTATCAGCTAGAACTTTATTATCCAACCATGGCGCGCCAAATAGTTTAAAGGGCAAATCTGTTCCCCTGCCTTCAGATAAATTGGTTCCTTCTAACAAACATAAACCCTGATAGAGCCAAGCCGTTTCTACATTTGGCATATTGGGCGATGGTGGTACATTGAAAGCATGTGCCTTCACCTTTTCATCAATTTTACCTTTGTATGCAATTACATTTAAATCTGCTTTCATACCATTTTCTAGCCAGCTTTCCCCATTTATCATCTGCGCCAATTCTCCCACACTCATTCCATGACGAACAGGAATAGGATGCATCCCTACAAATGATGCAAACTCCATTTCCAATATTACTCCCTCAACCTCATGACCTAACGGATTTACTCTATCCAAAACAATAAAAGGAATACCATTTTCAGCCGCGGACTCCATTGCCAGAGTTAAAGTACTCACATAGGTATAATAACGAACGCCAATATCCTGCATATCAAAGATCAGGATATCAATTCCCTTGAGCATTTCGGATGTGGGCTTCTTTGTTTTTCCATACAAGCTATAAATGGGTGCGCCTGTGAGATTTTCAAATCCATTATCCACTTTTTCACCTGCCCCTACTACTCCCTGAAAGCCATGTTCAGGGGAAAATACTGCCTTTATTCTTACACCTTCATCGTGAGCCAGTTTAATGAGATGATCATCGTGGTAATCCACTGAAGTATGGTTTACCACTACAGCTACATTTTTTCCCTTTAATACAGAAAATCCATCTTCAGATAAAACTTCAAGTCCATTTTGGTACTGTCCCCTCACTGCACTAAAATAGCCTGTGATAAAGAGTATTACTGCAAACCCAAAACCTCTTTTCCATCCCAAATAATGTAGCCCATGGACAACTGCCAAATTCAAAACAACTGCTGCTCCAATGTACCAAGTCCATGCAACACCCAGCCATTGGAGAAAAAATACCGTACCTAAACTCGAAAGAAGTCCAAAAATCAAAACCGGGGTGGTAAACTTTTTATTTGAACATGACAGAATAAACAAACCCAACAGGCCCCCATAAGTGAAAGATGCAATTTTTAAGCCCAATACCACTACAGCGGTATTGCCTTCATCAAAAAGTAACGCTAATGAAATAAGTAGAATTGCCCAAACTCCGCTCACAATCAGAGACCGTTTCAGGCTGATATTCTTCTGCATCCAATCGTGAATAGTGGATGATGCCAGTGAATTAATGGATGAACTGAGTGTGGACATTGCCGCTGAAAGTACACCAGCCAAAAGTATCCCTCGAATACCAATGGGCAAATGATCAACAATAAATGTAGAAAGTTCTCTGTCTTTAGTCATTTCAACACCGCCAGTAAATAACCAAATGAGGGAACCCGCTAATAAGAATATTAAAAATTGTAGAAATACAAAAAATCCACTGCCAATCATGGCTTTTCGGGCAGAACTGAGATTACTGCAGGCTAGTACCCGCTGGACCATCATATAATCAGCGCCATGGGAGGCAAAGGAAAGCAGAATTCCCCCCAAGAAAGCAGAACCAAAGAACCATGCATCCTTGAACATATTATCCGTGGTAAAGCGAAATATCCGTGTTTTACCAGCTTCTAATAAGGGTTCCCAACCTGAAAATTCTGAAGAGTTCAAAATGAAGAATATGACAATAGCGCCCCCTGTCAAATACAACACAAATTGAAAGCTGTCCACCCAGAGAACGGTACGAATACCACCAGACAGAGTATAAACCATAGTCACTGCACCAATTATGAGAACAGCCATCCAAATGGGCCAACCCGTCACTACCTGTACTACCACTGCAGTAGCCAGAAAGCGTACCCCATCTGCAAATAATCGGGTAATGAGAAATATTCCTGAAGCAGTCTTCTGAACCGGCTTACCAAAACGTGAGCCTAATATCTCATATATGGAAGTAATATTCCCTTTAAAATATTGTGGGAGGAGAAAAATCGACACCAATACTCTCCCCAGAATATAACCCATTGCCAATTGCAGAAAGAACCAGTCACCACGGTAGGCTAATCCAGGTACGGACACAAAAGTAAGTACAGATGTTTCTGTTGCCACAATGGAAAACATAGCCACCCACCAGGGCGTATTGCGTCCAGCTAAAAAATAATCCTCTGCTGATTTATTCTTCCGGGAATTATAAATGCCGTAGGCAGAAATTCCACCTAGGAAGAAAAGAATAATACCTAGATCAATATAATGCATAAAATAACTACTCTTCTATTGGCTTGATAAGTACTTCCATGACTCTATTATAAAAATCCCTCCTGATTCCATACATCTCCTTACTCCCCTCATCTCCTTTACGGCTGGGATGAACCCGATTGGTAAGCAGTACGATGATGATTTCTTCATTAGGATCAATCCAAAGTGATGTGCCGGTAAAACCCAGATGCCCAAATGAACCGGGAGTAAAGTAATCCCCGGCAATTGATTTACCAGATTGCGAGGGAGTATCCCAGCCCAATGCCAAATCTGAATCCTGTGGAATATGTTGTACTTTGGTAAATTCTTGAATCTGTGATTTTTTTAAAATACGTCTGCCTTCCCAAATCCCCCCATCCACCAACATTTGAGCATAACGGGTAATTTCTTTCGCAGTGGAAAATATCCCTGCATGACCAGAGACACCTCCCATAAGATGGGTATTTTCATCATGTACTTCTCCATGAATCAGCCGATTGCGATAGATGCTATCTATTTCTGTAGGAGCAACTTTCCGTTTCCATTCCAGCGGAGGGTTATAGCATGTATGATGCATTCCTAAGGGACCAAAAAAATAGGAGTGGGCCAATCTATCTATAGACCGATTGGCAACTTTCTCAATAATAGAAGTTAGCAGAATAAATCCCAAATCACTGTACTCATAATGACTTCCCGGCTCTGAATGCAATTTTACATTCAGAATATAATCCAATACGTCTTCTTTGGTACTTATCTGGTCATCTAAAAAAAACTGGTAATATCCTGGTAACCCGGAAGAATGGGTAAGCAGATGTCGAATGGTAATATCTTCCTTCCCATTACCTGTAAATTGAGGGTAGAATTGTTGAACCGTATGTTCCAGAGACAGTTTCTTCTGAGCAATGAGTTTCATGGTGATGGGAGTGGCTGACAGGACTTTTGTAAGGGAGGCAATATCATAAATACTTTCCTGCTTCACCGGCGGAGAGCTGTTGTCGTAGGTATGTCTGCCGAAACCTCTGCTGGCAATTAATTTCCCTCTGTGAACGACTGCTACCTGAGCACCGGGAAATATTCTGTTTTCAATAGCACTGTCAATAACCGACCATGCATTTATAAATTCCACTTGCTGCACCTCTCCCCAGTCATTAAAGCGTTTTTTTTTAGGGATTCCAAATCCTCTATCCAATTGAGGTGTGAGACTCACTGGCAATTTCCCATCTACTTTAACTCTACCCCAAATAGCCTCTGATATCGCCTGAACAGAAACAGAACCATATCCATAAGCACAGACATAGGTTTCCAACAAGTCATAATCAGGAAGATAGGGAGAACCATAGCTCACTGTCACGATGGGGATATCCAATTGTCTCAACTCTGATAGGAGTAAGGAATGGGTGGAATCAATACTGGCGATACCTTTATCCATTCGGATACGAACCACCAGAGATACCAAAATTTGATCCACTCCCTTCAATTGATTTAGAATATCTTTTCGGCCTAGTTTGGACAGTGGATTATTAATCAACATTTCTGCAATACTACCGTGAGTCTTATTCAAATCTCTGCTGAGAGATTTTAGATATTTAGCAGCACCTTCATCTAAAGAAAGAATTAGATGTGCCAACGAGTCAATTTTTTCAGGAATGAGAGGTAATTGATGATTTTCATCTTTTACAATGGTAATTGATTTTTGCGCAATCACTTTGGCTTTAGCAGAATGTTCGCTTTTGCCAATGATGGTTTCTAGTTCTGAAAATGGGATTTGTGCGGTACCATTTAACAAGCCTATTTTAGATTTCATTTTCCATATTTTTTGAACAGATTGATTGATACGCTTCTCATTAATCCGCCCAGATTGTACCGCCGATAAAACAGATTTTAGAGTTTGCTCTACGTCCATAGGTAATAAGAGAATATCTGCGCCTGCTTCTATTGCTCTCACTGCGGATTCGCCTGCCCAAGCTGACTTGGTAAGCCCTCCCATTTCCATTCCATCAGTTACAATGATACCATTAAACCCCAATTCGTTGCGTAATAATTTGGTAGAAATAACATGAGAATGGGACGCAGGTACTCCCGGTCCATCCAATCCAGGAAGTGCAATATGGCCAGCCATCATCATTTCTACATCTGCATTAATAGCAGCCTTGAAAGGTTTTAGTTCCAGATTCATTAATTCAGTTTTGCTACCTGTAATAGTTGGTAAACTTGAATGACTATCCGTAGACGTATTGCCATGACCGGGAAAATGTTTGGCACAGGCAACGAGACCATTATCTTGCACACCCCTGATAAACTCAGTCCCAAATTTTGATACTGTTTCAGCATTATCAGAATAGGCCCGGAAATTAATTATAGGGTTATCCGGATTATTATTAATGTCCATCACCGGTGAAAAAGTAATATGAACGCCTAAAGCACGTGCTTCTACTGCTGTGATTCGCCCCTGATCATAAGCCAAACTGCTATCACCCGTGGCAGCCATCGCCATATTGCTGGGAAAAAGGGTTCCACCCCCCATCCATTGTCCCAAACCCCTTTCATAATCAGCGGCAACCAAGAGAGGATACTTTGCCCATTTCTGAAATTGCTGAATATTGTAGTAGCTACCATGAATACTGCCACCAAAAGAGATAACACCACCGATGCCATCTACTGATAAATATTTCTGAAGTTTCTTTCTATACCAATGTTCACTAGAATAATAATCGCCTCTAATCCGCACCATAACCATTTGAGCAATTTTTTCTTCCAAAGTTAGATGGCTAATAGTTTCTGGGTACTGGGTGCTGGGTGCTGGGTTAGGCGGCAGAGCACATGCTATGAAAAATAAGAGAGGGAGAAAAATTTTATTCATTTATAAGATTTCGCTTAACACGGGAAGATAGCCCTGTAAGAAATTCATAGGGGATTTTACTATATTTTTTAGAGATATATTCTAATTGGTTATTTTCATGATCTCCACCCCAAACCACAGCTTCATCACCCTCATTAATTGTATCTTCTCCACAATTTATGGCAATTAAATCCATTGATATCTTCCCGATTATAGGATAAATGCATCCATTCAACTCTACACCTCCAGAATTAGAAAAATCTGTTGGGATACCATCTGCATATCCAGCCTGTAGAATTGCAATTGTTTCATTCTTTTTAGCAATATAGAGACGATTATATCCCACCGAATCTCCTGCCTTCATTTTTTTCACCAGAATTACAGGTGCTTTCATTTTCATCACTGGCTTCAATTTATTATGGGGCATTCCCGTTGGTGAGACTCCATAAAGAGAAATCCCGGGACGTACCATGTTAAAATGAGATTCCGGACAATTTAGAATGCCTGCAGAATTAGCAATGTGAAAATAATTTGTATCAGGCAAAATATCATTGGCTAATTTTATGACCTTTCGGAATTGATCCAATTGCCAATCGCGATACTCAGTATCATTTTCATCAGCTGTGGAAAAGTGGGAATAAACTGCCTCCACACGAATAGATTTACTTTTAGCTAGTTTTTGTAAAATGGAACAATCATTATCCATTTTAATTCCTAAACGACCCATTCCGGTATCAATTTTCAAATGAGCAATAAAAGGAGCTTTTTCAGATCCATATTCTTCAAGTATATTAATATCTTCAACTGAATTTATACTGCAGCGAACTTGACCAGACTGATATAAATTGATACTGGATGCAGAAATTCTTCCTAAATGGAGAATTGGCTCTGATATGTCTGCAGCAATCAATTCTTCTGCCTCTTTTGCCAGAGCAACACAGAACCCAGACACACCAACATCGGATAAAACATGTGCAATTGGAACTGCGCCATGCCCATATGCATTCGCCTTAACAACCGCCATAACTTTAGCGGCCCCCACCATTTTTTTAATGGTGAGATAATTTTGCTTTAAATAGTTAAGATGAATATCTGCTTCAGGCTGGAGCAAGGGCATCTCCTTTAACTATGTCACTCACTTTTATATCAACATCATGTATTTTTGCAGCTAGAATACCTGCACCATAAGCAGGGGAAATTGAAGAGAATGTCCACTTAATATCTGGAAAATTAAATCGAAGGTCATCATTTAAAGATTTTCTAAAAAAATCATTTCTAATTATAGATCCATTTCCTGATAATACAATATGGCTTTCATCATAATCCAATTCATCTGTTAAGGCTATAATATATTCAGAGACAGCATGGGTGGCTTCTTGTACAATGGATAGCGCAACTTCATTTCCTTTTTCAGCCAACCCAATTATGGATTCAGCCAAACCTGCGATGATAAACACCGCATCGTCACTTTCATTCAGCTTTTCCATCGCAACTTGAAATTCTTCATCATTGGCATGCTTCAAAAAAACAGACATAATTTCTTCTAAGTCTTGATCACCCAAAACACTAGTCTCATTCAAGGTAAGATTTAAAAGGGCTTGTCGGCCTATCCAATACCCACTTCCAACATCCCCTTGGTCATGTCCTTCGCCTGCCTGGCGAATAGATTTCCCTTCAGAATTTCTTGATATACAAATAATACCAGTACCAACCGTTACTAATATTCCAAAGTCGCCGGGACAACCCAATATAAATGCTGCTTCAGCATCATTCATGATAATTGTTCGTTGTGATAACTTTATATTATCTAACTTTCCAAAAACCATGTCACGTCCATCTTGAGTGGATGAACCTGCCAATCCCAATCCAATAGCGTCCACGTAATCTGTAGAAATATCTGCAACACTGCATAAATTATTTATGATATTACAAATACGAGATGCCGCAATTTCTGCATCTACTGATAAATTGCTTCCCTTATCAATTATTGAGGCAATAGTTTCTCCCTGATCTGTAAATAAAATACCCCTTGTTTTAGAGGCGCCTCCATCTACACCAATAATGTAAAATCTATCCTCTTTATTCATATTTTTCTGAATACCTTATGACTAATTATAAGCGTAATAATGCAAATTAATATTGTTCCAATTAGAGTTAGAAAAAATCCTGCCCAATTAAAAGGACCATATAAAATAACGGACCTTACATTTTCAAATGCTGTAGTTGTGGGAATAGCACTAATAACGGAAAGATACGAACTGGGATAGTATTTCAATGGTATGAAATTACCAAATCCCATGGTAACACCTAAAAATAGTATAAATGAAACATTTACAAAAGATATATGGTTGGAAACCAACATTCCAATTAAGGTACCTAGTACAGAGAAATGCAAAATCAGGGTAAACATTTGAATAATAATAATTAACATATTTCCAAGGCTTTGATATTCATGGTTTAATGCAGAGGTTATTACTATTGCTACTAGCAATTGACCAATACCATACATTATTCCCCTGGAAATATTTATGATTATCAAATCTAAATTGGATATTGGCGATTTTAACAGCGCATCAATTTGTTGCGACTCAAATTGTATTTTTCTCATGCGGGTGGCGGATTGCAAAAATGCTACCATTCCTGCAGCCGTTATCCAAACCCCTGCTGCAGACCAATTTAAATAACGGATATCCATGGTAATTAACCGTGATAAGGGAATAGCTAACAGTGTATGGATAATTATTGGCGTCAATACCCAAAACAAAATTATTGAGAATGCATGTTTTTTAAATTCTAATAATTCACGCTTAAACAAAGGGATAATTGGATTCATTCCAATCCTCCTTCCGTAAGTCCGATAAATAAATCTCTCAATCTACATATGCTGGTGTCAAGATCAGATAAATTGTGTTCTAAAGCAAGTCGCAAAACATTGAAGAATTGTTGGCGCTCACGAGAATAAAACTCTAATTCAAGGCCCTTTAACTTGGGACGCAATACTCTGGGAAACTGTTCAAGCTGCACCATAAATTCTTTGGGTGGTTCTTTAGTAAATGCCAAGCGATAATTGGTGAGCCCATGGGTAGTTTCAATAAGCCTTTCCAGAGTACCATCCATTTTGATATTACCTTCATGTAAAATGGCAATTCTATCGGCATATCGTTCTGCTTCTGTAAAATTTTGCGTGGCAAATATTATTGTTTTATCATAATGGAGTTTGTCCAAAATATTCCACACTGTACTCCTGCTATGAGGGTCCATTCCTGTTGTAGGCTCATCCAACAATAATACTTCTGGATCATGAACCAATGCACGGGCAAATAATATTTTTCTTTGCAAACCAAATGCCTGATTATAAGGGGATTGTTTTAAGAATTGAGTGAACCCTAATAAGTTTGCCCAATGAAGAGTATTTTTTTTGGCCTCGACAGAGGTTAATCCATGCAATTGACCATGAATGGAAATATTATCAAAAATAGTGAGGTCTTCATCAAGATTAATATTTTGGGGCATATATCCACATAAAGAACGAGTTTCTAGACTTCTGGTACTAATGTCTTGCCCATGAATATAAACAGAACCTGTATCTTTTTCAATAAGACCTACCAGTAATTTTAATATCACGGACTTCCCCGATCCATTTTCACCTAAAATTACAAACGTCGATCCTTTTTCTACTCCAAATGATAAATCTGCAAGCAGAGTTTTCTTGCCAATTGCTTTTCCAACTGCCTTAAATGTTATTGATGCTTCCAAGTTGTTTCCATATTTTTTTTAGTTTCTGAGTGTCTAAATTCGAAGTTCCTAAGCTATAGAATGACTACGTTTTTACATAGTTAGCCATTAGTCATTCACTACTTCCTAATCACTAATATTACACTTCTGCCTTTTCCTGTTTCCCAATCAATGCGCCTCGAACCAACTTTTTCCATATTTCCAATCAACTTTTAATGGGACAGCTAATTGAACAGCTCCTTCCATTTCTTCAACCACTATTTTAGCAATAACGTCCACTTCTGATTGAGGACATTCAAACATGAGCTCATCATGGATTTGCAGAATCATTTTACTTTGATATTTTTCGATTTCCATTCGTTTATGAATATTGATCATGGCAATTTTAATAATATCCGCAGCCGTTCCTTGAATGGGCATGTTGATAGCAGCCCGTTCTTCTGCCTGTACCATGTTACGATTGGAGGCATTCAGACTATTAGTACTTCTGCGACGATGATACAAGGTTTCCACATATCCCTTTTTCCGGGCAGATTCAATGGTTTCATTCATATAGCGTTTGATTCCCGGATAGGTTTTGAAATATGTATCGATGAGAGTCTTGGCATCTGCCATGGGAATTCCAAGTTCCTGGCTCATTCGGTAGGGGCCAGCTCCATACATAATTCCAAAATTGACCACCTTGGCTGAACGTCGCTGATCCGAGGTCACTTCTGATTCTGCAATGCCATTCACTAATGCCGCCGTTCTGCTATGAATATCCGCATCTTCCTCAAAAGCCTTGATGAGTTCCGGTTCTTTGGAATAATGAGCCATTATTCGCAGTTCTACTTGTGAGTAGTCAGCAGAGAGAATCACCGAACCCTCTTTTTGTGCAATAAAAGCTTTGCGTACCTCCCGACCTGTTTCCGTTCGTATGGGAATATTCTGGAAATTAGGCGAAGTACTAGAGAGTCTGCCAGTGGCTGCAATAGTTTGATTGAGAGATGTATGTACTCTCCCTGTATTTTTATTTACATAATTGGGAATTGCATCCACATAGGTGGACTTTAACTTTGCCAAATGTCGGTAAGCCAGAACCACTTCTGGCAATGGATGAAAATTTTTCAATACCTGCAAGACTTCCACAGCCGTACTGCGTTTGCGAACGGGCTTTAATTCCAACTCGTCAAATAGTATCTGCCCCAATTGTTTAGGAGAATTAATATTAAATTTTCGCCCCGCCATATTATGGATCTTAGCCGTTAATTTTTCAAGCTCTGTTCCAAATTGTTCAGAGAGTTTTAAGAGAAATTCAAGATCTAAAAATACTCCATTTTTCTCCATTTGAACCAGAACAGGAACTAAAGGTAATTCAATTTTTTCATAGGGAGTTGACAAATTCTCCGCATCTAACTTTTTTTCTAAAATGGATGCTAATTGGAAAGCAATATCCGCATCCTCCACTGCATAGAAAGCAATGTCGTCCAAAGGTACTTCTGCCATAGATTTTTGATGCAACCCCGTCCCAATCAAATCATCTATTGGCACCATACGGTATTTGAGATAGTCTAATGCTAGATAATCCATCTTATATGAATTTTTCTCCGGATGAAGAATATATTC
>Ga0207988_1001069_pt1 | contig 14595 bp, 17 predicted proteins | sample ETNtaG_11_FD_185773 | JGI IMG/M metagenome (GOLD analysis project Ga0207988, IMG submission 185773) | Marine microbial and viral communities from oxygen minimum zone, Eastern Pacific Ocean - ETNP201310SV74 (SPAdes) (version 2) | ecosystem: Environmental > Aquatic > Marine > Oceanic ...
TGAACATCTGCTGGCACAAGATATCCCATTTCTCCACCAATCTCTGTTGGTTCAGTTACACCATGCCCAGAAAAATAAAATATTATTCTATCATCAGGATCAGAATTCTTATAATAATCTATTAGTCCTCTTTCTATATTTCTTTTCGTAGCGTCATCATTTAGGAGTAAACTGATATTATCAGGGTTGACATTATGCTGTTCAATTAAAACTTTCCGAATGGCTTCTGCATCATCCACAGCATAGTTGAGTTCTGATATCCCTTCGGCAGTATACTTTTCAATTCCGACGAGTAAAGCCCAAGTGTTATTATATATATCTGTAGCAAATATTATCGAGAATACTGATAAGAATATGCACAGTGAATATACTTTTTTGATATACTTTAACGAAAACATAGTGTTTTATTTATGATGCTAATAATGTCAATCCTACAATTATACTGGTCAAAACTGTATAATACCAAAATTTTATTTTATTTCTTGAACTAATAATTTCTCCTTCAAATTTGATACTTCCGTCTGCGTAGATTATTTTTTCTATCTTTTCATACTCAACATTTTGTTCATCACAAGAAATATATGGGCTAATAGAGTAAAATGATGGATCAGCAAGATAAAACCCCGTATTAATTTTATCACATTTTAAAAATGTACCATCTTTCAAGTATATAATATCTTTCTTCTCCCCTTCATTTGCTATTAATGTAGCACCTTGAGCACATAGAGTAGAAATTATTAATATAACTAATATGTAGTGATTGAATAACATTCTATAATTACAAAAATATAATAGATGCAATAGTAACAACAACTCCTACAATTATGCCAATTGTCCAATTACGATTCATTGAATGTATCTCCTCATAGGTTACTATATCCCCATTGGGATAAACGATTTTTTCTATAGCCGATAATTGGGCACCACCAATCGCTTGCACACTATCTGGAACGCCTTGTATTATAGGGATATTATATATATCTAGGCCAAAACGAACTGAACCATCCCAGCAGTTAAACCCATTGATAGTTACTTGATAAAAGGGGAAAGAGTTGCTTGGTCCAGCTGTCCAATGTTTATCTATATCATCACACTCTAATACTATACCATCACATAAATATATTTTTATCATATCATTTTTGTGACTGTATACAATACTATCCGTGTATGTTGAATCCTGCGCATGTAGAACTGATGAGTACAGCACAATCAATTTGATAGCGTATATCAACATTTTTAATTTCATACGAAGATTGGTTTTACAGTAAATGATAAAATATTACTTCTGATAGTTAGTTAAAAATATCCGTTTTCTTCAGGATAATCACTTCCCCATATTCCTTTAGCTTTTCCATATCCAATAGATTATATTCTCCTCCTGTTAATGGGATGAACCCTGTAAAAATACAGAAAGATATAAGGTGATATGTGTTAGCGTTTTCATGTATTCTCCTTCATTAATTCAATTTATGTTCAGATAATTGACGTGCTTGCTCATCCGCATGGTAGGATGATCTCACCAGTGGACCAGACTCTACTACTTTAAAACCCATTTTATATCCCTCTTTTTCATACATTTCAAAAGTATCAGGATGAACAAATCTCTGAACCGGTAAATGATTGAGTGTGGGCTGCAGATATTGGCCAATATTAAAGATGGTGATTCCCAGTTCTGCCATTTTCTGCATTGTTTCTAGTACTTCGGAATCATTTTCGCCCATCCCCACCATCATGCCCGTTTTCGTTTTAAGTCCCCATTCAGTGGATGCTCGCAATACTGAGAGCGATCGGTTCCAATCAGATTGAGGACGCACCTGGTGTGAAATACATTCAACACATTCAATATTATGAGAAAAAATATCCGGCTTTGCCTGAAAAACTTTCTCAAAAGCGGGGCGGTAATTTCGAAAATCGGGAGTTAGAACTTCTATGGTACATTCAGGAGCTTGGATGCGAATTTGTTCAATGGTTTCTGCCCAAATATCTGCACCGTAATCGTTCTTAATATCATCCCGATCCACAGAAGTTATCACTACATGGCGAAGATTCATAGCATTCACTGTATGGCCAGTACGGATTGGCTCCATTGCATCTGTGGCTAATGGCTTCCCCGTTTTCACAGAACAAAATCCACAGGATCGTGTACAAGTATCTCCCAAAATCATGATGGTAGCTGTTTGCCGTCCCCAGCATTCATAAATATTAGGGCAGCGGGCTTCTTCGCAAACCGTATGAAGATTATTTCCCCTGATCAATTTTTGAGTCTCTAAAAACTTACCAGATGTGGAGAGTTTAATTTTTAGCCAGTCCGGGCGGGTTCGTTTATTAATTGGAGCTTGAGCTAACATTGAAGTTTAATTTTTGATTTTATCATTATTATACTGTTCAATTATTTCTACTAATCGAGCCAGAAATTTGGTGCCATAAGCACCATCAATAATGCGATGGTCATAGCTGAGGGTTAAATAGACCATGCTCCGTACCACAATAGTATCTCCATATTCGGTTTCCTTTACCACAGGTCGCTTCTGGAACGAACCCACAGACAGAATTCCCACATTGGGTTGGTTTATAATTCCCATTCCAAACAGTCCGCCGAATACTCCGGGATTAGTAACAGTAAAAGTTGAGCCGAATATTTCTTCGGGGGTTAATTTATTCTCCCGTGCCCTGCCAGATAAATCAGAAACAGAACGAGCCAATCCCAGAAAGTTTTTCTCTTCAGAGGAATGAATTACCGGCACAATCAGATTATCATCTGGCAATGCGACGGCAACTCCCATATTAATGTTTCTGTGATGAACGATATTATCTCCATCTAAGGATGCATTCATGAGAGGGAATTCCTGGATAGCTCGGATACAGGCATCTAACAGCATGGGAGTATAAGTGAGATTTACTCCCGATTTCGATTTAAATGACTCCTTATTTTCAGTCCGAATAGTAACCATATCAGTTACATCCGCCTCTACCACAGTATATACATGAGCCGATGTTTGTAAAGATTGCACCATGTGATCAGCAATTTTTTTGCGCATACGGGACATTGGCTCAATTTTATCTGACATAGTCGGTACTATTGATCTTGACTTTTCAATAACGTCTTCCTTCAGGGTTGGTGCCCCCGCCGTTCCGGTCTTCAGATAGGCTAAAATATCCTGTTTATTCACGCGCCCATCATTTCCGGTACCCACCAGGGCATCCAATTCTGTCTGGGTGATACCCTCTTTTTTTGCGATGGACTTCACCAAAGGAGAATAAAACCGTTTTCCAGATTGAATAATGGGTTTTTCACTAACAATTTCTGATTGTACCACTGCTTCAATCGCAGGAACCGGCTCAAGTTCAGCTGCTGCTGTTTCTTCAGTTGGTGCAGTCTCTACCGATGCTTCCTCAGTGGCTGTACTCTCACCAACCTCCCCAATTCTGGCAATGATATCTCCCACTGGAATGGTATCATTCACCTGGGCGACAATCTCCACAATGGTACCAGTAGCAGGAGAGGGTATATCTGAATCCACCTTGTCAGTGGAAATTTCCAACAAGGTTTCATCTTTGGCAATACTATCCCCTACCTGCTTTTTCCATTCCAGGATAGTCCCTTCGGTAATTGATTCACCCATTTTGGGCATTACAACATCTGTCATACTTACCTCATACTCATTTGAGATTTAAATTCGATCATAATTTCACTATTAGGATATTTCTGGATTAACTCCAAACTGCATTTTTCTTTAAATTCATCTTTCTGATTAAACTCAACCGGCACCGGCACTTGGAAGAGAATAGATTCTATTTGATTATTTTTTACAATTCTTAAATCCTGAATTGCATCTTTTAAATTAAAGGCTTTCTGATTTAATTCAACGATACCTTTCACAATTGAAATTTCTTCCCCCTCAATGGTAACCGGATCCACATGCGTTATAACATCTGCCTCTAATTCTTGAGATATTAATTTTTCCACAGTATCTGAAATATCATGCATACTTTCAGGACTTTTCCCTTCTGCAATTTCTATATGCAGTGAAATAAATCGATGTGCTCCATAACTATGGACAACAATATCATGCACATTGTAAACTTCTGGAACCTGCAGAGCAAAATCTCTAATTATTTTCATGGTATTTGCATCTACTGGTTTTCCCAGCAGGTCATCAATTGCCGATCGTGCAATGGTATAAGCCGATTGAATCATCATTACTGCAACCCCCAAGCCCATTATGCCATCTGCTTTAGGATACCCCAACCAAACACCGCCAAATGCTGAAAGAACCAACATGGATGACCACATATCACTGCGATGGTGAATGGCATCTGCAATGAGAGTGCTGGAATTAATTCTTTCCCCTAGATTATAACTCAGTTGCGCCAACCCTTCTTTTATTATAATGGTAATTAAAACCACCAAAATAACAACCCAATTTATTTCTATTTGAGTTGGATTCATAAATCTGTTGATGCTGGTTTTAATAAATTCAATCCCTGTAAATCCAACTAAAATGGAGATTGTAAGTCCTGCAATGGTTTCTGCCCGTCCATGACCAAAGGGATGTTCTTTGTCTGCTGGCTTGGATGCCATCTTAAAACCAAAAACTACCACCCCGCTGCTGGCCATATCGGATAGGGTATGAAAAGCGTCAGCAATAAGTGCAATACTATTAGAAATGAACCCAAAAACTAACTTTAATACAAAAAGGACCAAATTAGCAAAGATGGAAATCCATCCCTGAGAAATACCAATATTACCCCGGAATTTTGGTAACCCTGGATCTTCACCAACAGGCACCTGTTTACGAATGATATATTCGGCCAACGCTGTCATTTTAGAATTCCACAATCTCCTTTAGGGCATTCTCAATCCAGGAAGTTTGAACCAATAATTCATTTTCTAATACTGCGGCATAGGCAATTGGAGCATCTTTTGATGCCACTCGTTTTATGGGCGCATCCAGATATGTAAACCCCTCATCACTAATTTGTGCAGCAATTTCAGCACCAAATCCATTGTTGAGATTGTCTTCATGAGCTACTATTGCACGATTGGTATTTTGTAGGGATGATAAAATGGTTTCCATATCCAGGGGATTTAAAGTGCGAAGATCAATTATTTCTACGGACAATCCCGTATTTCTGGCAGCCTCAATGGATTTTTGTACCAATGCTCCCCAGGTAATAATTGTGACATCATTTCCTTCTTGAACGATACGGGCTTTGCCAAAGGGAAGGAGATAATTTTCGTCCGGTTCAGGAGATGCAGCAAATCCCTGGCGATAGAGCCCTTTATGCTCCATAAACATGACGGGATCATCCATGCGGCAAGCCATTTTTAACAGGCCTTTTGCGTCAGACGCATTGGACGGATAGGCAATGTAAATTCCCGGTAAATGAGTGAAAAAACCGTCAATACTCTGGCTATGGCAGAGTGAACCATGAATATATCCTCCAACAGGAACACGCATGACCATAGGACAACTCCATTTACCATTGGAGCGATAGCGCATGGTGGCAACTTCATTTCGAATCTGCATCATGCTGTACCAGATATAATCTCCAAATTGTATTTCTACCACTGGCTTATATCCCAATGTTGCCAACCCGATGGCGGTACCAATAATAGATGATTCTGCCAAAGGAGAGTTAAAAACTCTATCCTCACCATACTTATCTGTCAATCCACGAGTGGCAGTAAATACGCCTCCTTTTCCACCAGCCACATCCTGACCATACACCATCATTTTTGCATTATGGGTGAGTTCTTCATCTAAGGCATGGTTAATGGCGTCTACCAGTACAATTTTCTCACCTCCAGTGGGATTTGGCCCAGGATCATTTTGCCAATCTGCATCAAAATATACATTTTTCTGTCCATCACCAGAAATGGGATCAGCCTGAACTTCAGCCCATTCTGCATCTTCATCAACTTGGGATTTCACCATATCCCGTATTTTATCAAAATCTTCCTGCTTGGCAATGCCTTCATTAATACAAGTGTTTGCAAACGTAAGTAAGGGATCTCGTTTTCGGTCTGACTCTAAATCTTTTTCCGGTCTATATTTTCGTTGATCATCAGAAGAAGAATGCGGTAATAATCGAACTACATCAGATTGAATTAGGGATGGTCCTTTTCCTTTTCGGGCTCGTTCTACGGCTTTCTTAAAGGCCAAATGGGTTTCGAAGAAATCCGTTCCATCCACGTTAAATCGGGCTAAGTTATCATAACCTGCAGAAATTTTATATACCGACGCACCGGCAGTCTGATCTTCGATGGGAACAGATATAGCATAGCCATTATTTTCAATATGAAATACAACGGGAGACTTATCTCTGCTGGCCCAATTGAGAGCTTCATGAAAATCTCCTTGACTGGATGTACCTTCTCCGGAGCTTACGTATGCTACACCATTTTCACCATTTTTCTGCAGAGCAAATCCTGCGCCTGTGGCTTGTAAAAACTGAGTGCCTGTGGGACTTGATTGACTCACAATTTTCAACTCTCTATGTCCATAATGTTGAGGCATTTGCCTCCCCCCTGAACTAGGGTCATCCTCCTTGGCCAGAAATGCTAAGAGATGATCACGGCTAGTCATACCCCATCCCAGACAAAAGGCTTGATCTCGATAATACGGATAGGCATAATCAAATCCCGGTTTGAGCGCCAATGCTGCAGCCATTCCAGCCGCCTCATGCCCGGAGCATCCAATGTGAAAAAAACCCTTACCCTGTTTTAGAAGGATGAGCTGCTTATCATCCAAATAACGGGAAATAGCCATATTTTGATAAATTTCTAATAACTGCTTTTTGGTAAATCCTTTAAACTTCATTGGTATTCTTTGAGAGATAATTATTAAATAAATTCATAATTTCTGTTTGTATATCAATACTGGAAAAATGGATATCTAATTCCTGCAAGGAAGTAACCCCGTATTCGAAAATACCACAGGGAATCATTCCATCGAAATAGGTCATATTAGGATTTAAATTAAATGCAAACCCGTGCATGGTGACCCATCTTGAAAGCCGTACTCCCATGGCACAAATTTTATCATCCCCCACCCAAACACCTGTGAGCCCTTCCTTTCGCCCAGATTCAATCCCATAAGATTGCAGACAGTCTATCACTATATTTTCCAACATTCGCATATACCAGGAAACGGACATTTTATAATCATGCAAATCAATAATGGGATAACAGACCAATTGTCCAGGGCCATGATAGGTCACTTCACCCCCTCTGTCAATCTGCACAACTTCTGCGTTTTTTGGTTTAGAATTTAATAGATTATTGGTGTCAGCATTTTTCCCAAAAGTATATACATGCTCATGCTCAACCAATAATATAACATCCGAGATTTCTCCAGACACCCGTTTGGCATGAAGCTGTTTTTGGAGTTCCCAAACAGGCTGGTAGGACTGTCTTCCCAACCAGAAATATTGAATTTCATCAGTACCAGAAATATTTTCCCAAATGGAATCTGTTGAATCTAATTCAATCAATTTTGGTGCTATTTCTACTAATGGTAACGTGTTCATTTTAATTCCCAAATCAATCAAATATGAATTGCTTCTTCCAAAGCATCCGCTGTGGCTTCCATGATTGCCTCTGACAGGGTTGGATGGGGATGGATGGTTTTCAATACTTCCCGGTGGGTAGTTTCCAAATTACGTGCAATAACCGCTTCAGCGATAAGATTGGTGGCTTCGGCCCCAAGGATATGGCAGCCTAACATTTCTCCATATTTGGCATCATAAACTACTTTTACAAATCCATCCGTATCTCCTACTGCCATGGACTTGCCCAATCCTCTAAAGGGAAAACTACCAATTTTAACTTCATAACCCTTTTCTTTGGCTGCTTTTTCGGTGAGTCCCACTGATGCCACTTCAGGATGACAATAGGTACAACCGGGGATATTATCATACTTCATGGGATCAGGATTTAGTCCTGCTAAATGTTCAACAGCAGTTATGCCCTCTGCAGAAGCTACATGTGCCAACCAAGGGGGGCCTGCCACATCGCCAATGGCATATACGTTGGAAAGACTTGTTTCCATATATTCATTTACTTTTATCCAGCCCTCTTCAACTGTGATATTGCAATTTGCAAGTCCTAGATTTTCAATATTCCCTTGCACACCAACAGCAATGAGCGCTTTGTCTGCCTCTATAATTTCACCGCTCTTTAGATGTACTTTCACCTTCGATTTATTTTTTTCAATTTTTTCAACCATGGTATTAGTAAAAATATTCATTTTACGTTTCTTAAACAGCTTTTCCAGTTCAGTGGATATATCTTCATCTTCCACTGGTAATATATTGGGCAGTGCTTCAATGATCGTAACCTCTGTACCAAAGGTTTGGTAAAAATGGGCAAATTCTACACCAATGGCACCGGCGCCAATTATAACCAAAGACTTGGGTTGGTTTTCCGGTATCATTGCCTCCTTATAGGTAATTATTTGCTTGCCATCAGGCTCCATCCCCGGAAAATATTTGGCTCGGGCACCCGTTGCAATTATAATTTTTTCAGCTTTCAGTTGGGTTTTCTTTCCATCAGCATCTGTAGTTTCAATGGTAGTACCATCTAAGAGCTTACCAAAAGCTGGAATATAATCAATCTTGTTCTTCTTCATGAGAAATTCAATTCCCTTGGAAAGCCGTTTAGCCACATCCCGGGAACGTTTTATCATTTTGCCCCAATTCACAGTAACCTCTCCAACCTCAATACCATACTTTTTAGCATTTTTTACTAAATCAAAAACTTCGGCATTTTTCAACAATGCCTTAGTAGGGATACAACCCCAATTCAGGCAAATTCCGCCTAAATGGTTGGCTTCTACAATTGCCACCTTCTTTCCCACTTGAGCCGCTCTTATGGCAGCTACATATCCACCAGGGCCACCGCCTAATACCACAACATTATATTTCATTATACTTTTTTACGTTTCATTTTTTTAATGCCACTATTTTTAGAAACTCATCTCTGGTTTTGGAGTCTTTTCTAAATTGTCCAATCATTGAAGATGTGGTAGCATAAGAATTTTGTTTTTCTACGCCTCTCATTTGCATACACATATGCTCACCTTCTAATACCACCGCAACCCCCTTAGGTGATAAGACATCATTAATAGTTTCAGCAATTTGATGGGTCATTCGTTCCTGAACCTGTAGCCGACGCCCATACATTTCAATAATACGGGGGATTTTTGAAAGTCCGATAATCTTTCCATCTGGAATATATGCCACATGGGCTTTCCCAAAAAATGGGAGTAAATGGTGTTCACATAAACTGAAAAAATCAACATCTTTCACCGTAACCATTTCATCATATTCTTCTGTAAAAACAGCATCATTAATTACGGTGCTTAATTCTTGTTTATAACCTTTTGCTAAGAATTCCCATGCTTTTGCAACACGTTCTGGAGTTTTGACTAATCCTTCTCTATTGGGATCTTCCCCAATTTCAATGAGTAATTTATTAATCAGTATTTCAATTTTCGATACATTCTTTTCAGTCATTATTTAGGTCCAAAATAAATGGTTGATATAGCGGGTGTTTCCTGAAGTTTTATTGAATAGAGTTTGGCAGGAGATGGGATATTATTCACCAATTTTTCCCAGATATACACTACCATATTCTCTGTTGATGGCTGTCTATTTTTAAAGTAGTCAATATCCTTTTCTATTTGGCTGTGGTCAATTTCTGAAAGCACTAACTCTTGAACAATTTTATTTAAGGTATGCAAATTAACAATAAATCCTGAATCTTCATTAATTTTCCCGGAAATGGTGATATCCAAATCATAATTATGACCATGTAAATATATATCATCGCCGAAAATTTCAAAGTTTTCTTTTTCTGACCACTGCTCATTCCAATATCGATGCGCGGCACAGAATTTATATTGTTTAGTAATGTATGGCATTTTGCTCTTTTATGATAGAAATGTTGATTAATTTATTGTATCCTGCAAATATTTTCAGAATACAAAATTTACAGGTTCTATATGAATTTAGCCAATGAGAGTTTGTGGAAGTTTACTTAAAATAATAGCCCATTATTGCCCAGCCAAGGAATATGCCAACAACCCCCATTATACCCACAATATTATCTGGAGATGGAGGTTTCAATCCAAAAATTGCAAAAATAGCTCCGATAATTACTCCTAATCCACAAGACTGTAATGCAAGGTAAAACTCGGTTTTATTAAAAAATTGATCCATATTAAGTCTCTCCTAATTTTGATGGACACAAATTGGAAATCACACATTTATTACATTTTGGTCTATTGGCAATGCAAACTGCCCGGCCATGGTCAATGAGCAGATGTGCGAAGAGTGTCCAATCATTTTTATTTATTATTTTTGATAATTCAGTTTCTATTTTAACTGCATTTTTTGTTTTTAAAAATTTTAATAGATTCGTTATTCGAGTAACGTGGGTATCTACAACAATAGAAGGAATTCCTTGAATATTTCCCAGTACAACATTAGCAGTTTTTCGCCCTACACCGGGCAGCTTCACCATTTCATTCAACGTGTTAGGTAAACTACCGCCATATTCATTTACAACTGATTCAGCCATTGCCTTAATTGACTTAGCTTTGTTATTGTAAAACCCTGTACTATAAATCTCCTTTTTTATCGTTCCAATAGGAAGCATTACAAAATCTTGAGGAGTTGGATAGTTAGCAAATAATCTCTTTGTTACCTTATTCACTCTTTCATCTGTGCATTGTGCAGACAAGATTGTGGCAGTCAATAATTGGAAAGAGGACTCATATCTGAGAGAACATTTTGAATCAGGGTATTCTAACTTCAAATTTGTTACTATCTTTTCCATGCGAACTTTCTTTTTTATTAAAGATTCAACAGGCATTATTAATTTTATTCAATATTGAGTCTAAATTTTTTAATAATTTATTCCGTCGCAATACCATATCACAACCTTGCTCTTTATAATATTTAGCCTGTCTTCCATCGATATTTTTATTATATCCAATGATAAAAATGGCATTGTTATTTCTCAATTCTTGAAGCTGCTTTAATTCGTCATCTTTTAATTTACCCAATTCAATGATTATAACCATATTAGTATTTGAATTAGGCAATTCTTGCCAATTTTCACAAAATATCAATTGATAAGAATAGGTTGTGGAAAGCTTCGCAAGGCGCGCACTCATTTGCCAATCATCCATCCAGGCTATAACAGTCATATTATTCATGTATTGCTTATTGTTTGATAATTTTAGTTAAACTTCCTCATTACTTCATCAACGACATCATAATACTTCTCACTCTTTATTATTCGAACTGCAATAGTTTTTGGGTCATGGTATAACCACAACCACCAATTATTTTCCGCTGCTTCTTTAAGAAATTTTGTTTTTTCTTCCAATGTTAATACTGCATTTAAATCATAACCCATTATCCATGGGAGCTTTAAATGAGATCGAAGGGGAATTAAATCGGAACAAAATATAAGTGTGTCTCCCTCACTCTCTACCTTTATGAGTTGCTGTCCAAAAGTATGACCATTTACTGATATTGTTGATATTCCATCCATTATAATTGAATTTTCAGCAACCAGTTCTAATTTCCCTGCTTTGTAAAGTGGAGCATAATTAATATCCAGATAACTAGCACTATCTCTTGGGTTTGGGTTCATCCCTGCATTCCAGTTGGCATTTGAAACATAATAGACTGCATTTGGAAATGCTGGAATTAAATTATTTTTCTCATCTAGAATTGTTGCTCCGCCAGCGTGGTCAAAATGAAGATGCGTAAGAATCATGTGCGTAATATCTTCCATTTTGTAACCTATTTCACCTAATCTTTCCTTTAGAGGATGCTCGGGTTGTATAACATGAAACATCTTTGCAAACTTTGATGTAAGTTTGTCTCCCATACCTGATTCAATAAGCACTCTATTTTCACCATCATCCAACAAAAGACAGCGTAGTGACAGGTCAATACGGTTAAGCTCATCTGCAGGATTGCTTTTCTCCCAAAGTACTCTGGGAACCGACCCCATCATCGCACCGCCATCCAGGCGAAAATCTCCAGTTTCTAATGCGAATATTTTCCATTTTCCAATTTGGTTCAGCATGCGGTTTTTACTTGAGAATTTATTACTTTTTCCATAAACCAATCATTTTCCGTACTTGAATATCTAATTGCGGACCTCACCGCATCCAATAGTAGTATTAATTCATAATTTAACTCTTCTATTGGCAAGGAAGATAAAAATGTCCACACCCCCAACTCTCCTTTCTCATGAATTAATTCAACTAATTTTAGAGAAATAAAAGTATGACAATCTTCTGATATTTCTAATTTTGCAGCATTCACCAATACCTTTAGCGAAGGGAAAATCGAATCTGACCGTAGCATTTTCGTATTGAGAATTTGCTGCTTATAACATATCAATTCAAAATGATTAGTTTTCTCATTTCCGTTTACACCCATTAGACAAGAAACACCTAAATCCAGAAGAGATAATTGGTTTTCATTTTCCATATTCCTAATCGATTTATATACATACCAACAAAATAAGAATTGAAAAGGAGATTTTACGCTGGCAAGCTCCATTAAATATTCTGCAATATATTCTGCACTTGCCACTTTTTTTAAATAATAGAGATATTTTAGAGCTTCTGGTTTTTGATTTGAATTGACCAATTCTCCTAATTTTGAAATGTCAATAACTTCAGGACTCTCAAGCTCTTTTTCTCCGTAAGCTTCATCTTTCTTTAGAGAAAATTCCTTCACATACCCTTCAAGCCATTTCAATAAGTTTTTAGGGGGATCTTCTGGCTTTATTCCAATTAATGATTTTCCAGCTTGGACGATGGGGAGAAGATGGTTTTGGGTATAAGAAACCTGTGAAGCAAAATTGAACAGTGTATCCAAATGGACTTTTAGTTCATCAATATTAGAAGCAGTTTCAGCCACCGTAAGTCCAACCAGTTTTCCTTAATTCAAGAGGATTTGAATCATTATTAATTTTCGCATCAACTACCTCTGCTAAAAAAAGTGGATGATCCCCATTCTCTAAAATTTCAACTACTTTACACTGAATGTAGGCAGGGATATCTTTAAGTAAAGGCAAATTACTTTCTAGACTAAATTCCTGCCCATTCAATTTCTCGTTTTCAAAGATGGTAGGTTTAAAAAAAGTTGACGCCAATTCTTTTTGGGTATCTCCTAATAGATGAAGAATAAACTCTCCCCTCTTTTTCACAATTCCATAAGAAGCACTATTCCGTTTAATACAGACTGAAATCATTGGCGGTTCAAATGATGCCTGACTTACCCAGGTAACAGTTGAGACACAGTACTCACCTTCACTCAATGAGGAGAGTATATATACGCCATATGAAAACATCCGCAAAGATTGTTTTCTATATTTTTCATTCATAATATATTCCTGTATATTTTATTGCCTTAATTAGGACACCAAATTTACTCTTTATATTTCAAGTCTGAAAAATGATTTCGTTCAATTAACCAATGAATATGTAAATTGATACGTGCAACCATTTGATAGATTTATATCATAATATGCCCCAAATTGGATTACATGCCGCCTTTGGAAACCAATTACTTCGAATTATTCCTTATAAAACAAGACTCTATCCAGCAATAATTTTTGGTGCAATTTTACCTGATATGGATGTAATTGCTGTTGCTATCGGTTCACTTTTTTACCAGATTCATCATTCAGAACAATTATTTCACCGGACCTTTTCTCACAGTTTTTTTACCTTAATTTTAATTTATCTCCTTTTTGCAATTTTTGCAGAATGGAAGAAAAATCCTACCCTGAGATATGTAGGAAAGGGAATAGTATTAGGAATGCTAACCCATATAGTTTTGGATACCTTTTTCTGGTTTCGAGGAATACACTTCCTTTGGCCTCTGCCAATTGAACCCTTTAATATGTGGAAATTTTGGGTACTGCCTGATTGGATCTACAGAAGTATGCTTGTATTGGAATTCTTCTTTTTCAGATGGTATGCATGGTTTTTAATACAAAGACATATTCAAACTCCAAATCGTTTATCATGGATCCTCACATATTTAAATAAATGGAAGATAATTGAATCTGGCTTATTTGCTTTCTTTATAATTATTGGGTTTTGGAACCCTCATTTTTTCAAAATTATGTTCGGAGTCGCTTATATTCCCTCACTTGCGATGGCCCTTTGGGGCACTTTTATGAGCCGGGATGCATTGGAATATAAGGCTATGCCTACCTAGTTGATTAATGAATAGAAAATGACTTAAATTAAAGCATGCGATTCATACTCTCCATTTTTCTTTTTGCCACATTAATTTTCGGAAACCAGACAATCACCAATTCCAAAACAGGGGAAAAAATATCGCTATATAATAAATCCTGGGCAGTAATTATTGGTATTGATGAATATGAAAACGAAAAACCCTTAAGCTACTGCGTAGCAGATGCGAACAGCATACAATCTATCCTGATTAACAACTTTGATTTTAATCCTGACCATATAACAACGCTAACAAATCAAGAGGCCTCCCTGCAGGGGATACGAAATGCATTTAATAGAATTATAAAAGAAG
>Ga0207988_1001070_pt1 | contig 14581 bp, 14 predicted proteins | sample ETNtaG_11_FD_185773 | JGI IMG/M metagenome (GOLD analysis project Ga0207988, IMG submission 185773) | Marine microbial and viral communities from oxygen minimum zone, Eastern Pacific Ocean - ETNP201310SV74 (SPAdes) (version 2) | ecosystem: Environmental > Aquatic > Marine > Oceanic ...
GCATCTATTCCTGTTGCATCTTCATACTCATCAATGATTTGGTCTTGTAAATTGTATTTTGCTAAACTGCCATTCACAGCAGTTTTAAATCCGAGTAAAGCTATATTGCTTTGAAGTTTATTGTCATTATATTCTGAAATTGTTTTATAAGTTGAATCTCCAGCTAAATAAGTTGAAGAAGAAGCTGTACCACTTCCTAAATTAGCTGCTGGAACAACGCCTGTAATTTGATTTGTAACATTAATACCTGTTCCTAATCCAGCAACAGTTGCTGGTAAGGTAATAGTTTTTGAACTTAAATCTTGTGTAGTTGCTAATTTTCCTGCAGTTACATTTACATCTTTAACTTTTGCTGTTTCAACAGCATCAGTTGCTAATTTATCAGCAGTAATTATACCATCTTCAATATCACTTGAAGTTAAAGGTATTTTTGCAGGAGTTGCACCAACATACGCCATTTATATTATCCTTAATATTATGTACTAATTGAATCAACAACACTTAAAACAATATCAACTGAAGTAGCTGCTGAAGCATAAGCTTCAACTGAATCTCCAGTTTGTAATACAACTTTTGAACCACCATCAATTAATTCTAAACTTCCACCTGTAGGGATGGGAGCATCTTTAATAATGTAATAGTTTGTTGAAGTATTTTTTATATAAACAGTAATATCTACTGATACACCAGAAGTATTAGTACATCTAACACCTATGATTGCATCATTTGTAGTAGTAGCTGCTCTTAGTTCTTGAGGAGAAGCTAAGAGAGTGATATTTCGATTGAGTGTTCTTTGAAAATTTTGAGCCATTTGTTATCCTAATTATACCATATTTTTGCCATAATGTAAACCATTATAAAGCAATCGCCATAGCCACAGCAAAACCTGCTGTAGCTTTCGTATCTATTTGAGTTTGTGCATTAGCACTTAATGTATTAATATATTGAAATTCTGTATCTGTTACTGAACCATCTGCTATTTTTGTAGCATCTATTCCAGAAGCTAAAGTTGTTACTCCTAAATTATTAGAAGTAAATGCTCCACTTATTGCTTTATTTTTCCAAACACTTGCAGCATTATCATAAATAAAATAATTAGCATCAGCTAAACCAGAAAGTGTAACATCTGTCATTTCACCTAGTTGGTCTCTAGCTGCTGTAGAATTATCTACATAAGCTGTAGTTGCTAGTTTAGTTGAATTATCTGCTGCTGATTGTGTAGGAGCTGTAGGATTTCCAGTAAAATCTGGAGAAGCTAAAGTTGCTTTTAAATCTAATTGTGTTTGAATATCTGAAGTTAGTCCATCTAATCTTTGAAACTCTGCATTACTTACTGAACCATCTGCAATCTTTGAAGCATCAATAGCTGCTGCTGCTTTAATATCTGCATTAACTATATTTGTAATAGTATTATTATCAGAATCAATTGATTTATTTGTAAATATAGTTGTACTACTTGGGGTAACAGAGTGTTCTTGAGCATCTACATAAGCTTTAATAGATTGCTGAGATGCAACTTTAGTAGCTGAATCAGATGCAAAATCATCTTCATCTAAGAAAGCTGTACCGCTAATAGCGGTATTTAAAACTGGGCTAGTTAATGTTTTAGCTGATAAAGCTTGAGTATCAGTTAATGTAACAACACTACTATCAATTGCAATATCATCTGCATTTGCAGTAATACCTGTTCCGCCAACAACATTTAAAGTAACATCAGCTGATGTTCCACCACCTGTTAAACCTGTTCCTGCAACAACTGAAGTAATATCTCCAACTGGTACAGTTGCGACTTGGGTATCAACATAAACTTTAATACTTTGTTGTGATGCAAGTTTAGTTGCACTATCAGAAGCGAAATCATCTTCATCTAAGAAAGCTGTACCACTAATAGCGGTATTTAAAACTGGGCTAGTTAATGTTTTAGCTGATAAAATTTGTGCTGTTGTTTTATCAACTGTTATTGCTGTATCAATTACTAATTCATCAGCATTAGCAGTTATACCATTTCCACCAATTACATTTAAAGTTGGTATAGGTCCTGATAAAGATGTTCCAGTTAAACCACTTCCTGCTACAATAGCAGTAAGGTCTCCGACAGGGACTGCATCTACATAAGTTTTAATTGCTTTAGCAGAAGCTAAAGTATCATCACTTGCTGAAGCAGAAGTTAAATCTGTATCAACAGATGTTACACCAGTTGAAGTACCGATAACTAAAGTATCAATACTTGCAGTTCCATCAATATGTATATCTTTAAATTCTAAAGAAGCTGTACCTAAATCTATATCATTATCTAAAATTGGAACGATTGCTCCATCTTGAATTCTTAATTGTTGAACTGCTGCAGAACTTACATCTGTATAAAATTCTATATGTTTATTTGTAGTATCAACTAAAATTTTATTTAATGGTGTAGCGACACCTGCATCTCCAAGGACAGAAATAACAGGACCTTCGGCTGCTGTGCCATCATGTTTATGTCCTGAAGTATTACTAAAAGCTGCTACTAAATCATTAAATTCATTATTTAAATCAACAGCTTCAATTGTAAGGGCATCAGCTATTTCTGCGGAACTTTGTCGTGTATAACCTGCCATATTATTATCTTCTTCCTCCTGCTATAAATGATACAAATAATCCATTAACTGCATATGCAGCATTCGTATCATTACTATAAAATCTAAAACTATTTGAAAAACCACTTCCTATTACTAACATTCTTTTACTTGGTAAAGTTACTGCACCATAAGTTCCACTTCCATATGCTGCACTTCCATATAAAGATGTAGCAGCTAAAGTACCAACACTAAATACACCAGGTTGGGGAACATCTGAAGATTCAAAATCATATCTAATTCTTAATCTTAAATCGTCTTGTACTCCTTCTGGTTTAATATTTGCTTTAACAGCATAAAGACTTTTTCTTAAACCATTATCACCATAATCCATATCTGGTGTTTGAAATATTCCACTAATATTTTCACCATTAAAATTATTGCCACTATCATGCAAATAAATATATCCACTTTCATCTGCACTAAATTTCACTTCTTCATTAGAAGTATTTAAATCTGAAGTACAAGTCTTAACGACTAAACCTTTTGAATTACTCCATTCAAAAGCAGGAATTCCCTGTTCATCAAATTTAAATGTTCCTATAATTCCTTTTTGACTTGCATCTGCTTGACCTGATTGAAAATAAAATAATCTATATTGACTTCTTTCTCTAATAACCATACTTGAAAGAGTATAATTAGTAATATTATCTAAAAGGTCATTTATTAAAGGTAAAATTTTTCTGCTAACAGAACCGATTTCAACGTCAGCAATTCTAGCTGTTCCAGCAACTGTTCTTAATCCATCAGGTGCTAAAAATATTAAATCTCCACCAATTTCCTGAATTGTATTTCCATCTATACAACCTATATTCTTAGTTATAGATTTAAGTATAGGGGTAGAATCTAGGCTTGTCAACTCAAATATACTGTTTTTACAAAATATAATAAGAGTATTTCTAAAAACTTTAATACCTACAATAATATCTCCAACATCAATTGTTCCTGAACCAGTAGCTTCAAAATCATAAGGTTTTAAGCGGCTACTATAAGCAACAGTACTTGTTGATACAGACTGTCCAGCTACAACTAATCGTTCTGCAAAGATATTACATCTTTTAGGATTAACTGGAGCTGACCTTTCTAGTTCTTCAAAGTAATAAGTATTAACTCCACCTGAAGTTGTAATCTGAAATTCAGCTATTTTATTGGTACTATCAACAATATATAAAGTTCCATAAGCACCATTTGATTCATAGTTAGCAAACTGATTATTAGTTTGATTTGTTCTTACAACTGTTGTAGCACTTGCTACTTCAGCAGAAGTCATCCCACTTCTATAAATAGTTTGAGTACTAGCAGTAGTTACAACATCAATATCTAATGTTAAATTTGTATTATCTGTAATAGATAAAACTCTATATTTAATACTATTAATTTTTATTCTATCATTTACAGCTAATTCAGTTGTAAAAGATGTTCCAGTTCCAACAACTGCTGCTGAACTTGCAGTTACTGCAACTGTACCAGTTAAACTTTTATAAGTATCTTTATTAATTTGAAGCCAAGTAATACCATCTGTACTCCAATAAATATTATTGGCTTGACAAGCAATAACTCCATTAGCATATGAAACTATTCCTGTTATAGCATCTGTAGTTGTACCGCTTGGACTAGTTGCACTTCCTGCACCCCATTTTGTAAAACCATTTATTCTTCGATAGCCACCTGTTGTAGCTGATTCAAAGTTTTGTAAAATAGTTGCGGCTCCAGGTGTTCTAAATAATGCATGAGCACTTGAAACTAAATCTAAACCTCCTGCAACTGTAATGGAAGCTCCTTGTGTTGGCATTTAAATTTTCCTTATGGTAACAAATACGTAAATCTTACGTCTGACATATATTGCGGTTGTGGTGAATTTAAATTATCAGCCATTGACTGTAATCCTTTTTTATATTCGTCTAATGCTAATTGTGATTGAGCTATATTATCTTTAAATTGATAAATATAATATCTAGCTCTTGCTAATAAAACTGGTTTGTATTGTTCTGGAAATAAAACTGTATCGGTATCTGCTGATAATGCAGCAGGTCTATCGTAAGCAAAGAAATGTATGTTATAAATTTTATCAGGTATTGGAGATAATCCAAATCTTCTACCATCTGAACTTCTAATAACTCTTACTGGAACTCCATAGGTTGAAGTTCTAGCAGCTTCTTCTTCTGCTTCTGCATAATTAGCTCTCCATGTAGTTAAAGTTGTAAAAGCTAATTTATTATTTGTATAAGGTGAGCTAGTGTCTACAAGAGTAAACATATCCCAATTGACTGAATCAAAATCACCATCTACACCTGTAGAACCAGCTTTTGATAAATACCATCTTTGTCCAACAACTGTTGGAATAATAGTATTACCATAATAAGGGTCATCAGGTACATCTGTACTTAACCAAGACCAATTATCTACTGCATCTACTATATCAGAGTAAGCTCTATTTACACAATTTGCAACTTGTTTTTGTACGCCTACTCCACTAGAAATTGCTGTAAGTTCTGGTTCATTAAGTTCTACTAATAATTCATTAGTTAATGCTAAATAGGTCTTTGCCATAATACTTCTTAAAATTAAGTGGCTATAATAAGTACCACAACAACTACTACTACTGCAATAGAAACTTTTTTATGTGCTACTATGTAAGACCATGCTTTTTTCATATGTTCCATATATAATCCTTTATTTAAAAGACAGGGGGTATATTGCAACCCCCTATCTAGCTGTTAGGTTTAATACTAACAATAACGTAAAAACTAATAAATTAGTCTATAACGTAAATTGTTCTTCCTAATACCTCAGGTCTAAGAACTTTTCTTCCGAAAACAAGTAATCCTCTTACTATGTCAGCGAAAGTAGTAGTACTTCTTAAACTTTCAACAATCTTCAACTGAGACGCACACGCAGTCGAACTCATTTGACCCCATGTTGCCACAGGAGCAGTTGCAGACCCAGCAGGTGTTGCACCTGATAAGTCGTTTTGTCTTAGATTGTTTGATTTGTACATTTGGAAACCTCTAACGAGACCAGATGCTACTAATCCATTTCTAAGACTACCTTTACCAGCGTTGTAATCAACTGATAATAGTTTAGAAGATGTGTTAGCTAAAACATCATACCACTCAGGTGCACCAACAAACCAACGACCTTCTTCAGGTGCGTTTTGAATGTCGAGCAACTTAGCAGATGTACTCATACTATTTAGAGGGTCAATTTCACCAGAAGCAAAACCTATATCAATAGGTGTTCCTGTAGTTCCTAGTCTATTTGCAGTTGTAGACACCGAACCATCGTCACCAAGATAACTAAAGACATTACTGTCTAAAGCATCTCTTAGCTTATATGCTGCGTTGTCTGAAGCAACAGATTGGAAGTTGATATGTGAAAATCTCTTTTCAATATCATCTAGTGCGAATTGAAAGTATTTAGCTTGGTCTACTAGTAGAACAAGCTCTTGGTCAGAAAGTGCTGTAGCTGAAGTCGCTAGACCTCTAGTGTAATCACTTACTGTTATTTGGGGTTCTTGTACTATATTAACAGTATCTCCAAAGTTTTTAATTTCACCCATATAGTCTGTATTGCAGATTGCTTCTGCAGTTGCAGCTTTACGTAGTGCTATTTGAACTTTCTTTGAGTATATTTGAGGTACCCAAAAGGCATTAGTTTGCCCTGCTGTAGCTACTAAAAAGTTAGTAGTTGAACCACCAGCGAAATTTGCCATTGTATGACTCCTTTTGTTTGGTTGATAAAATGAAAGTATTATTATTAATTATTAATAATTCTACCTTCTCTCTGAGCTATCAAAATGTCTTTCTCATTCTTTTCAAACTCAGCATCTGACATCTTTTCGAAATCAGAACTTTTGAAAATAACTTGATTATTCGTTGGTGGTTGAATTTGTTCGTTAGTTTTAACTAACAAATCAGCACCTTGACTAACCTTATTATCTTCTGTGGTTTTTTTATCTAATCCAAGTCCTCGGTCTTTCTTATATAAGTCAACTGCTCTTGCAGCAAGTGTACCATTGGAATTGTTCTCATAAATCCATGATTTAATTTCCATGGGTTGTGAGTCTGCCCAGTTATGAAAATCATCTGATTCTTTAATTTGATTAAAGTCTGGATGAAGTTTCGATAACTCTAATTGAGCTTCTCTTTGTGATAAAGCTGTATTAGCTTTTTTCAAAGAGCTAACTTCCTCTTGTAAACCTTTCATCTCATTTTGAGACTGCAAGTGAGATACAGTTTCCACTACGCCATAAATGTCAGGATAGTCTTTTTTAAAAGCACTAAGTTCATCAGCACTTTTAGGTGGTGTATATTTAGGTCGGTTATCTCTAAGCTGTGCTTTGAGGTCGCCTTCCTTATTAGTCCATTCACCAAGTTTCCTGTCATAATAACGCTTTAGGTCATCATATCTTTTTTTATAGTCAACTTTAGTATAAGGTTTAGATTCAACATTTAATGCTGATTCTTGTAAGACCTTATCCGAAGTGGCTGTTTCAGAAGGGGATAAAACATTTGGGTTAACACTATCTGTAGTAGTATTAGTAGCATAGTCAAATCCTGTCTTCTTCTCAGGGTCAGGCTCGGCTGGTCCACTATCTGCATTTACTAAAGTTTTTGGCATTACATCATCTGTATGCCAATACTTTTTGCGATTGTATGGATTCGCCTCGACTGTCTTAGTTTTTCCTTCGTTCTCTTTACTCATAAATCCTCCTTTGGGCTTCTTTTACTGAAGGTAGCAAAAAAAGGTTAATTGATTTGAAACGAAGCTACAAGGGCTTCTATTGCTAGAAGGTAGCTTGTCTATTCTTAGAGTACCTCTCTAAAAATTCTGTTATACTATGGTTTCATCTACTGCAAGTTCTGCAGTTTCTTCTTGATTAACCATACCAGCATCATAAGCTTCTTCAGCTTGTGCCATCATTTTTCTTAATTTATCAATGCCGATATTTTTAACAGCTTTTGCTGTAAATACAAATTCGCCATCTGACAATAATGCTGGGATTGAATCTGAAGTTCCTGTTCCAGGTCCTTCTACTAATTCATCTTCTGTAAATTCTGTTGCAACCATCTTTGGTAAAATGGCTTCTAATTCTGGATACATTTCTATAGCAGCATCCACGACTACTTCTTCTTCTTCACTTAACATTGAAGTATCTAAAACACTTTCTGCATCTTCCATAGCTAAATCATCTGCAGCAATCTCATCTTCAATTAATGGTTCTTCCATTCCTACTGGAGCCATTAAAGGTTCTTCAACAATTTCATCTTCTACTAAATCACCTTCTTGAAAAGCTCTATAAGCTTTTCGTCTATCATACTTTTCTTCAAGAGCTGCTGTTCCACCTAAAGCTCTTTTTCCTCTAGATAAAGGTTCTTCTTCAGCAATTTGAAATTCATCCATGTAACCACCAAGAGCTGCTTTTTTCTTTCTCCCATACTGTAGATTATCAAGTTTTTTCCACTCTATTTCTTTATCTTTTTTTTCTAATTCTTTAATTCTCTTTTTTTCTTTTTCAGAAAGTTTACCATAAGTATCTGAATTTTCTTTTTTTATATTTAATCTAATTAATTCTTTTCTATCTTTTTTATTTAACCAAGCTAAATCATCTGTAGTCATTTCTTCCCAATCTTCTGCAGTGGGAATAGCAACTTCACCAGGTAATAAAGGTGGTTTAACACCATCACCTTTTGAAAATCTTGTTCTTTGTTTTGAAAGTAATCGAGAAGGCATTCCTTTTCTAGCAGATTCAGGAGAATCTACATCATAAGGTGTAATACCTGTATCTTTTTCTTCCTCGTTTTTGAGATAAGGTGGCTTAGACATTAGTCCACCTGTAGCCATGTTAATGGGTTTTGACATATTTCTATCCTATTATGTTATTATAACAATTAATTGTTAATTAGTCAACACTATCTTTAACTATTTCTTTAACCTGCTGGGGTAGGTTCTGTAGTCTGTCCAGCAAATTCCACTTCCCCTGGCATTGATACATTACCTGGTCCGATTGGGCTTTCGCCAACTCCAGAGTTGTTTGGTGCTGTACCTTCTTGAGGTACTCCTCCATTACCTTCCATTGGTCCGAGTTGACCAGGTGCAGGAGCTTGTGAGCCATTTGGTTTGTTAGCATTCTGATATCCTATAATTTTAGCATAAATTTCTGCTTCATCTTTAGAGTTAATTATTTCATCAGGGTCTAAATCTAAAGAGTATGCTAACTCTTTAATGATTTCCGAGATTCTAACAAATGGAGCAATCGCAGGATTTTGAATAGTTTGTAAGAACATTGTCAGTCTTTGAGAACGAACTTCTTTTCTCATCAAACTAGAACTTCCTGTCGCTTTAATTTCCAAATCTCCTACAATTGGTAACTCACCTTCATAGAATTGCATATTCCATTGGAACATGGATTCTCCTAAAGGCTTAATTAGTTGGTCGTCAATATTTTTTATAACTGTTTTTATATTTAAAGATGCAGCACCCATAAGCATTGACATACCTGAGGCTGTTCTTGTCATACTTTGAACTCCTGTTTGTCCATGTGAGTATGATGGTATTCCTGTTGATTCATCTGCAAGTTGTCTGAACTTATCAAACATCTGCATATTTTCTACAGCAGTATTTGGAAATTTAATTCCATAGATTGCTTGACCAGGAACTCCTGCTTGTCTTTTAAAAATCTTACCAGGAAATACTTCCATGTTTTGATTATTAACTAAAGCAGATTCATCTATATCAAAAACTAAATTTCCAGCTAAAGCTAAATTATCAATTGCCATTCTTGCATGACCATTCATAATTTGTTGAGCATCATCCATATTTTCTGGAACACCTATTCCAAAAAAGTTATAAGGATTTTTTTCATAAGGAAAAGCTTGATAAGGAAGTCTAAAAGGTTTAAATGGATTTTCAACAATTCTAATTATTTTATTTTTACACATCCAAACATTAACTTGAACTTCTGTTGTATCTGCAATATCAGGGTCTATTGTTAGACCTTGTTCTTTTGCAGTCATAGCATCAATGGTTCCCCAATATTCTAAAATTTCATATCTGTTTTTTTCTATATCTCCAGTTGAACTTCCTTCTAAATCTATATTTGTTTCCCAATTTAATTTTTGATAAGCAGGACCTTCAGCTAAACATTCTTCAATTTTTTCTTTACTAAAATAAGGTCTATTGATTAAATCTAAAAATTGATGTCGGTTAACTCTGTGTCTTTGAATAACAAATTCACACTCATCCATATTTCTAGCATTAGGGTCTGGGTAGAAATCCCAAATACTAACAAATTCTACTTTTGGAACTTTAATAAAATCAGGAGTATATTCTCTAGCAGCACCATTTCCTGTTCCTGTATATTTATGTATAGTTTTATTATAAGTAAATGGACCTTTTAGAATTCCTGTTCCTAATAAACAAGATTCAAAGATAGCATTACGTAAAGTAATATTACCATTTGATTCTTCTAATTGGTCGTGAATAAGTTTTTCTAATCTTCGTGCAGCAATTTGTGCAGGTTTAATTTGAGGGAATTCTGGAAGATGTCCAGGTCCTTCTGATAATTCAGCTTTTTCTAATTCAGGTTCTAATCCACCTAAGAAACTTTCATTTAAAGAATCAAAGGTAGCACCCCTTGATAAAGGTTTACCATCACCAGGAAATCCTAAATTAGAAGTAGGACTCATAGGTTGACCAGGAGTATATTCTAAATTTCCTTCAACAGTTGGAGTCGGTTGCATATTCTCATCCCCCATTTGTTCTTTAAGAGGATTCATATGTGCGTATTCAGCAATACCTTCTGGAACTTCTGTTTCTTGAATGACTAATGGAAATTTACCCATTCCAAATAGTACATCTATAATTTGTCCATAAGCTGCTAAAACTTTAGTCTTAGTAACTTTAACAAAGACTCTAGATTTTTCATGTTGAGTAAAATGAATATCTTTATAATATCTTCCACGATAATTATGATAAGATTGTAACCATCTATTCTCATCATCATTTCTAGTATCTTTACAAACTTGAAATTTTTTATTAATTAAACCAACAAGAGCATCATAACCCTCTTCTGCAACTTCTTCAGTTTGCATAAGTTGGCTTTGTCTCTCAGCAGCAGGTAGTAAAGCCATATAATTTAAACCTTCCAATATTGATATATATTAACAATAATACACTTATTAATGTCGTTTGTCAACAATCTTTTTAATTTCTATAATAAGACTTGTAGGTATTAAAGTTGTATTTCCAATCTCTTCAATAGTGCCTTCTTCCTTTTCTGATAGGGCATAATCACCAAAAATCCTTGTTAAACCTTTACTTTGTGAAAGAAGATGTCCTTTAGTTACACATGGAGGAAGCTTTGCTTTCTGACAAGATAATATACTTTGCCAACTTGAATCTGAAATAACATCATACCAATGGACTTCAACAAGAGGATACTTGTCAATTTCTTTCTTAGCTTTTGTATTTATTTTAATCTTCCTGCGGTTCACTAAAATGCTTCCTATCTTTCATTACTTTAAAATTATTATTATCATCTGAAGTCTTAACTTTACCATAAGGTTTGAAAGCACCATTTCCTCTTATTACAGGGTCTCTCATCCAATCTGTTTCTTGGTCTTTAATTCCATTATTATCAGAATACCTAAACATATTAAGTTTATATTCTTGTTCAATATTAGGGTCTTTGATATATTCAATAAGCTCTTCATAAGTCATTATCTTTTCATAGCGTTCATTAGTTAGTTTATTTATAAATGTATATATAGGCATATTAAATAAAATGAATGACTTTAGTAACCAAATACCCTATCTGAAGGTATCCATTTTTTTACTTGATTCATTCTTTCATAAGGTGTTGGACTTCTAGGTCTAGACATAATTAAATATCTTAATGCATCATAAGCATGGTCTGAAGCTTTAGTATCTACATCTTCAGGTCTATTAGGGTCTACAGGTATTCCCTGTAGTTCTCTAATTAAATTAGGACAAGTCTTAAAGATAATCATTCTTGGTCTTCCTTTCTCATTAAATTTTAATCGTTCATGTATTTGTATTTTTCCTTGAATTCTATTCTTATCAGCTCTTCTAAGTTTATGTCCTGCTGTTGTTAGGACTTCGCCTACAGTCGGACCTGTTGTGCCAGTCCTTGCCCAAGCTGCACTATCTAAAACTCCTTGTGGAGAAAGCTTATCTTCTTTTTCATATAGAAAAATAAGTTTAGCTAAATCTTTTCCTGTTAAACCTTTTTTATATAATTCTCTATAAACAATTAAGGTTTCATCTGTTGGGTCTAAGGCTGCCCATATAACTGCAGACTCTGCTGCATAACCATAATCAATTCCTTTTATTCTTTGCCAATGTTTAGGTAACTCATAGGGAGCTACACAATGTTTATCATATTCAAATTCAGCAAAAGCAGCTCCTTCGGAAACATCCCAATTTCCATCTAAGAGTTGTCTTCTTTGAACTGGTGGTAAAGATTGTAACATCTTTTCATATTTACCATCTAAGGCTAAATATGGATTATCATCTAATCGTGCTGGTATAAATTTTCTTGTTAATTCATCAACACCAGTAAAACTATTATTAGGAGGTGCTGGGTCTAGATATCTATTCTTAACCCAACTTCCTCCGACACCTCCAGGGTTTGCTGTGCACCGAATGTAGCATTTTATCTTTTGATTAGTTGTTCTCAATCGTGACTGCAAATATTGGAGTGGGAATTCTGTAGGATACTGTGTTAGTTCGTCAATACCTATCCAGGTATATGATTGACCTTGATATCTATACACATCAGCATCTCTGTCCAGATAACCGAATTCCAATGTTGCTCCTGAAGGAAATTTCCAAATCTTTTCGACTTCCCTAAACTTTGTGCCTGGAAAGGCTTTAGGATAAAGTTCTCTTGACTTGTCAATTAATTCTCTTAGTTCAGGCATAGACTTCCTTAATAATAAGGCTCTATGTTCCTTTATGTGCATAAATCTTAATGGGTCAACAAGCATGGCATAGGACTTACCACCACCTGCGGCTCCTCCATACAAAACATCTTGCTCTGGTGCAGCTAAGAATTCTGTCTGAGGACCATCATTAGGTTTGAATACTATTCTTTCTTTTTCCTTTTCAAGGAGTTCTTTAACTGATTTAGGTAGGACATTATATTGCCCTTCTTCCATAACCAACCCTTTTTTACTTTTTGTTTCAATTTGTTGTTCTCCCTTCTGTACAATATTTAAAGCTTCTTTCTTAGCTTTAAGTCTCGTTGTTTTATTTTCTAAATTCTTTCTTAGCCTTTTAATTTCTTTTTCTTTATCCTTAACAGCTCGTCTTGATGCTATCTTGGCTTTATGGACAAAGCTATAATTATACTGTCTCGTCATTTCTACTTAATAATCCTTTTGGTTTTTCAAAGCTATCTCTGTCTATGATTTTCTTTAATCCCATAGGAGATAACTTGCGACCAGTTTGATGTTCTAAAATCTCAACTGCTCCTCTCAAAGAGAAAGCTCCTGACTTGACACCATCTTTCATTTCACTTAAAGATGAAAGTTCTTTATCAACTTTCTCTAATGTTCTGTTATCTTCCGATAACTTATAACCAAAGGGTATAGTAGAACTATTCCTTGTTTTCATCTAATATCCTAATCTCTTCTGCTTCTCCATCAACTAAAGTTTTCTTTTCAGGTAACAAAAAGATACCACTCGCAGAGGTATGGGTAACATCAATCTTATCACGCTTTGCAACACCAACCCTGTCTAGAAGAGTCTGAGCTGCTTGAAGCTTTGCATTGACTTGAGGGATGGGGTCATCACTCTCAAGAATCTCTACCAGCTTTTGAGAAGCTTGTGGAGCAGACTTAGCTAGAATCTTTGTGGCTACCTCTACTATCTCATCTTTTAGATTGTTGATGACGTTATAGTATGAAGTTTCTTTATACCCTGCCATATTCAAAGCTTTATTAATATCTCCCTTTGCTTGAACTGCCAGGGCTGAAAGAAAGTTTTGTTGTTGCTCTGTCAACTTCCTTTTATTGCTTAATGATGGAAGAAAATTATTGTTCATATTTACTATTATAACAAGTTTACAGCTAGTTGACAACACAATTTAAAATTTATTTCTGGTAGACGTTGACAGATGTAAGAAACAGGTGTATACTAAGGTAACACCCTCCAGGGGTTGAAGCATCTATTACTTCCCTCTGGGACAGTCCAGCAATATAGCAAAGTAGTTAGCTGGTCTTCAAAGCAGGGCGACTCTATCTAGTTTACATTCCAATCTACATAAAATGTATAAGCAGTACATACATACCCCCTACAGGGGGGGTGGCAGGTATGTAGGGGTATCAAGTGATAATGAGAATCATTCGCAATACAACTTATCCTTGCACAATCTTTAGTTATCCCTAACAACCTCAAGTTGTACAACTACTGGTTGACAGTCTTTAGGTATCTTTTAAGTCTATAAAAGATATCCTTACAACCCTCAATAGAATCTTATTTATAACACAATTCAAGCTACTTTTTAACACAATTTAGCTTGTCTTAATCTCGTCACAATTTACACACAATCTAGACAAAATTTAAATAGCTGGGCGTTCTTGCTTTGTTCTTTTAAGCTATCTCATATTGAGAATGATTCTCAATTAAACTATTTAAAATTTATTTTAAAAAAGCCACAATCTTGCCTCAATTTTATGCTTAACCTCCATCATGAAAAAACATACAAAAAAATTTAGATATAAAAAATTCACCAGTTACACCAACAAATCTTTCATCTCTTGTTAATGCAATTAGTTCAGGAGAGATTTCAGGAAAAATAGCAAAAAAAGTTTTTGAAATAATGGTTGAAACAGGCGATGAGCCTAACAAAATTATAAAGGAGAAGAGGTTAAAACAACAAAGCGATCCAAAAGAATTAGAAAAAATTATCTCAAAAGTTTTAAAAGATAATTCTGATAAAG
>Ga0207988_1001076_pt1 | contig 14537 bp, 15 predicted proteins | sample ETNtaG_11_FD_185773 | JGI IMG/M metagenome (GOLD analysis project Ga0207988, IMG submission 185773) | Marine microbial and viral communities from oxygen minimum zone, Eastern Pacific Ocean - ETNP201310SV74 (SPAdes) (version 2) | ecosystem: Environmental > Aquatic > Marine > Oceanic ...
ATTGGATTGGATAGCTGAGGAATTTAGCTGCTACATCGGATTCTAAGTTGTATGCTAATTCTTGATTTTCCTGTAATGTTAATTATTGGACATTCCTCTTTTTAATTTTCCTTATTACCTTTTTAACATGGAATTGAAAACCTACTATCTCAATTGTATTGCCATCAAAAGTCACTACAAATGTATCTAATATTCTAAGAAATTTAGGATAATACTTGGCATCCTTTAAAAAATTTATCAAAAAATCAATTTTAGGTTTATGGATATATTCAATCCTTCGACCACTTTGCTTAACTACTTTATAGCCCATTTCTAAAATCAAGATATCCAATAAAAAAGGTATATTTCTTATATCTACACAATTAATTTTATATTTTTTTCTACTAAATATTGCTGCTAAGGGTACTGCTAATACGAGGGGAATTATGACAAGGAAAACTAAATAATCAGAAATACCTTCAAGTATTTTTCCTTCTAATAAATAGACAATTCTTAAAAATATTCCCATACCGATATAATACGAAAGAAGCATTATTATGAAGACAGTAAAATAGGCTTTAGCATTGTTGGAGGTTATATCAGTTACAGATTCAATAATGACTCTATTATTATGAAATAAATTATCAATCTCATTGTCATCTTTAGAATCAACTATTTCATCTGATTGTTTAGGTAATTTGTAGATAGTATATTTATCATCAATATGTTTTAAATCCACTTCATCAATCCGTTTAGCATCAAGTTTAAGCTTACTTTTAACTGATTGATAAACAGCCTCCGTAATACATATTCCATCAGGATGTGCTAAAGGCTCAATCCTTGAAGCTATATTAACACCATCACCCAATATATCATCTCCAAGAATAACAACATCTCCAAGATGTATGCCTATCCGTATATGAAACTCGAGATTATCATCACTCGTATTATATGATTTAATTGAATCCTGCATTTGGGTTGCACATTCAACAGATTCAACTGTTGATTGAAATTCAATTAGTAAACCATCACCCATCTTCTTGATGATAGTACCTTTATGTTCTTTTATTATTGGGTTAATTAAGGATTGCTGATTTTCTAAAATAGATAGTGCTGTGGATTCATCATCACCCATAATTTTGGTGAAACCAACAATATCCGTAAACATAATTGCAGCAAGTTTTCTTTCAATTGGCATACGAGAAATTTATTAACTATTGTTGATGTATTATAGATGAAATATAAAGGATACAAAAAAAGGCAGAGAAAATCTCTGCCTTTTAATTTTTGGTTACTAACTAAAAGCTATACTACTTAAGCAGTACGAGTTTTTGAGTTTGAACTACATCGCCAGCTACCATTTTAGCAAAGTACATACCACTTGCTTGATTAGAAGCATTCCAGGTAATACTGTGGTACCCTGCATCTTGATGCCCATTAACCAGTTCTTCAACTAGTCTGCCAGTAGCATCATAAACCATAATTTCAACTTGGCCTTCAGTTTTCAGACCATAATTAATGGTAGAGCTTGGGTTGAATGGATTTGGATAAGCATCTGTTAACTCAGTTTTAATTGGTAATACATTAGAAAAACTGATATCATAAGTTTGAACTTCAGCTTCAATACCATTTCCCTTGCTGTCAGCTAAAATAATATCCTTAAATTCAATAGTGCTGGTGCCTTCGAAACCATCTGCATTTAAAAATTCAAATTTTAAATTTTCAGGTAAGGCATGACCTTGCATACTAAAGATAAGTCCACGAAGGACGCCTTCAGATATTTCATTATATTTAACCTCAAAACCAGAAATAGCTTCAGGTTGTATAGATTTTATTTCTGATGTATTATAAGAAATATCAAATTGCAAGCCATGTATAGCCTTATCAGAATCAATTGTTAGATCAGCAATTGAACCAGAAGACTCAGAACGGGCTACAACAGTTTCCTTAAAGTTAACCTTAGCCTTATTAGCCGTGGCTTTTCCACCGAATAAAACAGCACTAGAGAGTGCCAGTATTGCTATTAGTTTAATATTCTTCATTATTTCACTTTCCTTTTATTCAAGTTTACTGTTATTTATTGTCCCTTTTTGTGATAAGGATCAAATAAATAAATTTGTCAATCCCCATCCAATCCTTTCACCGTTAACTTATAGGCTATCTATAATACATTACTAAATTAATATTGTAACAGCTTGTATCACGTTCTCATCGAGAATATGATAACTCCTCCTGTAATTAGGTGCTGGTATTGCAACATCCTTTCTTTTTCTCCCAAATCTTCCACCAAGGAGCTTTTGTACAATTTGAGCAACTCTTCTTATCAATTGAGGTGTTCTTTGCATCGAGTTTACATGGTGTGGAAGTATTTGATGATTGCACCTCATCAGCTACATTGATTTCTTTATTTGCTTCAATATTTGCTTTGTTCAGTTTACAAGAAACTTTTCCTTTACCTGCTTTGTTCTTACAGCATGGTTTCCCTTGAGAAAAAATGAGTGTAACACTCATGACCATAACTAATAAATATATTACTCTTTTCATTGTTTTTCCTCTCTTTTTGTAATCGATTATTAAATTCCCCAAAGTTCTCCTCGTGTAACTTACAACTTCTCTTCGTACGAATCACAGAAGTTTTTGTTCCAGAACATAAATTATGTAATCTAGAATTAGAACCCTATTCCGTTAGAAATTTCAAAATAGCTCTCGCCGTTTTTATTATAAATTATATTCCATATTTAAAATTACATTTAGGGGAAGCTACATATGATATTTCTGATTTCCTTAAGATTATGTGATAGTGATCACATAACATGATAGAGAAAAAACATTTATAAACAATTTCTTTCACATTACTCTCAAACTTTGTAACTTCACCCTATGAGGAGGATGATAAAAATCAGCTGTTTATTTTTGGGAATTTCCATTCTACTTGGTCAGAATGGGGATCCTCCAAAGCCTATTATCAAAGAATTTACCCCTGCCGGCCGGATAGAAGCTCTCATGGATGAAAATCATTCAGACAAGTGGCTTCTTATACAACTGGACCTGAAAAATGACAGCCTTTTTAATCTTGTAAATGATATTTTGCCAGCTATGGAGCTTTACTCAGGTCCGGCATCTTATCATCGCATTATGGAATTCCGTCACCTAGAACAGATCCAAAGCGTATTAACGGAGGAATTTTACTTTATACTCAATGAAAACTATAAACTGCCTAGTTCCTCCCGGGAATTCTGGGTAGATTTTAAAAATGGCAGTGAAACCCAAGGAACCTGGTCTGATGATGATGCCATTGAATATACCTGTGCCTGTCTCAGTGGTGCCAGCGACTGCGTGAAACTGGGATGGGATGATAGCTGGTGGAACCCCCTAGATTACTGGGGAGAGGCCTGGTATGGCTATCAGCCACCCTATTACCAGTCAATTGAAGAAATTCGTGTTATTGTAAGGGGTGGTCAGTGCGACGATCTTCCCCTATGGTCTGAAACCTATATGGGTATGATGGATGATAATGGCAACTGGTCTCATGATTATGAATTAAGTATTGATTATACCGATAATGAATATATTGTGGGTAATACTTGGAGCGGTACCATGCTCATGCCCCGCATGGGCTCTGAAGACAACTACTGTATTGATCATGTGAAACTAGAATTTTATTATACCTGTGACGGACCGGAAAGCTCTACTAACCTCCTGGCTTCCGATGGTGAAGACTGTTATACTGTCAACCTGGCATGGAATCTGCCAACATCTACCATCACCGGGCAGACCTTATATCGGGATGATACAGTTATTGCCCAGTTGGATGCGGATGAAACAGAGTATGAAGACTGGGGTGCACAGTCGGGAACGGAGCATATTTACTGTATTGAGGCGCAGAATGAATGCGGTAGCTCCGCCACGGTCTGTAACCCGGGCAGTGTAAAAACGGCACCTGATTCACCCTCTTATGTGAGTGCCAGTGACGGTGAATATGTAAATGAAGTACAAATTAGCTGGCCTGGCGTAGATGCAGTGGATGACTACAAAATTTACCGGGATAGCGCCTGGATGGGCATTGTTTCTGCCGATCAGCTGGAATATACCGATATCATTGCTGAATCAGATGTGGTGTACGAATACTGTATTGAAGCGGTAAACGACTGCGGTGATTCTCCCTGGCAGTGCGATACGGGCTATACGGTATCGCCAGGTGGAGATGTAAATGCCGACGGCAATATAGATGTTCTGGATATTGTGGTGATGGTAAATATTGTCATTGAGACATATGAACCCAGTAATGATGAGTTTTCAGCAGCGGATATGAACAGTGACGGATTGGTGGACGTTCTGGATATAGTTATATTGGTAAATGAAATCTTGGGAGACTAGCAAACCACTTATATTATAAACACATAAATAAGTTAAGGATATCTTTTGAAACAGCAGTTATTTGCTGTTTTTAATTTTCCAGTGATATTTTTTATATTATCCTCATTATAATTATTTAACTAATTTATCGATAGTTAACTATATCAATAAAACCACTCTACAATTTATAAGCAATATTGTAAATTTGTGTGCGAGAAAAACATTTAATTCAGGAATATAAACCATGCCAACATTTGACATTGTAAGTAAATATGATATTCAGGAAGTAGAAAATTCTGTGAATATGGTAACCAGAGATATCACCAACAGATATGACTTTCGAGGGAGTGATACTAATATCACTTTCAATAAAAAGGAAGGTACCATCAAAATAGAATCCGATTCTGATATGCGCATCAGTGCTGTACGGGATATGTTAGAAAAGCGGGCAGTTGGAAGATCTGTTTCACTAAAAACTTTTAAATTTAATGATATTGAAAAAGGCTCTGGGATGACGGTTCGGCAAAGAGTTGAACTGCAGGAAGGCATTTCAAAAGAGAATGCAAAAAAAGTTAATAAAATGATTAAAGATTCAAAGCTGAAAGTTCAATCTCAAATTCAAGGTGAGCAAATTAGAGTAACAGGGAAAAAGATTGATGATCTCCAAAGCATAATTGCATTTTTAAAAGAAGAAAATTTAGAAATTCCCCTGCAATTTATTAATATGAAAAAATGAAACGATTTATTTGGAGTAATAACAATAAATAAAGCTCTGCCTCCATCTCACCTATCCTTTTAAATTACACCATCTAATCCAAAGGAATTTGAATGAAAAATATACATGTTGATTTTTGGGGGGTGCGCGGATCAGTACCCAGTCCAGGACCTACTACTACTCGCTATGGTGGAAATACATCCTGCGTATCAATAACCGTAGATAATAAAATCCTCATTCTGGATGCCGGAACAGGTATTCGAAATCTGGGTGGTGCCATAATTGGACAGCCGGAATTGGAGATTTTTGTTGTAGTTACCCACTCACATTGGGATCATATTCAAGGTTTTCCATTTTTTACCCCTATCTATCAACCTGATCGGCCGGTTCATATGTTTCCTACTCTACATAAAAAGAATGTGGTTTTATCTTCTCTCATTGATCAAATGGACGGTGCCCATTTTCCCATTACTCCTGATCAGGTACCATCTAATTTCAACTTTGTAACTGAAAACCCTTTGGAATTTTTAGAAAGTAATGGTTTTCATATGGAATTGGTGCCTATGAATCATCCTGGAAAGGCATTTGGATATAAAATAAAAATTGATGATAAAATAATTTGCTATTTCACGGATAATGAAATTGATCCTCCCTATGAAAAATCTATTGAATTGGATGTACTGACAGAAAAGTGTAGAAATGCTGATATTCTTATTCATGATGCTCAATATATTGAAGCTGATATGCCCTTGAAACATGGCTGGGGACATTCCCTAATTTCACAGGTGACCCAATTAGGTGAATCCGCCGAGGTAAAAAATCTTGTGTATTATCACCATGATCCTGAGCGTAGCGATGATGACATTGACGCAGAATTAGAGACAGCATCTAAAACGCTAAAAGAAAACGGGAGTTCTGTCCGTCCCTATTTCGCTTACGAAGGGTTAAAACTTTCCATTTAGGAAATAAGGCATGAATACAATTTTGGAGTACAATTATCAGCAATTCTCTTAAAAATAAACTATACAAAATTATATTTAAATCGGATACTCCTTCCGGCAAAGGGTTTGATCTACTATTAATTGTGAGTATTCTCCTAAGTGTAGTTGTGGTTCTGCTAGATAGTGTTCAATATTATAACATCCGCTATGGCGAAGTCCTTTATGTCATGGAGTGGTTCTTTACCCTGCTTTTTACCATAGAATATTTTCTCAGGATATATTGTATTAGGAAGCCCATCCTTTATATAAAGAGTTTCTTCGGTATCATTGATTTTCTATCTATTATTCCTACCTATATCAGTATTTTTTTCCCTGCCAGCCGCTATCTCAGCGTAATACGAATCCTGCGGGTTATGAGAATATTCAGGATATTAAAACTAATTATGTACATTGGGGAGACCAACATGCTTATGAAAGCAGTTTATGGTTCCCGCCGAAAGATCATCGTTTTTATGTTTTCCGTAATTGTCTTAGTTACTATTTTCGGTTCGATCATGTATCTCATTGAAGGGGAAGAAAATGGGTTTACCAGTATACCCCGTAGTATTTACTGGGCAATTGTTACCATCACAACTGTAGGTTATGGAGATATTTCACCCAAAACAGAATTAGGTCAAGCCTTGGCATCTCTGGCAATGATAATTGGGTACGCCACTCTTGCTATCCCAGCTGGAATTGTATCAGCAGAATATACGAGCTTAACCCATAAATTCAATATTCTAGTCTGTCCCAACTGTAGCGATGAAAATCATGAAGACGATGCACGATTTTGTAAAGTATGTGGAGCGGATTTAGAGAGTTAACAATTATTGATTTAGAACATATTAACTTCAAAAAGGAATTATCATGAAAGTATGCAAACTTATGGGATTAGTTTTATTAACGAATTTTATTTTCAGTCAAGAAAATCAATTTCCCATTTTTTCATATATTGGAGGCTGGCCTGTGAATCCTAAAAGCGATACCATTGAAGACCCCGGTTTTGATTTACCCTGTCCGGGCCCCACTGGTTGTGATTGCCAGACTAATGCTGATTGCTATAACCAAAATTGCAGGGCACATCCCAAAGGGAATTATTGTGTTCCCAAAGCAGGTGATTTAATTCCTCGCTTTGAAGCAATTGATCAATTTGGCGAGAGTGTGGATTTGTATGATTTTGCCCATCAGGGAAAAATGACGCTCATTGAAATGTCTGCGGCTTGGTGTTCTCCCTGCAATGATGTTGCATCATGGCTTACTACAAATGATTTAAAGATACGGGAAAATCCATGGTGGAAAGATGGTTACCTTCCTGTACGAGGCTTGATAGAAAGCGGTGAAGTGCAATTGGTAAATATTATGTTTGAAGGAAAAGAAAAAAAAACAACTGCAACTATTGATGACATCCTTTCCTGGCATTCAAAATATCCAGACCCCAATGTCCCCATTTTGTTAGATGAATACCGAATTATGCATTCCTGGGTAAAACCCACCGGACTCCCCTGTATTTTTCTGGTGGATGAAAATATGCGTCTTATTAATTATACCAATAGGGGTTTGACGGATGCATTTCTGTATTTAACTCAGTCGAAGAAGTAATCTTCAGGTATGTTCTCGAAAGAACGTTACCAGAAATATTTATGCACCACCATTTTGGGTCGTGAGTTCAATTATTACCCTCAAACAAACTCCACTAGTGAGGATGCCTGGCAGTATGCTCAAGAGGGCTCTTCTCACGGTTCACTTTTTTTAACAGATAAACAGACAGCTGGAAGAGGACGTCGGCAAAATAAATGGGTTTCAACTCCAGGAAAAAGCCTCACATTTTCTTTTATATTGCACTCGGAGTTAGAATTAGAAAAAATGGGATTACTTCCCCTATTGACGGGAATTAGTATCGTAAAAGGAATTACGGCTGCAGCTGCTATCCAAACCGGATTGAAATGGCCTAATGACATCATGCTTAATGGGAAAAAAATGGGAGGAATTCTTATTGAATCCAAACACCATTCAAATAGACTGGGTGTGGTAGTGGGTGTGGGGTTGAACATAAATGAGAATGCCCAGGACATTCCCCATGCTCTTAAGGGTAATGCCACTTCACTGGCCATGTTTTCCGGACAGAATCATAGCAGAGAGCAGATTCTGTCTGCAATTCTAAATGAATTTGAAACACTCTACGACAATCAAATAGATTCGATTATTTCCCTATGGACTGACCACTGTATTCACCAGGATAGTGAAGTCTCTTTTCATTCAGAAGAAGGAAAACAGCAGGGTATATTTCAGGGGATATCATCACTGGGGCATGCTAAAATTCAAATAAATGGAAAGACTCAAACCTTTCCCAGCGGGATGGTAATTTTATAATGATATTAGCTATAGATATTGGGAATACCAACGTCACCTGTGGCGTTTACGATGGTGAAAAATGGGTGCATATTCTGAGGCTGCCCTCAACCTTGAATTTCTGGAATCAGTTTTCTACTTTGAAGGAGTTTGATATTACGGAATGTGCTATCAGTTCGGTAGTACCTAACCTGATACAGGTATATATTGAATCCATCCGAAATTTATTCCAGATTGACGCACATATCATTACCTGCCAAAATTCTGGAGTAGAATTGCTAGTTGAGACTCCCCAGGATGTGGGAATTGACCGAATTTGTAACGTAGCTGCAGCCAAATTATTGGTGGGAACTCCTGCCATTGTGGGCGATATTGGCTCAGCTACCAATTATGATGTTGTTGACGAAAATGGTGCATTTATAGGAGGAGCAATTGCTCCGGGAATTAAAGTTGCGGCTCACAACCTTATTGAAAAAGCAGCTCTGTTAAATGAGACTGCTTTTATAGTTCCGAAATCTGCAGTGGGGAAGAATACTAAAACCAATTTACAATCTGGAATAATGCTGGGTGCCATTGATGTGGTAGATGGAATGTTTACACGAATTATGGATGAAATGAATTGGAAAAGCTGTAATATAATTGTCACCGGCGGATTTGGCGGATTGATTGCACCTCATTTGAAAACAAAACATAATTGTTTACCACACCTCACCTTAGATGGTATACGGATTATATATGGGAAAAAATAGCCCCGGCAAAATACCGAGGCTATAATCTACTGAGGAATATTAGAATAATTTATACGGGTTGGCTTGCTTCTTTTTTTGACTGAATAAATTTTTCTTTTTGATCTTTGAAGTATTGATTTTCACTATCAATCATAATGGATTTTTCTATAGCATTAATGGCTTCATCAAAGCGCTTGAGCTTCCATAATACTTCTGCTTCTGTATCAATAATATTTGCCTGACTATTTGGGTCATCTGCTGATAATTCCACTGCCCGTTTTGCTTTTACCAAAGCATCTTCCAGGTTTGTTTCTATCTCTGCCATGCGCCAAGCATAGGAATTTAATATTCCAGTATCATCTGGAAAATGGCTTAACATTTGTGCATATACTTTTAATTCATCCTCTTTCATTTCTTTATCTGCATAATGATAAGCCATGGTAAAAAAGGCTTCTTCAATAAAGGGAGAATCTGGAAAGGATCCAATATAGGCATTCAATGCCATCGGGATTCCATTTTTAAATGCATCACTTGCTAGATAATAAGTGCCCCGCTGATAATACTCTGAGGTTGGATCCGGATAATCCTTAATGAGGATTGAATAAAATTCCTTTGCATTATCAGAGTCACCTCTATCCTCATACTTCATGGCAATTTCTGCAATCACGTCTGCATTAGCTTTTCCATTTTCATATTGCGTTAAGTAATCATCAAGAGTGTGTTTGTTATTTCTGATATCCTGAATTCGTACCAAATATTCACTGGGGGGAAGGTAGCCAATAATACGATCAACTTCATTCCCTTTGTTATCTACAAACAGTAAATGAGGAACGCCCTTACAATTATACTCATCAAATATCTTGTGTGCATCTTCATCGTTGGCATTCATTTTAACACTTATTAGATTTGCATTTGAAAATTTCTGCACATCAGAATCTGTAAATGTATCGGCATCCAGCCGAAGGCATCCAGGTCAGGTATCGGTATAAAAATCTAATAAAATTAATTTGGAGCCAGCTGTTGATTTGGCTGCTTCAAAATCACCGCTAAACCAATTGTATTTTGCATTCTGACATCCCAATACAATGAACAGAAATAATATATAGTATCTATTTTGGAATTTGTTCATTATTTAAAATCAACGAGTTCTACTTCAAAAATCAATGTAGCATTTGGTGGAATCGCCCCGCCCGCTCCTCTTTCACCATATCCTAATTCAGGTGGAATTACTAAAGTACGTTTTTCCCCTTTACTCATAAGTGCGATGGCTTCATCCCACCCTTTTATTACACGCCCTTGACCAAGTGGAAAGGAAATTGGACTACCACGATCATGGGAGCTATCGAACTTTTTACCAGTTTCTAATAAGCCAGTATAGTGAACGGAAACGGTCTGTCCGGCACTGGGTTTTTCTCCATTGCCCTCTTTATGGACAATCATTCTTAGTCCTGACTCTGTATTATCTTCTCTGCCAGGCAATGAAAAATCTGTATCCACAAATGCTTCCATTACCTCTATAAGCTCCACATCAAAAATTAGGGTAGCTCCTGGTGGAATTAATTTTCCAGCCCCCCGTTCGCCATATGCTAATGCAGATGGAATGATCAGCTTTCGTTTTCCACCGGGTTTCATTGTAGCGATTCCTTCATCCCAGCCTTTAATTACACGTCCTTGACCAAGAGGAAATTCGAAAGGTTGATTTCTATCTCTAGAACTATCAAATTTTGTGCCATCTTCCAATGTCCCTGTATAATGGACTTTGACTTTATCCCCAGTTTTGGGGAAATCACCAGCACCTAAAACATCATCAATATATTTCAATCCGGATTCAGTAGTTATTTCTTCTCCTACTACCGGTTCGCTAATGGTTGTACTTTGAGTTTCTTCCATAATTTCTTTATCTTTATTAGCAGGCTTGTTGCATGAAATTAGACCTATTACCAAGATCATACTTAGGTATTTATACATTTTTATCTCCTGAATTTGAGCGGTTAAATTAAAATGGTTTGGGGTGAAACTGGTTAGACTAATTTTAAGAAAGAATAATATTGACAAGAATGACTACATCTAGGACGTTAAGTTCTCCATCACCGTTCATATCTCCAAGGGGATTATTTCCTTCTTGGCTTAGAATTATATTAACGAGTGCAACAATGTCTAGAACGTCAAGAGTTCCATCACCGTTCAAATCTCCCTGTAATGCTCCATCATAAAAATAGGCACGCTCTACCAGGGTTTCATCAAGGATGAAGGGATTAGGTTTGTCCTCCTGATAGCCTGCAATTTGCCAGGTGCGATTGATTTCATCTTCATTGATGGGGTCTTGTTCATGCCAGGTTTTCAAAATATCTTTCTGAACTGCAAAAAAATATTCGTCGGCTATATCTAAATACATGGTATAAAAGTAGAACATGGTCCGGGCAATATCCCCCTTTCGGTCTTCCCGGGGTTCAAAGTAAGATCCGTGATTTTCTGAATATTCATCTGTATTTGAAGAGGGTATGTTAGATGTCTGACTATCCTGCCAATACCATGTAGTTGTCTGCTCATCAGGAACTTCGCTATAGGGTTTATTTCCCCGTGCAGAATTCACATTATCCTTGCAGGGGCGTAGGGCATGCATGTCACTTTTTGTGGGTTCTTCCCCCTCATACATACTCCTTGGCCATATATGTTCACAGTTTATACCGTTTTCATATAAATGGGTGCTGGGGTCCACACCTGATTCTGGGAGAAAAACAGCATAATTCGTATAAACCCCCTTCACCTGACCATCTATCCGGTCAATATTTAAATACAACGTATCCCGGGCATCTGTATAGCCTAGTGTTGTTGAAGTTTTATAATTTACCTGGAGAAAATCTATAAGTTCATCCTCATAGAGCCCTTCTCCGATGACATCCTGTCCAAAGGGAAGACTTCCAAGAAAAAATAATATGATCCATTTACTTTTCATCTAATCCATTTTCTTTTATCTAAAATGGACGTTCTTATTTATTAGGGAAGTTAAATTGATTTTAGTTAAGCTATGAAATTTACGTTATAATAGAGGAGAATGTCCAAATTATAAAAAGTAATATGATGTAACATCTTTTTTACTATATTTCATACAATGAATGTCCCTGTGTTTGTATTAATTACAAACCTCTTATGGTCCCAAATTACCATTTCCGAGGTTATGTTCGATCTGGAAGGCTCAGACTCGCCAAATGAGTTTGTGGAAATCTATAATTATTCGGATGAAGATATTGTATTCCAGAACTGGGTTCTCATTGATAATCATTCCACAGACGAACTGATTCCGGACGGATTTACCATTTTGCCATCAAACAGATATGCGGTTATTCTGGAAGGTGATTATGATGGATTTTACGATGATGATTTCCCCGAAGATATTTTGCTTATACATGTAGATGATCTCAGTATTGGCAATGGCCTAGGAAACAGCCAGGATAGTCTTTTTCTCATTGACAGCACAGGGGTGATAATTTCAGAAATGGGTTGGAATTCCTCTATAAAATCTGGATATTCACTAGAAAAAATTGTCTTGGATTTTGATAACACAGAAAATAATTGGAAGCAAAGTCAAGACACATTAGGGACCCCCGGAAAGACAAATAGTGTGGCATCGTTCACTATTGATGTTGAGATTGACAGTGTATATATTGAATCTATGTCAATTGTTCCCCTCCAAGACTTTGATCTAACTATTCGATTGAAAAATGAAGGAATTCTCGTAGCGAGTACGGAGGTTTTTATCAATTCTAAGCTAATTGAAAATATTGATATAGAACCCAATCAATCCCAATTAATCACTTTCCATGAATATGGACAGCCATCTGGAACCTATTCTTATTTTATTGAGGCTATTACCGAAAATGATTATGTGCCTGAAAATGATACCTCAACATTTAATTTTCATATTCAATATGAATCTGGAGATATTCTTATTAATGAAATTATGTATGCCCCGTTTTCTGGTGAACCGGAATGGGTGGAAATAATTAATCAAACCAATACAGACATCAAACTTAATAATTGGAAAATATCAGATGAAGATGATTGGAACCCTACAGAGAGTACAATTACATTTCTTTTAGAACCGGGTGATTTTGCAGTTATTTCAGGTGAGCCAATGGATAATTTTCTGGTACAAATTGATTTTCCCTCATTAAATAATAGTGGGGATTATATATTTTTATTTGATCCAGCAGGTAAAATAATTGATGAAGTCAATTTTGAAGATACCTGGGGTGGTTCAAGCGGGTTTTCTCTGGAACGAATTTCCCATTTCATGGATGCTAATAATTCTCAAAATTGGGGAACCTGTATTGATATTTCTGGGTCAACCCCCTTTTTAGAAAATTCTATTTTTGTCACAGCATTACATCAACAGGGAACGGTTTCTATTTCACCCAACCCATTTTCACCAGATGGTGACGGGTTTGAGGATGAGACAATCGTATTGTATCAGCTCCCTTTTTCTAACGCATATTTAAGAATGATACTGTATGATCCTACGGGGAGGGAAATTGTAACATTAGCAAATGGTTCTGTTTTCACTAATGAGGGAACTATTCGCTGGGATGGACAAACCAATCAACATTACACCATTAGGATGGGGCAATATCTACTATATGTTGAAGCTACTGATCGACAAACCGGTAAAGCCTGGAAATCAATAGAACGCATTATTGTTGCAAAAAAATAGGGGCAGAATTTTCTGCCCCTAAAAATATGTTAGTAAATTATCTTATTCTAAATCCCAATTGCAAGTCCCACCCACAAACTTGGATATCCTGATTTATCAGGAATAACATCTGCAATAGTGTAACGAGCATTTACAAATGCGTTAAACATTAATAGTTTTCCCCGTACACCTGCCTGCAAATGAAATCCAGAAACATCTTCCACATTATCAAGCATACTTTTGGCAAGGTCTGTAGCTGCTTGATCTGGATCAGCATTCTCTCCAAAAGAATTGAGAGCAGTTGCAAGATCATCTGCGTTAAATGCGTCTTTAATTATATCTGCCGTCATAATTGGGACAACTTTATGTTTATTAAAACCGAGGCCACCATATAGTTGTGCTTTTGCTAATAATGGGATTGATAATCCAAGAATTTCTTTTCGAATTGTTATATAAGTCGATACTCTTCCCCAAGGTAATTCTTGCGAGGATAATTTCTGTCCTGCAAGATATGGTGTATATTCATATAGATTGCCTACAAACTCTATATCTGCCTCTAAATCAACGAAAGGAATAGCATCAATATAGAATAGAAAACCAAAACCTTTTGCATTGTCGAATCCATTATATTCAACGCCGTATGCAGAAATGTCGCCTGAACTACCAGCAGGATATTTCAGGAGATCAAAATCACCATATGCGCCAAAGCCTGCAATGGCGAAAACCTGAGAACTTAATAT
>Ga0207988_1001078_pt1 | contig 14525 bp, 10 predicted proteins | sample ETNtaG_11_FD_185773 | JGI IMG/M metagenome (GOLD analysis project Ga0207988, IMG submission 185773) | Marine microbial and viral communities from oxygen minimum zone, Eastern Pacific Ocean - ETNP201310SV74 (SPAdes) (version 2) | ecosystem: Environmental > Aquatic > Marine > Oceanic ...
GCGACCCGGGGGCGGACCGTGACGCGGATCGAAACCCCTTGGCGAGGTGCCACGGTGGTCATGTAGGGGGCGGGGTCCCGGGTGGTCTGAAACCATCCAGGCGGGCGGTGGCGTCGGCGACCATCTGGCGTACGACCTCAGCTGCCGGCATTACGTCCTTGACAAGGCCGACGATGTTGCCGGCACCGTTCATGGAGATCCCTTCCTTGCCGCCGCGGTCGGTCGCCCACGGCCCGATGGTCAACTCGGTGAGGACCGGTTGCAACGGCATGGGAAGTGGGTCAAGGTCGGCAGCCTCCCAGGCCTCGGTCCACTGGTTCGGGAGAAGTCGGAACCGCTTGCCCGTGTAGGCGCGGCTGATGACCGGTGACTGGTCGGCGGCGGCCACCAGGCCGGCCTTCTGCCAACCAGCGATGCCGGCTTCTTCGGTGGCCAGGAAGCGGGTTCCCACCCACACGGCCTCGCAACCCATGACAAGGGCGGCCGCCAGGCCACGCCCATCACCGATCCCGCCAGCCGCGACTACAGGAACCTCGACAGCATCGAGTACCTGGGGAAGAAGGGCGAGGGTGCCGACGTGTCCGGTGTGGCCACCGCCTTCGGTGCCCTGTGCGATGACGACGTCGGCACCGTCCCTTACGACGCTCACAGCCTGTTTCGTGTTGCCGACCACCGACATCACCACTGCACCGGCTTCATGGAAGCGGTCCACCACAGAACCAGGTGAGCCGAGGGCACCGACGAATACCGGGACCCCTTCCTCAAGGACGACCTGGACCTGAGCCTCGGCATCAGTTCCCAACGCGTTTCTTCCCGTTCCACGACTGGCACTTCCCCCCGACTGCTCGACACCCAGTTCGGTGGCAATACGTGCCGCCGTCTCGCGGTGTCCAATGGGAATCTGCTCGGCAACATCTGAGACCTTCGTCCCGTCCTGCTCGATACGGGCCGGCAGGATGAGGTCGACACCGAATGGTCGATCGGTCAATTCCCGGGTGCGTCGGATGACGGCCCGTACCTGTTCCGGGGACATCGAGGTGCAACCAAGCACTCCGAGCCCACCTGCGTTGGATACCGCTGCCACGAGTTCGGGTCCGGCTATCGGCCCCATGCCGGCCGAGAAGATCGGGAAGTCGATCTCCAACCGTTCGCACAGTGGGGTCCTCAATGATCTACTCAACGTCACTCTCCAATGGCTTCGGTCGGGCCGGCAGGCGCCCTCGGATTCCTCCAAAGGTAGATTGCAGCGTGAGGGAGGACGTCGTGTCAAAGCCGGATCTGCCAACAGGGACCTTCCAGGGCCGCATCGGTCGAACGTTTTCCGAATCAGAACCCTGGTTCGAGGAACCGGCACACCCCGCAGGCGACTCACCCAACGTGGTCATCGTGCTGCTGGACGACACCGGGTTCGCCCAACTCGGTTGCTACGGGTCAGAAATCGATACTCCACATATTGATGAGCTGGCGGCCAGCGGTCTTCAGTTCACGAACTTCCACGTGACCCCGCTCTGCTCGCCGACCCGGGCCTCACTGCTCACCGGCCGGTCGCAGCATGCGGTCGGCATGCGGGCAGTGTCGAACTTCCAGACCGGATTTCCCCACCAGTTGGGTCACATCTCGAACCATGCCGCCACCGTCGCCGAGGTACTCCAAGCCCAGGGCTACGCGACCTTCTGTACCGGCAAGTGGCACCTGGCCCCCATGGAACAGTGTTCGGCAGCCGGGCCGTTCGAGCAGTGGCCGCTGGGGCGCGGATTCGACCGGTTCTACGGATTCCTCGAGGGTGAAACCGATCAGTTCCATCCCCAACTGGTCTGCGACAACCACCCGATCGAGCCGCCGGGCAAGGCTGAGGACGGCTATCACCTCAGCGAGGACCTGGTCGACCAGTTGCTGCGGATGGTGTCCGACAGCAAGGGAGTCCGACCCGACCGCCCATTCTTCGCATACCTGCCCTTCGGGGCCACCCACGCCCCCCACCAGGCCCCACCCGAGTACCTGGCGAAGTACCGGGGCTCGTTCGACGAGGGTTGGGACGTTGTTCGACAGCGATGGTTCCAGCGTCAACTCGAGATGGGCGTCATACCCGAGGGCACCGGGTTGGCACCCCGGAACCCTGGCGTCGAGCCGTGGGACACGCTGCCCGTCAACCAGCAACGCCTGGCCGTTCGGCTACAGGAAGCCTTTGCAGCCTTTCTCGACCACACCGACGACCAGATCGGCCGCCTCGTCGAAGGTCTCCGCGCAATTGGAGAACTGGACAACACGCTCCTCGTCGTCCTCGCCGACAACGGCGCCTCCCAGGAGGGTGGTCCCTTCGGCGTCATGCACGAGATGAAGTACTTCAACGGGATCCTCGAAACACCAGACGAGGCCGTCGAAAGGATCGACGAGATCGGTGGGCCACACAGCCACACCAACTATCCGTGGGGATGGGCCCAGTGCGGCAACAGCCCGTTCAAGTGGTACAAGCAGAACACCCACGAGGGCGGGGTCCACGTCCCGATGGTCGTGTCCTGGCCAGCCGGCATCGGAGAAGACCAGCGGGGGACGATGCGCGGGCAGTTCATCAACGTCGCTGACATCGTGCCCACCATCTACGACCTCCTCCAGGTCACCCCTCCGGACGTATTCAGGGGCCGGACCCAGTTGCCTGTCACAGGTCATTCGTTTGCCGGTGTCTTCAGCGATGCAGAGGCGCCGGCACCCAACACCCTCCAGTACTTCGAGATGGCCGGCAGCCGGGCCCTGGTGGCAGGCCAGTGGAAGGCCGTCTGCAAGCATCAGGAGGGAGCGGACTACGAAACCGAACCGTGGGAACTCTACGACCTCAGCCTCGATGCATCGGAGTGCAACGACCTTGCCGGGTCGGATCCGAACAAGTTGGCAGAGCTCGTTGCACTGTGGTGGTCCGAAGCCGAACGCCACGGAGTCCTCCCACTCGACGATCGTGCCATGGGCACCCTCTTTGGCGTCAGATTCCGGGACCACTCGCCGCACCCGCCCGACAGGCGCTACGTGTATCGGCCACCAATGTCGCCGATCCCGGGCCAGGCGGGTGCAGCAACGGGCGGACGGAGCTTCGACCTGACCGCCCAGGTCACGAGGGCCGGCGGAGAGGACGGTGTCTTGTGGGCAACCGGCAACGGGAACTCCGGAATCTCGGTCTTCGTCCAAGACGAACGCCTGCTCGTCGACTACAACGCGTTCGACAAACACACCCTGTTGGAATCTGACGTCGACCTACCCGTCGGCGATTCGGTTCTGACGGCACGATTCCGGCGAACTGGTGGCCAATCCGGAACCGTGGCACTTGCCGTCAACGGTAATGATGCAGGCCGAGCCGACCTGCCGTTCTACATGCGGATGATCTCCTCCGTCGGGGCGAGCATCGGCTACGACCACGGCTCAGCAGTGTCCGATCGCTACCAGGCACCCTTCCCGTTCTCCGGGACACTCCACGAGGTCGAGATCCAACTGCTGTCACGGGCATCGGTGGAAGCCGAAGACGCCCACGCCAGGGCAGAGATGGCCCGTCAATGACCGATCCTCTGATCAGGGGGGCCAACCGCATGCTTGCCATCACACTCCTCGGGACCGGCAGCCCCATGCCCGATCCGCACCGGGCCGGACCAGCCACGCTCGTTACGGGTGGCGCCGAACAGTTCCTTGTCGATGCCGGCCGAGGCGTGCTCATGCGCCTGGGGGGCGCAGCCAGCAGCGCAGGTCAACTCAGTGCTGTACTGCTGACCCATCTGCACAGCGACCACATCACCGACCTGAACGACGTGATCACCTCCAGATGGGTCCTGACCTTCGAACCATCGCCTCTCACCATCGTCGGTCCAATCGGGACCCGGACGGTTGTCGACCACATCCTCGCCTCGCTGGAACCTGACATTGGCTACCGCATTGCCCACCACGACGACCTCGACTACCCACCCCCCGTCGAGGTCATCGAGGTGACCGAAGGCAAGATCGACCTCGGCGGACAGGTAGCTGTCTCCTGCGCGCCCACAGACCACAAGCCGGTCGAACCCAGCATCGGATTCCGCTTCGACTATGACGGTGCTTCGGTTGTCGTGGCGGGTGACACCGTGCCGTGCGAAGGCCTCGACAGGCTGTGCGCCGGTGCGCAGGCCCTGGTGCACACGGTCATCCGCAAGGACGTCATCGAAAACGTCCCGGTGAAGAGGATGCAGGACACGCTCGACTACCACTCCTCTCCCGAGGAGGCTGCGAAAACAGCGGCACGGGCCGGCATGGAGACCCTGGTGCTCACGCACTACGTACCGGCATTCCCATCCGGCGGTGGCGAGGACTGGCGCGAACTCGCCGCCGCCCACTTCGCCGGCACCATCGAGTTGGGCGACGACCTGCACAGGGTCGAAGTCCACCCGAGCTGAACCGATCAGACCCAAAGGAAAACAGAGACATGGACACTGTTCGAACGCCCGATGATCGATTCACCGATCTACCCGGTTACCCATTTGAACCGCACTATGCCGAATTACCCGATGGTGACGGTGGCACGTTGAGGGTCCACTACCTCGACGAAGGCCGATCCAACGGTCCCGTCGTGTTGCTGATGCACGGTGAGCCATCGTGGAGCTACCTCTATCGCGACATGATCCCGCCGCTGGTTTCCGCCGGTCACCGGGTGATCGCCCCCGACCTCGTCGGCTTCGGCCGCAGTGACAAGCCGACGGAGATGACCGACTACAGCTACGCCCGTCACGTCGTCTGGGCCTCGTCTCTCATCTTCGACCATCTCGATCTGCAGGGCATCACCTTCTTCGGCCAGGACTGGGGCGGCCTCATCGGCCTACGGCTGGTGGCCGACCAACCCGACCGATACGCACGAGTGGCCATTGGCAACACGGGCCTACCAACCGGTGAAGGTGGGTCGGAAGCCTTCATGGCCTGGCAGAAGTTCTCCCAGGAATCACCGGCATTCCCCATCGGCAGGCTCGTCAACGGCGCATGCACCACCGACCTGCCAGATGAAGTCATCGCTGCCTACGACGCCCCCTTCCCAGACGACTCCTACAAGGCCGGAGCCCGGATTTTTCCGTCTCTTGTGCCCACCACCGCCGACGACCCGGAAGTGTCCGCCAACAAGGCGGCGTGGAAGGTGCTCGAACGGTTCGAAAAGCCGTTCCTGGTCACGTTCAGTGACCTGGATCCGGTGACCAGGGGCGGCGAAACTCCCTTCCTGGCCAGAGTCCCCGGAGCCCGGGGCCAACCCCACACGACAATCGAGGGCGCAGGCCACTTCCTCCAAGAAGACCAGGGACCGGTACTGGCTGCACTGCTCGTCGACTTCATGGCCTCGTGACCACTGTCGAGCGGTCCCGCCTCGTTGATGCCGCACCGACCGAAGTCTGGAAGGTGCTGTCCGAGTTCGAGGTCATCAGCTCGTGGGCGCCCAACGTCGAACACTCGTGCTTCCTCACCGAGGAAACATCAGGTGTCGGAACAACTCGTCGTGTACAGGTTGGTCGGTCAGCCCTCATAGAGACGGTCGTCGGGTGGGAGGAACCGCACACCCTGTCGTACTCCCTCAAGGGGCTCCCACCAGTGATCCGCTCAGTGACCAACACCTGGCGGCTCGAACCAACCGATGACGGAACGAAGGTAAGGCTGATCACCGACATCGATGCTGGCCCGCGACCCCCGCAGAAGTTGATCGCACGCATCCTCGGACGCAGGCTCGGAGCAGCGTCCGACGAGATGCTCTCAGGGCTTGCCGCCCATCTGGATCGGAGAGGGCAGCGGCCATGACAGTTCGACCCGACGTCATCGTCATCATGACCGACGAGGAACGTGCCGCCCCACCGTACGAAAACTCGGACCTCGCCCGGTGGCGTGCAGAAACGCTGACCGGTCGGGCCTGGTTCGACGAACACGCACTCAACTTCGGGCGCCACTACACGGGCGCGCTGGCCTGCGTTCCCAGCCGGCCAACGATCTTCACCGGGCACTACCCCGACGTCCATGGCGTGACCCAGACCGACGGCCTGGGAAAGATGGCCGACGACTCGCGCCTACGTTGGCTGCGAGCCGGCGAGGTGCCCACACTCGGTCACTGGTTCAGGGCCGGCGGCTACGACACCCATTACGACGGCAAGTGGCACATCTCCCACGCTGACCTGATCGACGAGAACACCGGCCAGGTTCTTGCAACCAACAACGACGCCGGCGAGGTCGACCGCGAGGCCGTCGCTGCATACCGCGCAGCCGACCCGCTCGACCCCTTCGGCTTCTCCGGCTGGGTGGGCCCCGAACCTCATGGTGGCCTACTCGCAAACAGTGGTTTCCGACGCGATCCACTCATCGCAGACCGGGTGGTCGCCTGGCTGCAGGATCGCTACAGCCGGCGAGCGGCAGGAGACGCAAGCGCCCTGCGTCCCTTCCTGCTCGTCGCGAGCTTCGTAAACCCCCACGACATCGTCTTGTTCCCAGCCTGGGTTCGACTCGGGATCCCGATCAAGAACCAACCAGAACTAGATCCACCCTCGATACCCGCATCGCCCACGGACGACGAAGACCTGGCCACCAAGCCAGCGGCCCAGGTCGCGTACCGGGCGGACTACCCGACGGGATATGGGCCGGCAGCAATGATGGCGCGGACCTACGACAAGAACGCGCAGGAATACCGGGACCTCTACTACCGGTTGCATGCAGAAGTAGATGGCCCGATTGATCGGGTGCGTCGAGCCGTAACCGACGGAGGATCTGAACACGCGGTGATCGTTCGTACCTCCGACCACGGCGAGTTGCTAGGCGCCCATGGCGGCCTTCACCAGAAATGGTTCAACCTCTACGACGAAGCTACCCGCGTCCCATTTTCAATTGCCCGGATCGGCGCCAACGCCACCACCGGGATATTGATCCACGACGCCCCGACCTCCCACATCGACATCGTGCCCACCCTTTTGTCAGCGGCAGGCATCGACGAGGCGATGACCGCCAACTTGCTCCAGGAATCATTCACCGAAGTCCATCCGCTGCCCGGCACGAACCTCATGCCGGTTGTCGATGGCGTAGAAGAGGTAGATCCCGACCGCTCCGTCTACCTCATGACGCGCGACAACATGCTCGAGGGTGATTCCGGCGCTTCCGCCGTGGCCCGCGCCACCGGCCGTGCCGCAAAACCGCCTGGACTGCTACGGATCCGGGTTCCGGAACATGTGGGCTCGAACTTCGAAGGGCTCGTTGCACGGGTTGACGACTCGATCAATCGTGGTGAAGGCCACCTGTGGAAAGTGGTTCGCACCTTTGACGACCCGGCTACGTGGACCAATCCAGGGGTCCGCCACCTCGCCTCGAGCGGCCCAGGTGGTGAGACGACCCGGACCATCCCACTCCCGGACCAGTGGGAGCTCTACGACCTCGACGCCGATCCGATCGAAGCCGTCAACCGATGGAACGACGATTCGGCCCGGGACGTGTTCGTCCACCTCCGCGCCCTCCTCAAGGAGGAGCGCTTCCGATCCGTGCCCGAGCGAAACAACCCCTGGCCCTATGCGTCACGTCAGCCGACCGGGGGACCGGTGACGAAGCGCCCACCCCCACCAGCGAGAATGTTTCGCAAGCTTCTACAGAAGATCGGCATGCACCCCGAAGACCTGGACGCAGTCGGGTTCGGACTCGCCGGAAAGCGTGCCCTGGTGGTCGCAACGAACACCGCGGTAATGGACATAGGCAAGCCGACCGGCGTCTTCGCCAGCGAGATGACCGTTCCCTACTACGCGTTCCTCGACGCGGGCATGAAGGTGGACGTGGCAAGCCCCCTGGGAGGTGTGATCCCAGTCGACCCACAGTCACTCAAGCCGGTCATACGAAGCGGTGCCGATGACCGTTTCCTCGCCGACGACGACTTCCGGAACCAGGTCACCAACTCGCTGGCGATCGGGCAGTTGGACATGGTCGAGTACGACGTGGTGTTCCTCTCCGGAGGTTGGGGCGCAGCGTTCGACTTCGGATTCTCGGAAGACCTGGCAGCCAAGATCACCGAGGCGAACGCGCAGGGGAAGATCATCGGCGGCGTATGCCATGGCCCGCTAGGACTCCTCAACGCAAGGGATGCCACCGGGGAACCGCTGGTCAAGGGCCGTCGGATTTCCGCAGTCACCGACAAGCAGGTGAGGGAACTCGGCATCGAATCCACCCCACACCACCCCGAGAGGGAATTGCGTCGAGCCGGTGTGGTCTTTGAGTGCAGAACCAGGTTCCGTGACCCGTTTGCCAACCACTGGGTGGTCGACGGCAACCTCGTCACCGGCCAGAACCAGAATGCCGGTCCGATGGTTGCAAGGGAAATGATGGAACTCCTCGCTGCCCGGGATCTGTAGCCCCATCCAAGATGACCACGACTCCTGACTGAAGGAAGTACCAGATGATCGACAACAAGCTTCGCTACGGCCTCGTCGACCGGGAATACGGCATCCAGTTGGCTACCACCCCACCAGCTGACGATGGCCCGGTATGGATGGTCAACTTGATGAAATACCGCGAGGTGGCCGACTACGCAGACGGCCGCAAGGCGACCATCTCCGGCCAGGCGGCAGATGACCTCTACTCGCCAATCGACTCGCTGACGGCGGTCGGAGCCGAGATCGTCTTCTTTGGAGACGTTGACCAGCAACTCCTCGGCGATGACACCGTCTGGGATCGCATCGCCGTTGTGAAATACGCAACCCGTAGGTCGTTCATCGACATGCAGTCGCTCCCCCAATTCCAGGAATCCCACAAACACAAGGAGGCCGGGATGCAGAAGACCTTCGTCATCGGGTGCCAACCCCTGCAGGTCCCGGAGTCGCCACCCGATCTGGAACCCCTCGACTGGGCCGATGTCCCATACCCGCCGACGAAAGACGATGGTCCAGTGGTGGTGATGCACGTGTTGCGGTTCGAAGACCTGGATGCCGGGGTTCAGACCCCCGCGCATATGGAGGCCTACCAGTCGGGTGCGGCATCGGTCGCCTCACAACACGGCGTAAGGATCCCTGGCTGGTTCACAGTTGAAGGAACAATCATCGGTGACGGACGGGACTGGCACCAGGTGCGCTTCAACCAATTTCCGAGCAAGGCCGCGTTCATGGCTGTCGTTGCTGATCCAACCCGCCTGAAAGCCCAACATGACCATCGCGAGGCAGCGATTGCCGATACCTACACGGTGATCGTTCGACCGAGAATCAACCAGCTCAGAGAGTCGACTCGGGATTGAGGCCGCAACGCTCGCGGCAACCTTCCCGGGATCCATCCCCTTCGTGATGGTGCACCTGTCAGGGCCCGTCGGGATCCATGTCGTGGGTCGCCGGAGGGCGACGGTAGCCGTCGAACCTGCGCAGCCTGAGCGAGTCGGTGACTGCCCACACAGGTGGGAACCCCATCGCCCCTGCGGCGATCCATCGGGTCGAGGACCCCGCTGCGGCTGATTGCCGCCCACTGGTGGTGAACGAACTCGTCAGGTGAGTCGACCTGGACCGGGTAGAGCCCGGCCTGGGCGTTGGTGGCGTCCCAGTCGGGTACGGGACCGAGGACGAAGGGCACCGTCGTCTGTGGATCGATTGTCGACCGGCCCGAAGCGGGAGAGTCGCCACCCGAGGCGGGCGAGCAGGCACCCGTGGGCAGCAGGGTCAGGCGGAAGTACCCGTCATGGCTGATCCCCCTGAGCCGCTCGGCGACATGGCCCGGCAACGAACGTGGCCCGGACAGGTCAGCATCTCCACGCCGCACTTGGCATGATTGCGCCCGCCGAGACCGCAAGACCGTCCGAGGAACCAGAGATGCCGAACCCGACCGACGACCCCGACGACTTCGACGCCGTCATCATCGGCGCCGGGGTGCTCGGCGGCGCGATTGCCGTCGAGTTGTCCCGCCGTGGGCTGCACACCCTCAACGTCGACAAGGCGTCCGCCGCCGGGGCGGGTTCCACCATCAACTCCTGCGCCATCGTGCGCTTCAGCTATTCGACCGTTCCCGGGGTGTCGCTTGCCTGGGAGGCCATGCACTACTGGACCGACTGGGCCGGCTACATCGGCACAACCGACGAGCTCGGGCTCGTCGACTTCCACCGGTGTGGCATGTTCAACCTCGTCATCGAAGAGGGTGACCACTCGTCGAAGGTCAGGGCACTCTGGCAGGAACTGGGCATCCCCTTCGAGGACTGGACCCTCGCCGACCTCGCCGAACGGATGCCGCTGCTCGACCACGGCCGCTATGGGCCACCCCGGCGTCCCGACGACCCCCACTTCTGGGACGACGCGGACGGGACCATCACCGGAGCGATCTTCACGCCCGACGCCGGCTATGTGAGCGACCCCCAACTGTCGTGCCACAACCTGCAGCGGGCCGCCGAGGCCAGCGGCGGCGAGTTCTGGTTCAACGCCGAGGTGACCTCCGTCGACCAGGCCGACGGGCGGGTGGGCGGCGTGACGCTGGCCGACGGACGCAGCGTCGTGGCCCCCGTCGTGGTCAACGCGGCCGGCCCCCACAGCGCGGTCGTCAACGAAATGGCCGGCGTATTCGACTCGATGGGCATCAAGACCCGGGCTCTGCGACACGAGGTCCACCACGTGCCGGCCCCGCAGGGCTTCGACTTCATGGCCGACGGCATGGTCGGCGCAGACGACGACACCGGCTTCTACTTCCGGCCCGAGACCGGCAACAACGTGTTGATCGGCAGCGTCGACCCGAAATGCGACGACCGCGAGTTCGTCGACCCCGACGACTACGACACCGTGCTATCGCAGGACCAGTGGGAGGCACAGGTTCTGAGGGCCAACCGTCGCATGCCCACGTTGGGCATCCCCCACGAGAAGAAGGGCGTCGTCGACCTCTACGACGTCTCCGACGACTGGCTGCCCATCTACGACCGCACCGACCTCGACGGCTTCTACGTGGCCATCGGCACCAGCGGCAACCAGTACAAGAACGCCGGCGCCGTCGGCCAGTTGATGGCTGAGCTGATCGAGGCCGTCGAATCCGGACACGACCACGACGCCTCCCCGGTCGTGGTTTCCGGGCGCTACACCGGATGGCCGATCGACGTCGGGTTCTACAGCCGCAACCGGGAGGTCAACCCGGACTCTTCGATGTCGGTCCACGGCTGACGGCTAGGTCGACCCGAACCGCCCGACCTACCATCACACCGTGTTCGACGTCACGGTCATCGGTGGGGGAATGATCGGCGCATCGGCCGCCCGCCACCTGGCGGAGGTCGGGCTCGGCATTGCCGTCGTCGCATCGCCCGAACCGGTTGATCCTGCCCACCACACGGGCCCGTTCGGCGCCCACTACGACGTGACGAGGCTGTCCCGAACCGTCCAGGCCGGCGCCGTCGAAGGTGAGCTTGCGCAACGTGCCCTGGCGTCGACGGCGTCGATCGAGGAGTTCGCCGACCGCCCGGTCTTCACGGGCCCGGGGCACCTGTTCGTTTCCCGGCCTGAAGACGACGAGGGCATGGGCGAGGCGGTGCGGAGCCTGCCCGATGGCCACGGCGTCGAGGTGCTCGACGGCCCGGCGCTGGCTGGGCGCTACCCGGCCATGAGGTTCCAGCCGGGCATGGTCGGCTACCAGGAGTCCGGTTCCGGCGCCTGCCTGGACCCACGTGCCCTGGTCGCCGCACAGTTGACAGCGGCGAAGGCGGCCGGAGCCCATGTGGTCGCCTGCAGTGCCGTCGGGATGTCCACGGATGCCACCTGCACCGTGACGCTCGACGACGGCACGCGGATCGAGAGCCGCAGGGTCCTGCTCGCCACCGGGGCCTTCACCAACGGCAGCGGCCTGCTGGAACGGCCGTTGGGGATGCGGATGAAGACCGAGATGGTGCTGCTTGCGGAGTTGGCTGCAGGTGAGGCCGAGCGCCTGGCCGACCTTCCGCCGACTCACTACGCCATCAACGACGCCCGTGTCGCCGACGTCTACATGGCGCCACCGACGACCTACCCGGATGGCTCGGTGCTGCTCAAGTGGGGTGCCAACACCATCCACGACCGCTGGGTCGAGGAACCGGCCGACATTGCCAACTGGTACCGGAACGGCGACAGCGACGCCGCCATCCCGACGGTCCGTCCCTCGATGGAGGACACTTTTCCGGGCCTCGAGGTGCTCGGCTGGCAGACGCAACGTTGCGTCGTGGCCTACACCGGCCACGGCATGCCCTACATCGACGCCCTGGTCCCGGGCAAGGTGTACCTGGCGATCGGCGGCAACGGCCGCTCGGCCAAGTGGGCAGATCCGCTTGGCGCCCTGGCTGCTTCCCTGGTGGAGGCCGGGGAGTGGGTCGACCCCCTGCCCGCCGACCGGTTCCGAAAGTTGTACGCCGGCGAGGTCGTGGAGTGGGCCGGCCGCGAACTCCTGACCGCCCGGTGACCGGTCGGTCGTGGCGCCGGCGCCTCAGCGCAGGGCGTCGCGCTGGTCGATCAGGTGCTGCAGGGGATCGAGGGCGTATGGGTTGCCGGTTCCCACGATGATGTGGTCGGACCCGAAACGGAATACCTGCAGGCTTTCGAGGTGTCAGCCAGCTCTTCGAGCGGACGGACCTGGTCGCATACAGGCCAAGGCGGTGGCCTTGATCGGCTGTATGGACGGTCGCCTCGAGAACCCGCCCGGGACGGTTGAGCACGGCGCCAGCGACCTGGGCAACGTCATGCGTCGCCGCGTCTGGTCCTGCGAGCCCTGAGTCGTCATGGAGCGGCCGCACCGACAAGGATGCACCGCATGTCGCTCAAGGTCGGTTGCCAACTCCACCCCCAGGCCACCAGCGTCGGAGCGTTGCGCAGCGCCTGGCAGGAGGCCGACGCCATGGGGGCCGACTCGATCTGGGTCTGGGACCACTTCTACCCGCTCTACGGGAATCCCGACGCGGAGCACTTCGAGGCCTGGACCCTGCTGTCGGCCATGGCCGCCGACACCCGACGAGCGATGCTCGGCACCATGGTGACCGGCAACTCGTACAGGAACCCCGAACTGCTCGCCGACATGGTCCGCACTCTCGATCACCTCTCGGACGGACGGATGTACCTCGGTGTCGGCGCCGGCTGGTTCGAGCGGGACTACGAGGAGTACGGCTACGAGTTCGGCACCGTTGGCAGCCGCCTCAGGCAGTTGGAGGCCGACCTGCCCAGGATGCGTAGCCGCCTCGACCAGCTCAATCCTCCTCCCGTCGGTCGGCTGCCGATCCTCATCGGTGGATCCGGGCGCAAGGTCACCCTCCGTCTGGTCGCCGAGCACGCCGACGCCTGGAACTGCTTCGGCCCGCCGGAGAACGTCGCCGAGTTGTCGGCGATCCTCGACGACTGGTGCGCCAAGGTGGGCCGTAACCCTGCCGAGGTCGAACGGACGGTGTGCATCGCCCAGGACGACGTCGAGGACGTGGGCCGCTACACCGATGTCGGTGTCGACCACCTGATCGTGATGACCGGCGACCCGTTCGACCTCGCTCCGTTGCAGGTACTCATCGACCAACGCGACGCCGGGGCTTGACTCCGTAGGGTTCTCAGAGGTGGCAGCGGTCAGCAGGGCCGGCTGCCGGCAAGGGCGAGGGTGGCCCGGTCTGGGGTAGTCATCCGGGTCTGGTCGCTGAAGCGCGGGTACATGAAGCTGTCCTCCGCCGTTGAGTGGCCGATGCCGACGACGTGTGCGAGTTCGTGCAGGACCGCCATTGACTGCGACCTTTCGGTGAACTGGGAGCTGTCCTCGTCGAGGTCGGCCCGACCGGGGAGCCTGTGGAGGATCTCGGTCGAGAGGCTGATTCGGGAACGAAGCAGCGATGCCTGTCGCGTGGGTGAGTCTTTCGACGTCACGTTGACCGAGCCGTCAATTGTGGAGTGCTCCAACGCGTCCGGGCCGGAATGCCATGCGTCGGCGACTCCAAACTGGTCAGGTGGAGCGTCGGATGCGGTGTTGTACCAGAACACGTCGAGTTCCCTGAATCCGGGGGCATCAGGATCAACTGTGGGGTCGAAGAACTCCTCGTGCTGTTCGGTGGCACCACTTCTCACGACCAACTCCAGCCCGGTCAACTTGTTCAGCTCCAGGATCGCGTTGACGGTCAGGGTGCGAGCCGAGGCGCGTAACTCTGGGGCAATCGAGGGATCGACGGATATGTGCACGTCGACTCGTTCGCACTGCCGCCACAGAGCCGGCCCGAATTGGTCGAAGTAGCTGGGGTTGCTTCCCGCGATGTCGAGTTCGCTGATCTTGTTGCCGGAACCCGTTGGGAAGACGCTCAACAACTTCCTGGCGTCTTGGTCGAGGTCGACCAACAGGTTTGCGTTCTCGATGGCTTCTGTCCATGAACCGTGAGCGAGGTCGGCGGGTTCCGCTGTGGCCGAGCCGTGAGCGAGGTCGTCGGATCCCGCTGTGGCGGTTTCGGCATCGTTGGCAACCGGAGTGTCGTTGCCTGAACACGCGACGAGAAGCGTCGCGGCCACTCCGACTGCGACAACCCGCCGCAGCGCGGTGGTGCTTCTCACGACGTCTCGGCGGTTCTGGTGTCGTCGAGTGCGACGTCG
>Ga0207988_1001088_pt1 | contig 14470 bp, 7 predicted proteins | sample ETNtaG_11_FD_185773 | JGI IMG/M metagenome (GOLD analysis project Ga0207988, IMG submission 185773) | Marine microbial and viral communities from oxygen minimum zone, Eastern Pacific Ocean - ETNP201310SV74 (SPAdes) (version 2) | ecosystem: Environmental > Aquatic > Marine > Oceanic ...
ACCCATTGCTGAAGTCGAACTTTGGGTGCGTGGAGGCGATTCAAGTTGGAATTACCAAGGCCGGAAAGGGAAAAAAAAGAATCATTTTAAGGGAACTTCGAATCCTCAAACGTTGTACTTTGATGAAGGCAACTGGAATGTTCCTCAAAAGGTTGAAATACGTTCTTTGAGTGGCTCTCTTGATTTTTCAAAAGATGAACTTGCGAAACGCAACTACGACTGGGTGATACGCGATGCTGAGGTCAAGATGCAATGGCTGAAAATGGTTGTCTTTCAACCCAGCCAAAGGGGCGATTACATCAACATGAGCCATTCGGTATTAATCGACTCCCAACGCTGTCTTCGCTGTAATCTGAACCCAGATTCCTGAAGTGCCCTGGTTTCGTTATAGCCTGATTGTGCTCGTGATTCTCGGCCTGGCTGCGCAGGGAGTCTACTACTTCTCCACGATCATGGACAACATGCCCACATCCACACCTGAATATTCTTTCACAGAGGAGAAAACCCTCTATCACAGTGGATTTCGATATGAAGGAGAATACCTAGAAAATATTCCGGAAGGTTTCGGAAGACTCTTTGATGATCAGGGACGCTTAAGGTACAAGGGTCAATGGAAGGCGGGAGATCCTCATGGTTTTGGAACGAGTTTCTTTGAAAACGGCAGTATTCGATTTCAAGGAGAATGGTCGAAAGGGGTTTCGGTCTTTAAATAATAACCAGTTAGGTGGATCAAATTCCTAAAAACTTCCTGCATAGGCTTGAGTGTCAGGATAAACATAGGTTTTTTGTTGATACTCTCGGTCTCCACGATATTTTTCAGTAAAACGGATATCGATATTATAGCTCCTTTCTTTTTCCACCCATTCAGATTCATTGAATGTGATCACCGTGTCATCTTCACTGTTTCGATAAGGTTTTCCGTATAAAATTTCTCCATCAAAATAACTGTAGATTCCATGAATATGAGTTTGTTCAAAACGATATTTTCCTGGAACGAGGGTCGGTTCTGAAGCCTTTGAGTACTGTTTGCCATTCATAAAACCCCAGTCAAAATTCGTCATCTCCAAATATTGTGAAATGGATTGTTCCGTGATGAGAGGTTCCTGATATTCACCAAGAAAAACCCCATCTTCAAATGAAATGTTGTCCCTGGTACTCGAATAGAGGTCTCTGAATTGGGAAACGACTGAAGCTTCTTTAAGGAAATTAAGCATTGTCTCATCACTTGGTTCCCTCGCACTATCTTTTATTGAAAAACTGCTTCCGATTGGATAGATGCTGTTTTGAGTTATGGAGGTATCCGATGCTTCTGTTCTGGTAAATAGGGTACGATCGAGATATATTTTTATTTGAGATGCAGTCAAAGACTGTACTTGGATTTCTTCTTCAAATCTCTCTTCTTCAGGAAAAATCAGTTCTTGCTGATCAACATCAGGGGTTTTCATAGGTTCCCCAATTTCCTTGGTTCTTAGGCTCAATTTTAGGATTCCTGAAACATCGTAATCCTCAGGAATGTGTTCTTGAGGAAGATTTTGAGTTTTTAGAAGCTGGAGATCTATTTTTTCCAAAGAACCTACCATTTCGGCTTGAGCAAAAAACGAATTAAAAATGGTGGAATCGTATTGATCTTCGTGGACCTCTTCCATGGGAAAAGGATCCGTGTCAGCAATGGTGGAGGGATTCCATGTGTTTGCAGGAATGCTTCTAAAGGTTCCAAGTTCTTTTGCCTTTTTAAAATACTGGAATACTAAGCGGTTAAAATTGGTTCCATCCTCATTCTCCTCGAGCAATTCTGGCTCAGAAGGGAAATAGGTTGGTTTTTGTTTAGCAGGAAGGACATCTTTGAATTCACCAATGAATTCTCGTCCGTCTGGAAACTTTAGTTTGCCTGGACCTAAAGGTAATCCATTATTGAGTTCGACGGTATAATTTGATTCATTCAGGAGAAAAAAGATTCCAAAGGAATGCATCCTATCTTCCTTGAATTCACCAATGAATGTCTCCCCATCGGAATAGGTATAGACTCCTTTCCCATTTCTTTTGCCTTGGTCAAATTCACCAACATATTTTGAGCCATCCTTGAAGATGTATGTTCCTTGACCTTTTGCGAGGCCATTCGCAAAAGTTCCAATGAATTCTCCTCCATCTGTAAACTTAAAACTGCCCTTTCCATTTTGGATTCCGTCTTCATATCGGCCAGTGAATGAAGTTCCGTCAGGGTAAGTCAGTATTCCAAGTCCATGAGGGAGGTTATTTTGAAATTCACCCTTATAATTTGATCCGTCTGAAAAAGAATAAAGTCCTTGGCCGCTTTTGACCCCTTCCAGATATTCGCCATCATATGTTGAACCATCAGGAAATTGGTACATTCCAAGTCCGATCCTCTCTCCTTCTTGATATTTCCCAGTAAAGGAAGCCCCATCAGAAAACTGATGGCTACACGATCCATTTCTTCTTCCTTCAACGTATTCGCATCGAAATTGTGTTCCATCAGAATAAGTCACGATTCCTGGGCCGTGTGGGAGGTCATCACGTGTCTCTCCAAGGAAAGTTTTCAAATCGCTAGTTTTTAATTCTACATCTGTGGATTTTATCCCCTGCATGAATTTCCTCGTCAACTGTGACTTGTCAGCAAAGGTATAAATCCACAGTCCTTCTGGAATGTTATCAATCAAGTTTCCTGAAAAACTTATTCCTTGAGGATGATTCATCACCCAGGTCCCGTTTCGCTTGTTGTTTCTATATTCTCCCTTGAAATTTGACTCGTCGGAATAGGTGTAAGTCCCCAAACCACTACGGAAACCATTCTGATACTCTCCTTCAAAAATTTCACCAGTGGCATATTTGACTTCTCCTCTTCCATCCGCCAAGCCATTGATGAAAGTTCCCCAAAAAGTATTCTCATTCAAAAATTGAATGGACCCGGAGCCATTTTTTTGGCCCATTTCATAATTTCCTAAAAACTTAGTGCCGTTAGAGAAGGTAAAGATTCCTCTTCCATCCATTTTGTCTTCTTTAAATAATCCTTTGTACACTGATCCATCAGGATACAAAAATTTCCCCTCTCCATTTCGGAAACCATTCAAATATGTTCCTGAAAAATGAGACTGATTTGGAAAATTGATTGAAACAAACCCATTCAGTAAGTCCGAATTAATATTAAATTGGTAAATTTGACCTTGATTTGAGACGAATGTGCTACGTCCTTGAGCTGAATCATTTTCATAATTGAGAGTTATCTTCGTTTGATCCAGAAATTGGATTTTAGCTTCACCATTTCGTTTACCTTTCTGATATTCTCCTTCAAATAAGACGCCATTGGAGTAGTTGATTCTACCTTTGCCATGGGGCAAATTCTGTTGAAAATCTCCTTCAAACTCGCTTCCATCTGAAAGAGTAATCCTTCCAACTCCTTCGATGTTTCCTTTTTTGTAAATACCATCGAATTGGCTATTGTCCGAATAAAACAATTCACCTTTGCCTTCTCTTAGGTCATTCAGGTAATTCCCCTGAAATCTGTTTTTATTTGAATCTGTAAAGGTTCCTCTCCCATGTCGTTGGTGATTCAGAAATTCTCCATAGAATTTAGAACCATTTGAGAAGCTGACCTGACCCACTCCGGTTCTTTGGCCATTGAGATATTCCCCATTGAATTTGGAGCCATCTGCAAATAGATATTCTCCAGTACCATTTCTTAGATCATTTTTGAATTCACCTGCGAATTCAGAACCATCACTAAATTTCAAGACCCAGTTACCCTCTTTAGTTCCATTTCTGTATTGGCCTTCAAAAACAGCAGTATCAGGAAAAGAAATCCGACTTATTCCATGTTCAATATCATTCTGATACGTTACCGCGAGTTTAGTCTGATCTGACAATTCATAATTCCATGTCCTATTTTTCCTTCCTTGATCAAGTGAACCATAAATTTTGGTTCCATCTGGATAAGACAGGAGTCCTTGATTTTCAGGATGGTCATTCTTAAAAAAACCTTCAAATTGAACCTGATCCTTAAATTTTACCGTACCTTTTCCTGATCGTAGACCCTGTTTATATTCCCCCATGAATTGAGAACCATCTGGATAACGCAGGGTTCCTATTCCATGACGTTTGTCATCAATAAATTCACCTTCAAACTTTTTCTTATCAGGATAAACGACTTTTCCAGTACCATGGCGTTTTCCATTCAAGAATTCGCCATTGTATTGAGTTCCGTCAGGATAGGTGAGTTTTCCTTCTCCCTGAGGGACTCCTGAGACAAAAGTACCCATGAATTGTTTCCCATCAAAAAATCTGACGATTCCCTGACCATTTCTCTTACCATTTTCATAATTGACAGAAATTTCCGAACCTGTTTTATCCCTATAAATACCTGGTCCGGATGGTAATCCACTTAAAAAATTTCCCGTAAAAATCCCACCGTGATCAAAGATGTATTTACCATTTCCATTTCGTTCTCCATTTTTATACTGACCAAGGTATTGTGCTCCGTTTAAGAATGTGTATGTACCCTCTCCATTTTTCATATCTAAACGGAAAAACCCTTCAAAAGATGAATTATCAAAATAACTGTAGGTTCCATAACCTTCTTTCAGTCCGTTTTTTAAGCTCCCATTGAATTTTGTCCCATCAGGTTCAATGAGAGTTCCAGCCCCATTGATCTGATCATATTCAAATGTCCATTGATAATTCCGTCCATCAATGGTTTTTAATGTGCCTAAACCGTTTTTCAAACCTTTTGAGTAGGTTGCGGTAAATTTATCGTCGTTGGTATAATGAAAAGTCCACTGTCCTTCAGGAAAATCGTTTAGAAAAGAACCTTCAAAAGTAGTCTGGTCTTGGAATGAAACTCTTCCAAATCCTGATCTTATCCCATCTAAGTACTCTCCTAAGAAAGATGTCCCATCTGAATAAAGAAATATTCCCTTCCCATCGGGTAAATCTTCACTAAAGCTACTGGAAAATTTTGAACCATCAGAAAAAACATAAATACCTTCACCATCTTTTTCCCCCAAATTGAATCGGCCCTGAAAAAGAACTCCATCCTGATATTCGATGGTCCCATTGTCAGATTTTTTCCCCTCATTGTAAAAGCCTGTATAGCGTGTTCCGTCAGGATAGATGAATTTTGCATATCCATTGGGGTAATCTTTTTTGAACTCACCCTCGAAAATTCCACCCTCGTGAAATTTGAGGATTCCCTGACCATTTCTCTTACCATTTTCATAATTGACAGAAATTTCTGAACCTGTTTTATCTCTGTAAATACCTTCTCCGAATGGTAATCCACTTACAAAATTTCCTGTAAAAATCCCACCATGATCAAAGATGTATTTACCATTACCATTTCTCTTACCATTTTCGTAATTGACAGAAATTTCCGAACCTGTTTTATCCCTATAAATTCCTTCTCCATTAGGAAATCCGTTATGGAATAGTCCTGTAAAAGTGGAACCATTAGAAAATTTATAGAGTCCGTGGCCGTTTCTTATACCATCAATATATTTACCTTCGAATTGATTTCCATTGGAGTATGTATAGATTCCTTTACCATTCTTTAAGTTATTTTTGAATTCTCCTCTGAATTGTGATCCATCGTAATATTGAAAGGATCCTATTCCCTGCTTTATTCCTTGACGATATTCACCTTCAAATTCTGAAGAATCTAAATATTTGATGAAGATTGTTCCATTTGGAACATTGTTTTGAAAATCTCCAGAAATGGTTTCGTTCATGGAAGTTGTTAAAGTTATGAATCCTTCTTTCTGACCTTTAGCAAAATTTCCATTAAGTTTTGTTCCATCAGAAAAACTGAAAGAACCTTCACCGTTAGGAGTATCATTCTTAAAATGTCCTTCAAATTCTCTTCCGTCAGCATAGAGAATGCTTCCTTTACCCTCCCTCAAACCATTGGTATAGTTACCTTTGAATTCTGTCTTGTCAGGATAGAGCATAGAACCTTGATTTTTAGGTAGTCCCATTTCAAAATTACCTGTAAATCGTGTTGTGTCCGGATATTCATAAACCCCTTCGCCATTCAACATGTTTCTTTGAAAAATTCCTGAAAATTTAGACCCATCAAAAAAATTATATACTCCATTTCCATTCATTTCTCCCTTTTTGAAATCAACACGAAAGCTTGTACCGTCTGGGAAAAAATAAACTCCTTGACCATCTAGGGTTCTGTTTTTGTATTCTGCTTGAAAGGTCATCCCATCATCATAGGTGATGTTAGAATTACCCTTTGAAAGATCACTGTTAAAAGCTGTGATAATTTTACCTAAATTCAGATACTTTGATATTGTTGAACTGCTTAAACTATCATTATCAACTGCTCCACTTAAATCCGAACCCAAGCTTAGTGATGAAATTTTATTTCCGTTTTTCAAATCATTACTATAGTTAAGAACAATTTCTGCTTCTTTTGAATAGCGTTTAAGTTTTTCATGAAGAAGACTTCCATCTTCATTTTCTTTCAAAAATACTGGGTCCTCAGGAAAGTTTGGTTCACCATCAATGTTGGATAGGAAGGTTTCAAACTCTAGAGTATATTGAGCACGTTCAATGTAACTATTTGCTAATTGTATGAACTGACTCCCATCATCATTCTCTTGGTATACCTCTAATGATGGTGGAAAAGATGGGGTTGGATGATTGATTTGTTGATCCATTTGGAGATTTCCGACGAATTCTCTTCCGTCCGGAAATGTCAGTATACCTTCTCCAACAGGTTTACCGTTTTCGAATTGTCCTTCATATGTGCCTTTTTTTGGAAACAACAATTCTCCTTTGCCGTGTCTGACATCGTTTTCAAACTCGCCTGTATAGGTAGTTCCATCATGATACGTGTAGACACCTAGTCCGTTTCTTTTTCCATTTTCATATTCACCTGTATAATTTCCACCATTGATGTAGGCAAAGGTGCCCATCCCATTGGGTATGCCTTTATCAAATTCACCTTTATAGTTGTTACCGTTATTAAATAAAAACTCACCTGACCCTTGACGTACACCGTCTACAAAATTTCCCTTATAGGAGGAACCGTCTGCTAAATGATGTTTTCCTTCTCCATTTGGCAGATCATTGTAAAACTCTCCAGAGAATCTTGAAGAATCATCAAAAATATATTGGCCTGAACCCTGTTTAATACTGTCCTTGAAATTTCCCTGAAAAATAGTGCCATTGGTATAAATATATTTACCATCACCGTTCCTTTTGCCCATCGAATACAATCCCACAAATTCTGATTGATCCGGATAGACATCGGTGCTTTTTCCATTTCGGTATCCATCCTTGAATAGACCAGTGTATGTTATCCCGTTAGCTAGAATAAGCTTGCCAAATCCATTTTGAGAATTCTGTTTGAATTCCACATTATAACTAAGTTTCTCAGGAATGGTTATGCTAAGAAGACCATCGATGTTTCCTGAAATATATTTTCCCTCTAATTTTATGCCATCATTAAATTCAATTTTAATGTTACCATTTGCTAAATCATCCTTGAATCTGACTGAGTAGACGGATCCATCAAAATGTTCAAGTGTACAGGTTCCTTCTTTTTTACCTTTGATATAATTAAGATGGAAAACAGACTTTTCAGTATTGATTAATTTTAAATTTCCTTCCAGTTTACCATTGATATAATTCCCATAATATTGAGTTCCATCTTGAAATTCCCATTGCCCATATCCGTTTAAAATATTATTACTAAAATTAGCATTCAGTATTTTTTGTTCTTTAAAGTTAAATTTACCCTTTCCATGTTTTTCTCCGTTTAAAAAATTACCAGAAAAATTTATAGAATCATTAAATATAATGGTTCCATCTCCATGGGGATGATTGTCATGGAATAAACCAGAATATTGCATCCCATTTGAGAAATAATATATTCCAAATCCGTTTCTCTTCCCATTATTGTAATTTCCCTTGAATTCAGATCCATCAGGGTAGACATAAACGCCACCACCATTTTTTGATCCATTATTATAATGACCAGAAAAAGCTGAATTGTCTGAATATTGATGACTGCTGATGCCATTTCTTAAACCATCTACATAATTACCTTTAAGTAAATTGTTGTTGTATTCTAAAATTCCAGTACCATTGAATGTGTCATTTGCGTAATCGATAGCAAATTTTAATCTTTCATTAAAGATCAATCCTTTTCCTTCTCTTTGCCCGTCAACATAGTCGCCATTAAATTCCGTTTGGTCCGAGTAGATAAGTGTTCCTTTTCCATTTGGGCTATCATCACGAAAATTCCCTATAAATTTCTTACCGTCTGAGAATTGAATTGTGCCCTTACCATTCCTGAGCCCATTTGCAAAAAAACCTTCATAGGTTTCACCGTCATTAAATTTAATTATTCCTTTACCATTAGGCAGGTCATTAAGAAAATCTAATGTTGCTTGGGTTCCATCCTTATAGAGGTAAATTCCTTTTCCATATCTATAACCATCTTTAAAAGTACCCTTATAATAATTTCCTGTTTCGTATTCGATGGTACCTATTCCATTGGCTAAGTTATTTGCAAATGATACTGAAAGTCTATCTCCATTTATACTAGTTAAGGTCCCTAAACCTTCTCTTGAGTTGTTTTTGTAGCTTCCGACAAATTTTGCACCATCATTGTAAATTAATGTTCCATTCCCATTGACATATTCTTGTTCAAAAAAACCGATAAATTTAAAACCATTATTGAAATTGATATGTGCTTCTCCATGTTTTTTCCCGTTATTGAAATATCCATGAAACACGGTACCATTTTCGAAATATAGATTACCTTTACCATCGGGTTGAGTACCTTTGAAATCACCTTCATATTTCGTATTATTTTCATTGATGAAAGTTCCCCGACCTAATCTCTTTCCTATTTCATAGTTGCCTGCAAAAATGGTTTCATCTGGATATAACATTTTGACTTCACCATCCAACAAATCATTTTTATAAGATCCATTCAGTCCAGAGCGATTTGAAAAGAGGAAAATTCCAGATTCGTCTCTTTCATTTGCTATAAAATTCCCACTAAAGAATGATCCATCTTTATAAACATATCTCCCCTTACCATTTTTCCTGTCATTTTTGTATGCTCCCTCAAATTTTGTTCCATCAGGAAAAACAATTATTCCTTTTCCAATCGCTTGGTCGTCTTTAAAATTTACAGACCAATTAATCCCATTTGAAGTTTTAAGGATACCCTTTCCATATTTTTTTCCATCAATATAATTTATTGTTAAGTCTGACCCATCATTGAAATAATTAGTACCCATTCCAGACCTCAAATTTTTTGAAAAAATTCCGTCAAATCGATTTCCATCAGGGTAGGTGTAGTTTCCTTTTCCTTTAAGATAACCTTGTTCATACATTCCCTCAAAGGTTGCCCCATTTGCTAAAGACATTCTTACAGATCCATTTGCTAATCCTTTGCGATAGTTTGTAACAATCTTTGTTCCATCAATAATTTGAATTTTTCCTGCTCCATGCCTTTTACTTGATTTATAATCTCCATAAAAAATACTACCATCTTTGTAGATGTATTTGCCTGTTCCGTTTATTTCATTTGTATCGTAGAATGCACTAACTACAGTTCCATCATTAAAATGATACACTCCATTACCAATTCTTTCTCCATTTTTAAAATCGCCTACAAATTGACTATTATCATCAAATTCTACTTTACCTTTACCATGGGGTAAACCATTTAAGAAGTTGCCTTCATAAATTCCTCCATCTGGAAACTCCAACCTTCCTTTTCCATCTGGCAGTCCTTTTTTCAAATCTCCAATATATTTTTGACCTTGAGGAAAGTGAATAGTCCCTGACTTATTACTGATGTTATCCCTCAAATCACCAGTAAATGTTGTACCATTGGGTAAAATGATTGAACCTTCATTATTTGATTTACCTTCCTGATATTTTTTGACGATTTTCTTTCCGTCTTTTAATTTATGGACTCCTTTACCATTTAAAATATCATCTCTGAAAATCCCTGAAAATTCAGTTCCATCATTATAAATAACCGTTCCGAAGCCATGTTTTTTATTATTTTTAAACTGACCCTTAAATTTTTCACCGTTTTTATAAAAATAAGTACCTTCACCTTCTTTCATTCCATTTAAAAAATTTCCTTCAAAGCTAGACCCATCTTTGTATTCTATTTTTCCAAAACCATTTGGGAGATCTTCTAAAAAATTACCCTCATATTTCTCTCCATTTGGATAGATAAACAATCCATTTCCATGTCTCTTATTATTTTGATAGTTTCCTGTATATTGTGTTCCATCCTTTTCTATAAAATGTCCCAATCCTTCTCTTTTTCCGTTTAGATAATTCCCATCATACTTAGAGCCATCTTTATATGTATAAACTCCTTTACCATTTGGAAGGTCCTCTTTAAATGCTCCTTTATAAATGTTCCCATTAGGAAAAGAATATATTCCAAAGCCATCTTTGTAATCATCTTTGAATTCCCCTATATATTCAGAGCCATCAGGATAAGTTATCTTTCCTTGACCATGTTTGTTCCCATCTTTTTTCTCACCTTTGTAGATCGGAACGTTACTCGAGCACCCAATAATCGTTATTAGAAGGACTAAAAAGTATATTTGTTTTTTCAAAATCATTATGATTTCCTTCAATGAATAACCTGTTATCGCTAGAAGTATATTTTTAAGGTCCAGAATTTTATTCTAGACCTTAATGATCTCACTGAGATGACTATTTGCAACTGTTTCATACTATTCACACTACATTGTATTCTTGTATCAGTTGATCTTTTTCGAAACGGTCGAAGGCAAGGCTAGAAATGTCGAGACTTTTTGTCATACCTTCAGTGATCAATTCACTGAGGAGTTTTCCACAGAATGGCCCCTGCATGAACCCATGTCCTGAGAAACCCGTCAAAAGAAAAAATCCATCAACTGGAGTTTGTCCGATGATTGGGTGAGAGTCTGGGGTCATTTCATACAGTCCAGCCTGTCTTGCTTGAATGCCTGCTTCTGCAAGCAAGGGCATCCTTTGGACAGCCTTTTCGACGTGGTTGTTTTCCCATTCAGTATCGATGTTTTGGTCCTCTCCAAAGGGTTGATGAGGATTTGACATGCCCGTCAGAATGCCGGGACCTTCACGATGAAAGTAGAGGCTTGCAGCAAAATCTATCACAAAGGGGAAGGATTTTGGAAATTGAGGAATCTCATTCGTCATCAACCATTGCCGACGTAATGGTTGGACGGGAAGATCCAGTCCTAGCCACTTTGCTGGAACCTGGCTCCATGGTCCACAAGCGTTGACCACCTTTTCAGTTTCAATAACTCCCCGATTGGTTTGAACATTTACAATTTTATTACCTCGAGTCTTGATGCCAGTTGCATTACATCCCGTCAAGCAGCAAGCGCCTAGATGTCGAGAAGCATCGATGTAGGCACTGACGACACTGTGGGGATCGGCCAATCCGTCCTCTGCATTAAAACTTCCGGCAATGGCATCTTCGAAAACACAAGGATGCGCAAGAGTTCTGACTTCTTCTCTGTTAAGCCACTCGGTTTCAACCCCAAGACGGTTTTGAAGGCTCACGGTTTTTTGGAAAGAGACGACATCTGCTTCTCGGGTCAGTACAAACAGATAACCGCATTTCCTGACCTGAGCCGCGGTTCCGGTTTCCTCTTCTAGAGTATCAAGCATCCGCAGGCTTAGCTGAGACAGACGTATGTTGATTTCAGTGTTGAACTGATGCCGAATTCCACCTGCACAGCGGCCTGTTGCCCCGGTTCCAAAAAAGCTTTCCCGCTCAAGCAGGACCACTTTTTTGAAGCCTGCTTTGCAAAGGTGGTAGGCCGTACTTGCCCCCATCACGCCTCCACCCAAAATGACGATTTCTGCAGTAGTTGGTAGATTTTCTGACAAATCCTAAACCTCGGATGAAGAACGAAAACATCAAAGTTCGATGATTTGGCCCAATTTATGTTGCTTTGCTTTTTCGAGTGCCATTCCTGCAGCAATCACATCCTGGACCGCGACCCCGCAGGACTTAAAAAAAATTATCTCCTCCGGAGTGGTCCTGCCCAATGTGGGATTTTCCACCACTTCGCCTAATTCCGCTCGGATGTGATCTGCATTTATGATTCCTTCTTGGATTGGCATGCCCAGGTCACCCGTTTCAGAAAGTGCGGATTCCCTGGAGTCGACGTAGACGAGAGCATTTTTAACGGTTTCGGAATCAATTTCCTGCATCGAGGGCTGGAAGGAACCAACCCGGTTGACATGGACTCCAGGTTTGAGATCCCTGAATTGGAAAACCGGTTTGGTGGAGGTTGTTGCTGTACAGATGATATCTGCTCCTGAAACAGCAGTTTCAGGAGTTTTTACGGCTTCCAGGGATTCAGGAATCCTGTCCCCTTCTTTCATTTCATCAACAAACCTTTGAGCATGTTCATAATGAAGGCTGAAAACCCTGGCCTTTTTGATGTCTCTGTCACAACAGATCGCCTCGAGTTGTGTTTTGGCCTGGGTTCCGCTAACCAGGATGGCCGCTTCAGATGAGTCTCTACGGGCAAGCAGGTCTGTGGCTGCGCCACTCCCAGCACCGGTTCGCTTGGCTGTCAGGACCTCCCCATCCATCAGTGCTGCTGGAGTTCCGGTTTCTGCATCAAAGACGGTCACCAGAGCATGAATCAAAGGGAGTCCAATTTCAGGATTTTTTCCGAATACGGAAACCATTTTCACAGCAAGTTTTTTTTTGGTCTGGAAGGGCAGCAGGCATGGCCAGGAAGACGGCCTTTTGTTCAGGAAGGTTGATGCGTTTCCGAAGGGGCATCATGGCTCGGTCTGCTGAAAGTTGCTGAAACGCAAGTTTCATTTCCTCGATCAGTTCTCCCATGTCCAAGGCACGGGACATTTCCTTGGCGCTGAGGACTCTGATTTCCATGTTTCAACGGGTCAACACATTTTGTTAAATTTGCCTATTAAAACACTCTTTGCCTCGCTACATCAAGAGCCTCGCTGATTTTTTCCCGGAACAGGTTGCGGTTGGGAAAGCCTCCGGGAAGCAGATATTCATCCGGGTTCATTTGAATCTCAAATTCCCGTTTCTTTTTGACCACCTTCATGCTCTCACCGTCCCTGCTAAATCCCTTCATCCTGAAACGAAAGATCGATTCGAGCTGTTCGTCATGGATTCGAAGCAGACAGAGGATTTGTTCCAGATTTGGAAATTCCTTTGAATCCGGAGGAACGAGTTTGACTTCAGTATAGTCTTCCCGGCTTTTCCTGTATTTTTCAAGAAACTTATACTGAGTGGTAAAGGTTTGCAGGAAACTTTGCAGAAGGGGATGTAATTCGACTCTAAGATCGATACGTCCGCCTTCCTCCATTACATTTTCTCCTCCAAACAGAAGAAAAGGGCTGGCGGATTTGTCAGTGATGGGACAATCGTTTGAGAGTTTGAGTTCCCATTCTGAATTGATTTCTGCTTGTGGCAGAAGACTTTCTGCAGAAATAGGTTGTTTCTCGAGTAGCACCTTCCAGGTTTGTGCGTCTCCCGATTTCAATTCCTTCCTAACGGCGTAAGCGACTACAACCTTAGAGACAACCGGAGAGACTTGCTCTGCACTGATATTTCGAACTCGAAGCCGTCCCTGAATCGAATCCCCTTGATTCCATTCTTCGTTTTCAGTCTGAATTTGGTATTCAAGAGGGTTTTGAAAAAAAACGCTTCTCATCTAAACGGATTTCCTTTCCATGGGTATGTTACTTAAGTGTATTGTTAGGTTTTCAATGATTTTCTGATGAATGTTTTCTCGTGAACCACTTCCATCCAGGCAAACAAAGCGTTCAGGGGACTCTCCTGCAAGTTTTAAGTATCCTTGGTTGATCCTTTGAAAAAAATCTATGGATTCTTTTTCCAGGCGATCCTTCTGGTTTCTTTCAGGATATTTCTTTTCAGTACGTTCCACCGCAAGCTGAGGATCGATGTTCAACAGAAAAGTGATAAAAGGAGCATACGGTTTGATTGCTTTTTCCTCGATAGAGCGGATCAGGTTGAGATCCAGTCCTCTTCCAAAACCTTGGTACGCTACCGTTGAATCATGAAATCGATCACAGAGCACCAGCACTCCCTGCTCCAGCGCAGGAAGGATGATTTCCTTGAGGTGCTGGATTCGGTCAGCAAGGTAGAGGAGCATTTCAGATTCCTGGACGAGACGATGATTTTTTCGATTCAGTAGAATTTCGCGGATCTGAAGACCAATCCCGGTGCCACCTGGCTCCAGGGTGGTAAGAACCTGAAATCCCTGTTGTACCAGATAGGCTTGAGCAAGCTGGATTTGAGTGGATTTTCCACACCCGTCAATCCCTTCGAATGTGATGAATTTACCAGGATTCATCATTCAGTTCAAAGTAATTTCGGGAGAAAGGATATTGAGCTGATGTAGTGTAAGAAGACAGAATAAGGGGCTCAGCTTTTGCCGTAGACGTT
>Ga0207988_1001100_pt1 | contig 14361 bp, 10 predicted proteins | sample ETNtaG_11_FD_185773 | JGI IMG/M metagenome (GOLD analysis project Ga0207988, IMG submission 185773) | Marine microbial and viral communities from oxygen minimum zone, Eastern Pacific Ocean - ETNP201310SV74 (SPAdes) (version 2) | ecosystem: Environmental > Aquatic > Marine > Oceanic ...
CAGTATCTTTGGGATGAAAAAGGAAATAAGTATACTGATTTATTGGGAATGAATGTCTGCATCAGCGTGGGTCATTGTCATTCCAAAGTAAATAAGGCTGTGCAAGAACAGTTAAACCAACTGGTACATTGCACGACGATGTTTTATCACCCCGTCCCCGCACACTATGCTGAAGAATTAACGAAGACAATGCCAGATGGTGAAGATTGGGTTGTTCATTTTACGAATTCAGGCACGGAAGCCATTGATTTGGCTTTGTTAATGGCGCGAGTCTACACCAAAAACAACGACATATTAGCACTACGTAATAGTTATCACGGGGCAAGTTATGGTGCGCAATCTTTGACCGGTGTGGGTAACTTTCGTCATAACACGCCCTTGTTGGGAGGCATTGTACACGTTGCCCAACCCGATGGATACAGAGGTATATTTGGAGATAACATGCCCGCCTACCTTGACGAAATTGATCGAAATATTCACTACGCTACATCAAAACAATTGGCCGGCATGATTGTAGAACCCATTCAAGGTTATGGAGGAATCGTTCCACTATTGCCTGGTTATATAAAGGGTGCATATGAGAGAGTGCATGCGGCAGGAGGAATTTTTATCGTGGACGAAGTTCAATCGGGTTTTTGCCGAACAGGTGATAATTATTGGGGGTTTGAATCAGAAGACATTATCCCCGATATTGTAGTTGTTGCGAAAGGAATGGGAAATGGATATCCTTTGGGTGGAGTCATTGCCAAGCGGCAAATAGCGGAAGTACTAAAAGATAAATTTTATTTCAATACTTATGGTGCCAACCCGACTTCTTGTGCTGCCGGTCGAGCCGTATTACAGGTACTTAAAGAAGAAAAGTTACAAGAAAATGCGCGGAGAGTGGGAGCGACACTAAAAAAACGCTTATTGGAACTACAGGGAAAATACCCAATTATAGGAGATGTTAGAGGTAAAGGCTTGATGCTATCGCTAGAGCTTGTTAAAGATCGACAAACTAAAGAACCCGCAGTAGAAGAAGCCGCAAATATTATAGAAATGACACGACACCAAGGCTTGGTTATCAGCAAGTCAGGCGGGTATAAAAACTGCCTTCGTTTAATGCCTCCTCTTTGTCTTTCTATAGAGGATATTGATTATATTATCTCTGCGCTAGACAATTGTTTTTCTTCTAATCAACTAAAGTAAAGCATTGAAATATAACTTTTTGTTTGTTACAAACGTTATATCGCAATAATATTTATAACAAAACCCTCCTGCTGACGCCTCACGCCCCCGCTGAGTTTGGTCGTTATATTTCATGAACCAATAATGGAGAAAAAAGCATAGTGAGAATATTATTCTCAGTACTTTCAATGATGATGGTGATAAGTTGCTTAGTTGCACAAGTTGGAAATGGGGAGCAGTTGAAAGATAAAGAACTAAGTCGTCTACTCAGTAAATATGCGGCTCATGATGAACCCGGAATTCAGTATATAGTGGTAGACAAGAGTTCCACTGTATATAGTCATAGTGTTGGCCTATCAAACGTTGAGAAAGATATTGTACTTGATGCAAGCCAAACAATGGCCGCTTTCTCTATGACCAAGACGCTAACAGCCATTGCAGTATTACAACTGGTTGAACAAAATAAAATCAATCTAGATAATAAAGTAACGGAGTATGTAACACATCCATATGATCCAAACATCACAATCCAGCATTTGCTGAATCATACTTCCGGAATTCCTAACCCAATCCCACTTAAGTGGGTCCATCTAGCACGAGAACATGATGATTTCGACGAACAGTTTGAACTCAATAAAGTCCTGAATGAACATTCTACTTTAGATTTTAAACCAGGTGAAAGATATAAGTATAATAATATTGGGTATTGGTTGCTTGGTAGAGTTATAAAGAGTGTCTCTGGAATAGAGTATTTAGAGTATATGTCTGAACACCTCTTTCAGCCCTTGAATCTCAGCTCTAATGAAATAGGGTTTCAAATTTACGATAAAAATAATCATGCTAAGGGCTATTTAAAGAAATGGTCTTTTATGGGGCTGTTTGGTCGCTTCTTTGTTGACCCAAAAATGTTGAGTGAAAATGAAAGAGGTTGGGTGCACATTAAAAATGTATATCTAAATGGACCTTCTTTTGGAGGAGCAATAGGGACTGCTGGTGCATTTTCCAAAATATTACAAGATTTGCTATCTACAGAATCTATGCTCCTAGAGCAAAGAACAAAACAATTACTATATCAGCAGCAAATGTTAAACTCAGGCACAGAAATAGATATGACACTTGGATGGCATATGGCTGAGCTAGATGGCACTAATTACTATTACAAAGAAGGCGGTGGTGCTGGGTTTCATTGTGAAATGCGAATATATCCAAAGAAGGGGTTAGCTTCGGTGATTATGTCCAATAGGACATCATTTAATTCAAGAAAAATTTTAAGTGAACTTGATATTCGTTTTGTAGAAAATGAAATATAACAAACGTATACACTCAAATAAAATAAAGTAGCGTCGCTTCCCTCTGCAACTTTATTTTCCCGGTGATGTGAGGAGTTGGGGTTATAAAAAGCATAGGATGAAAACTGACGAAGAATAAATTAGGCAGTTAAAAGGAATTACTTAATTCATTAAAAAGGAAAAACACAATGACTACCAAAGAAAAAATTAATCCCAATAAGACCGCTAGAGTTGCAGGATGTCTTTATCTTATGCTATTCCCACTAGGTATTTTTGGCATTATATATATTCCCTCCAGTCTTATTGTTCTGGGAGATGCCGCAACAACAGCTAGCAATATTATGGCGAATGAGTTGTTATATCGCCTCAGTATTGTAACCGCTCTAACTCTCCAGATAGTCTATATTTTTCTGGCTCTAGCTTTATATAAATTACTGAATCCAGTTGACAAAAATAATGCTGTACTTATGGTTATATTAGTTTTGGTCGCTGCCCCAATTGCCATGCTTAATGAGCTTAACCACGTTGCGGTCTTACTAGTATTGAGTGGATCTGATTTTTTAACAACATTCAGTTTGGATCAGGTACAAGCATCGGTGCCTCTTTTTCTTAATTTGCACGAACACGGGGTTTTTATCGCCCAGATATTTTGGGGGCTTTGGTTATTCCCTATGGGCTATTTAATTTTTAAATCGAACTTCCTCCCATTAGCTCTGGGTATCTTAATGATCATTGGAGGTTTTGGATATCTGGTTGATTCTTTCGTATACTTTATTTTTCCTGACTTTGATGTGACATTTAGTGAATTCACGTTTCTTGGAGAATTACTATTGCCCTTGTGGCTCATGTTTAAAGGTGTCAACCACGAACAGTGGGAAAACTATGCTCTTAAATCTACCTGAATATAACACATGACGAAAAAACAAAAACTTTGGTGTTTTTGAAAATAAAAAATATCCTGCTAATCACATGTCCAATGGAACAGAAAAACGTATAATCAAAGGCCTGACCTCGAAACAAGATCCAGGCGGTTCAGTACAGATAAAATCAATAAATATTTTGAGTGAAAGATTACTTTACTGGTGATATTTCCTAGCCCAATTTAGAAAAAATAATATTTTCTGTAATAATATATAATTCAATATAAACAGTATATTCACTTAGATTTTATAATAAACAAACAATTTTTTCATCACGGATTCTATTCTCAGGCCACAATTTTGCTACATGTAGTATAAGCCCGTAAAAAATATTTCAACGGCATCAGCTACAAATTCGACTACTTTTTTATAAATGATTTACGAATTTGGAAAATTTTTAAACTGAGTTTACGAGAAAAGACATGAGCAAGGTTTTCTACCCTTTTATTGATAGCTCTAAGTCAGAGCAGACGCCAAAGAGTGATGACTGGCAAATAGAAGAAAACTATTTAAACCTCTGGGGCTATTTAAGAAGGAGGTATCCCAATGTTGATTTAGAAGAGAAAAAATTTTTGGATTTGATCAACCTAAAAAACTCACTGGAAGGTCCGCATCAACTCAGAGAATGGAACGAAGATATAGCTTCTGTACGCAAGCATTGATCACTGTTCGTGGACCACACCCTTCACGGGTAATTATTCATGAAATCTACTGACAGCATCGACAAATCTTTCGAGGAACGTTTTGATCCTAAACTGCGCACAATAGGAGAATCCCAACTCCAAAATTACGACAAACAGAAAGAACAACTCCCGCCTTCAAAATATTTCCGTATAAAATTTTCAACATCAATTCCTGATAATACAAAAAAATTTTTGAACGGAAAACTGCCGGGCATCCTTGATTTTTCGGAAAAATTTGGTCTGCAACCACCCCGCGCCGCTCATTTGCTGCGCTTTTTAGATCAGCAAACATACGAGAGCGAAATTGGTTCAGCACTACCGAAAAATGTCCCGCTTCCCGCATCACGTCTGAAATTCATCAACACTACACGTTCTTACGAGGTGACGCTTATTTTGCCTAAGAAACTTGACAGCGCGGAGCTAATCGTAAACATTACACGCAATATATTTTCAAAGCTATGCGGAAATATTTACTTCAATGAGCAAATTATGCCGCTCGAATTTTACCGGCAAAGTGTAAACTGGCAAAAACAAAGCAGTGCCGCAGTTCCGGAAATACTGTTCATGGTTGAAGAACTTAACTTCCCCTCAAAAAGTTTGCAGGCTTTTTGTGAAAGTGTGGCAAAATCATATATGCTTGACCTAAAAAAAGAAGGTGTAAAAATCCGCAAACAATTAATTTCGGAGTGGCGGGAAAAGTGGAAATCTCAGTCTCTGTCAACCGAGGAACAGCACACGCTGGATTCCATTTTTAGCGAATTCAAACAGACTTTCCGCACTAATCCGGAAAATTTTAATCAGACTATGATTGAACGGATTCAGCAACTCAATAAACAACTGCATTTCATTTTACCACATGAACGGCGGGCTTATGAAAATTTCGAACAGCAACACTTCACCCATTACATCCGCTCAGTAAAAAACAAACTGGAAGAAATATCCGCGCTTTCGGGATTTATTGAGGAACTGCATGAGCTTTTAAATCAAGCTCCAGAGACCGCTGATATGGAAGGAGTCGGCGTTCAAATAAGAACCTGTATGCAGGAACTTCGCAAGGATAAGAAAGTCATTCAGTTTTATGTGCCGGATATGCCGCAAAACCCGGAATTGAAGCGTATCCGGCAAAGATTTCCGCTGAGCCTGATAAAAATGCTGCCCTCCGGTACTCCACTTAAAGAGTGGTCAAAAGAAATAAAACGGCTGGAAAAAAATTATGCTGAATCGATTTATTCAAAACTTTATGCCGCGCTTCACAGTTTGAGTGAATGGACACTTGCTCTTCAAGAAAAAAAGACTGATTCATTTAAAGAAAGTGCGGATGGTCAGCGCTTAAAAAAACTGCTGCCGGTTTTGAAATATCGAGCTCCCGCGCTTGAAGGCTTGCAAAGCACGCTTGGCGTGATGCTCGATCTCAGTGAGCAATCACTTCCGAAAACCAGGGACAATGAGACACCTCGGCAGTTGGTTCCTCTAGATGAATTTAGCAAAGCCTGGAGCTATTTTATCTCTTCCATTTTGACTATGCAGTATTATCAGCAGTCTTCAGCATCAGCAACTCTCCCACAAGGTTTCAGGACTGAGAATTACCTGAAGTCAATTTTGGAATTTGTTGACCAGCAATGTTCCCGTGGAATAAACCATTTCCACATCGTCAAGCTGCTCTGGCTTGTTTATAAGGAAAAAGGCACAGATGCTCTACCGTTTTTGCTTTACTGCGTTCAAAAGCCGCAGGACATTCTGCGCTACACCTTACATCTCACGATGCGTCCGCAAACAGAAAATGTCAGTCTTGAAAAACGTCTTGAGAAGCTGCCTCAATACCGGGATGCCTGGATTGCTGCCTATCAAAACCGCTTAAATGAGAGTGGAAATTAAAATACTGAAATGTTTGCCGATCGTTTTTTTGGCAGGAGTATAATTAGTGGGAAATTTGAATCAGATTTGAGGCGGAGAGCAGCATAAAAAACAACTCGATCACAGTGATCACAACAAGAGGTTTGATGCCTCTCTGCAGGAATTGAAAAAACAAAACCAGGTAACAAACAAGTGTTATTGAAGCTAAAACAGCAACCCCTAAAAGTGGTGCCACATCACCGTAGCCCAGTTCTGAAATCCACTGCCATCCAGTAAGCGCACCTGTTTTTTCTAAATATTGCTCCAAAGGGAGAGACCAGTATTGAGGGAGATCTTCCAGCGGTACATGAGGTGTTAGCATTCCCGTCAAATACAAAGCAAAACCCGCGACAAGCGCAAACAAACCAAGATGGTTCATATGGTAAACTATTTTTGCGTATAATTGCTGTTCGGACGCGTTTTCAAAGGCTGAAGTATTTTCCATTAAAGAGCTCAGTTTCAGTTCAAATTCCAAATGCTTTCATTAAGGAACGGACACCCGCAAAGAAGAGGACACCGATTACCATGTTACGTATCACTGAAGGCTTAACTTTCGGCAGCAGCTTTGAACCAATGTTTGCACCCAGCATTATGCCTATCATTGAAGGTACAGTAAGTATCGGCAAAACTGCACCTTTGTTCATGTAAATCCAGGCTGCGGTACTGTCTGTAATGGAGAGTGCAAAACTGCTCGTTGCGACTGCGACCTTCACTGGTGCACCCATGACGAGGTTTAAAATTACCACATTCGCCCAGCCTGCTCCTAAACCAAAAATGCCGGCCAACAATCCCACAATTACAAAACCCAACATACCCTTTGTGGTATTGTGCACAGTCCAGCGAATTTCTTTCCCGGTAGTTTCTTCAGTATAAATCCCGTTTATCTGCAGGAGTTGTGTTAAATAATTACCGTGAGTAACTGACGGATTTTCCGAGTTTTTCGCAAAGAGCATGATAAAGACGATGCCGATAATCGTAACCCCTAAACTGCCCTGAATATAAGCCGGATTTAACGCAGAAAGCCAGAGTCCAAGAAAGGCTCCGATAATCGCAAAGATAGAAGCAACCAAAGCAGAAGGCATGGCGAGTTTTAAACTGGCCAGGTTTTTTTCGAGCAGGTGAGGGGCTGCCGCTAAAGAACTTCCGAGTGCAATGAAAAGCCCGGTACCACGGACAAAATCAATGTGAAACGGAAAAAAACTGGCGGCTAAGGGCACGAATAAAACTCCACCACCGATGCCCGCCATTACACCAAAAACGCCGATTAAAAAAGTTGTGAAAAACAAGATTGTCGGCCAGCCCCACCATGGCATGCTGAACTCAGCTTGAGTTCCGGCCCACAGGATTGACGGCAGCAAAAAGATTGTTAACGATAAAATGAATTTTAACAATATGTTCTGCTTCATTGAACTACCTTCACTGTTCCACCGGAAAAGCAGCCTGATGCCAGTCAGCCATACCTGAACTGTTTATACAAACCAGATTTTCTAATCCCTGCATACTGAGCATAGTGTATACTGTTTGCGCCCTGCGTCCAGAATGACAGTGTAAAAAAACTCTGTCATAACCGCGAATTTCGTCAATAAATTCCCGCTCATTTCCCATGGGAATATTCAAACTTCCCGGCACATGACCCTGATCGTACTCATTGGGCTTTCTCACATCAATAACCCTCTCCGTGGGGGTAAGTTTATCTAACAACTGATGCAGATCATGCATAGTGAAATTATCTTCGTTGACATGACCCAGTTCTAGTGAGAATCCGCATTTTAGATTCAGCGGAATAGCCTCATCAATTCTTTTGGGTTTAGGTAAATTAAGATTGTTCATGATCTGGACAAATTTTTCCAGCGTTTGTCCACTGTGGATTCTGGGGTTAAAAGATTTTTCTTCTTTGATACAAGAAGCGGTTCGGCCAAGATAATCATGTCCCGGATAGACGAGAGTACTGTCTGGATACGCATATAACTTCTGGGTAATACTATTAAACAGTTTCTCCGGATCACCCTGTTGGAAATCCGTTCTGCCACATCCGCGAATCAACAAAGAATCTCCGGTGAATAGCCTACCTTCTGTATAGAAACTTGTGCAGGCATCGGTGTGTCCGGGGGTTGAAATTGCCTTGAGTTTAAAATGGCCAAATTCCAATTCATCTCCATCGTTGAGTCGAATATCCGCGCCCTGTACCGAGGAGTTTTCTCCAAAAGTGCTTTTTGCTCCGGTCGCATCACGCAACATACGGGAAGATGTTATATGGTCCGCGTGGACGTGGGTGTCGATAGCATACTTGAGCTCAATACCAAGTTCTTCGATGAACTGCAAACTTCGGTCAAACTGCTCCTTGACCGGATCAATGATCAATCCCTCCAAAGTGTCAGAATCAAACATCAGGTAGGTGAAAGTTCCTGTATCTTTATCAAACAATTGCCGAAATACGAATGATGACTCGTCGTTATTATTCATATATATTTTGCTATCACAGTATTGTGTAATTCTTCTTTATAACAACCATTCCCATTTTATGAGGTCAAACAATTCGATTATTTTTTTATTGGAAATCCGATAAAAAGAATATGTTGCCTCACGACGTGAGACCAACACTCCACGGCTTTTCAGTAAAGACAAGTGTTGAGAAAGTGTTGTTTGCCTGATGCCTGTGAAATATTCCAAATTCTGCACAGTTTGTTCACCACTCCGCAACGCGCACAAAATTCGTAAACGGGCAGGATGAGACAAAACTTTTAGACTCTGGGCTGCTATCTCAAAATTTTCTTCTTGATCACAGAATAACTGTTCAAGTTCATCTTTTAATACTTCGTTTTTGCCTACTTTATTCCCCATAATCATCTCCTATATATTAATATTTTCTGCCGTTCACGAAATAACAGCACGAGTTCACATTTTAACGCCTCGTTTTTGCTAACTTAATCTCCATAATTATCTCCTATAATTGACATTTATTTTAATATACAAATATAAAGAAAGCCAGCAAGATTGGGAATTAATTTGCTGACATCGCAAAAAACGTATATCCGTGCTATTTTGAATGACGCAAATTATTTTGCAAAAGCGACCGAATTAATATCATTTATTTTCCTCCCAACTCTCAAAATTCCGACTGTGCCTGAACAAGCGCTCGGCATATATTTTCCATTTCAGGGTTGCTGATTTAGCCAAGGAGTGGATTACTGTTTTATTTTGCTAACAGTCACTAATATTCTCTTGAAGTACTTAAATCAGGAGCTAAACACGTAATTTTAGAGCACATAGATTTTCTAAGCTATCCAACTATTTTGATTAACTTTATTGTGGTATAAAACATGTGTCGAGTTTGATGTCCATTTTAACGCAATTAAGTCGCATAATGTTTTAGAAATAAGAGGCTGGTTGGCATATTTTTCGCAGAGATATGTCTATAAATACAAAACTTTCCATGTATAGGCTTTTTGGAGAAGACATGAAATGGTTTAAATTCGAACCTCAGGAAGAGGAAATAACAGAAGCTGAAACATCACCTGTTTTAGTTTACTTAAGTCCAGAAGCACTAAAACACGCTGTTATTGTAGATGATTTTGGTTCATTCCAGGACAGTCCTGAGTGCATTCCGGGTGGCCGGCTTTTTGAAGTCAGCCGTCAATACAGTTACCGTTTGCGTCAAGTAGCGGATCTCGTTGAGGAGCCTCTTGAGGATCATAATTTCCAGATGAAAGCTCAGTCCAAACGTAATTTCCACGCGGAAATCCGACCCGATAAACGCTTGAACAGTACTGAAGACAGCATGTCTGCGGGTAGCCAAAATGCTACTTACCCTGAGTCTTCACTCTTAGACATCGCTAAAAACTCCGGAGAAGTAACTCAACCTCTTCAAAAGGTACGGCCTGAACAGGTACCGTTTAAAGATCTGGAGTCTCTCTTCGTAAAATAAGCAAGCTCCGGTCCGACTGTGGAATCTGCAGCTTGCAAAGATTCAGCCTTTAAACATCATTCATTCAACAGCTTAATTCTTCCTCTACGCAGAGTCAAAAGCTGCATTTCCCGCTGAACTTCCCCTTTTTTATCAAAGCGTAAATTACCGGTAACACCCTGAAAAACATCCATATTTGCCAGCGCATTCCGCAGTTCCCGGTGACTTTGGTTTCTTTCTTCTTTAAGCAGCTTCATCAAGATCATCAAGGTATCATAAGCATAAGCAGTATAAGGGGTTGGCCCCAAATAATTTTGATGTCTATATAGTATTCTTTCGTGCAGTCTCAGCAACTGCTGCATGGCCGGTGTTTTAGCCTGCGGGAAGAAGCTGTCCACAAAAACCGGTTTTTTAACCCCGCGGAGTCCAGGAGCAAACGGGAGCGCGGCATCATTCCAACCACTGTCTCCCAGAAAAGCCGCTTTTTCCATTTTGTAAACTGCGCTATAAGGGAAAATGAGTCTCAAATTTTTAACCCCACCGGAACCTACGGCAACGAACACTGCGTCAAAGTTGTGGATTGGAACTTCCTTTTCTTTGAGTTCCTTTAAAATACTGTTTTCTTTTGCGCTAATACGCTGAATTTTACCCGTGAAGGTATCAAACTCATTCACCAGGCTTTTTTGACCTTCATTTTTAAAACCTTCAACCGCGACTACTTCACAACCTTTAAGCACAGTGGCATCCCAAAAAAGGCGCATCTTTTGTCGACCCTCTCTAGTTTTTGCGTACAGAATCAGGAAGCGGCACGCTTGAAGTTCACTCACAGCATAATCCAGCAATTCCTGAACCTCCTGTTTCCAGCTTTGATTATTACGAAAAATGTAGTCTCCCAATTCCGGGATACCGGCTGTGAGTGACAGGGAAATTAACGGTACACGCAACCTCTCAGCTTCTTCCGCTGCCGCTTCCGAAGTTTTCCGGGCAAGAGGTCCGATGACGGCAATCACACGTTCTTTTTCCACCAGTTCACGGACGGCGCTTTTTGTTTTCGCCGGATTCAAATGTGAGTCTCGGACCACAAGTTCCCACGGGCCTGCCGTTTTCTTTAGTTGAGGGTTAGTTATTACATTATCAGTCAACAGTAAATCACCACTTATTTCATTTTTTGGGGAAGTTGTATTATCGCTGATATTTTCGTTCAGAGCAGTTTTTTCATTGGCACGCAGAGCCAGCCACAAACCGTTCAGCGTCTCCTGGGCCAATCCTGCTACTTTTGCACTGGAACTGCTCAAAGGCAGAATTACACCTATTCGTCGGGGATTTAGATTCAGGGCAGTGGTAAAGTTGCTCTGCATTTGCTCAAGTAATTCAATCTGCTCCAAGTCGGCGCTTACGCGGGCCAAGTCGAGTCGCTGATCCACAAGTTCCAGAACTTCTCGGTAACGTTTTTGTTTGACCAGCAGTTTAAGTTTCAGCGATGGTATTTGCTCCTGCAGCCAGGTTAAATTTGGAAAATTTATTGATATATTATGTAGTTCTTCAACAAACTGAACTTCTTTCAGTAACCGGAGCAATTGTTCCGGATCAGCCATTTTTGCGGTTTCCACATTACTCAGTTCATCAAGTCGATATTGAATTGCGGTGAAAAGATCACCCTGAAGCAGCGCTTCATCACTGAGCATATGCAAATAATCACTGCGCAGGTTTGGTTCCAGAGTTTTAGCGGTAAGTTCCCGCAAAACCAGATTTTGACTGAGTGCTTTATTTTGAGACTGGAGAGCCTTGTTCAAATAATAAAAAATTATAGGCGTAAGCGGACTTTGCTGTCGTTCACTCAAAAACGCTTCCGCCAGTAGTTCTGCAGATGACCACTCATTCAGTTGATAAAGCAATTGAACTTTGAGGCGTGTACGTTCCTCAACTTCCAACTGGTATTCAATTTCCAGATACCTTTCCCTGGCTGCATCCGGATTTGAAATGAGCAGCCTTTCAATTTCCGCTACCAGCATAAAAACTCCAGAAAATTCCGTGTCCGCCCATTCCGGTTGTGTATCAAACGTTTCCTTTTCCCCAGCAGCGTTATTGGCGGAATTATTAGAAGACTCTTGATCATTTGCGGAAAACCAAGGAAATAGTTTGCTGAAAAATGAGCCGGAAAATATTGTGTCATCTTCTTCCGCTTTTATCGAAGGAAGAGTAGGGATTGGAGGCGTTAAAGAAGGTGTTGAGACGTTTAGGAAACTACTTTCAGTTTGAGCAGATTCCGTTTCAATGAGTGTTGTAGGTGCAGACAACAAGTCTGAAGGCAGCAGTGGAGTTTTTTGTCCGGCCGGTTCTCTCTTAACAGAAGTTCCAGTTTCTGTTTCGTCCGTAACCTCAATATTTTGCTCTAACCACGCAAGGTCACTCAGCAAACTTTGGGCAAACGCATTTCCGGAAAAAGTCTGTAAACTCGAGAGAATCAGCAGCATACAGAAGATAAGCGGGAAAGTTGCTACTCGATGTACAATCACTTTTTTATCCAATTTTTCTCTTATTCGTTGGAAGCTAAAATTGAACCAGGAACACGGTGATTATCTTCCCGAATCGTGAGGTGTTGACTGTCAAAATACTCTAGCAAATCAATAGCATGTTTGCGAGAAATGTTTAATAATTCTTTGAATTGGATCACAGTAATACTTTGATTATCCTGCAAATATTTCCTCAGACTAATTAAAATTTCCTTTGTTTGTTCCGGAGCATAATACAGGTCATCCGCGACACGCACAAGCCGTTTGGAATGCACCGCTGATTTGAGCATTGCCAGACCTTCTTTTTCGTTCATTTCAAGTTCTTCCAACAAACGTGTACGGCGGTGAGGCTGAAATCCGCCTGCCTTTATCAACTCAAAACAGTGCGCCAAGCCTGCTTCCTGTGCTTGAGAAACTTGCGGTTGATGTTCTGCAAGAGAGAAGTACTGTCCGTTTTGTAAAAACTTACCCAGCTTAATCATGTATTTTAACAGAATTTCAACCTCTTTTTCTGTAAAAATCAAAGAGAGCTTCCCCCCAAGTTCGGAACGTGTCATACCTTCGCGATCCGCAAATTTTTTGTGGTGGATAGTTAAGACTTTGCTCAAAAATTCACCAATACGTTCAACATGTTGAACATGCAGATAACGTTTCGAAAAAGGATCGACACAAAGCACCTGCTGCTGACTTTGCAGAAGTTGCAGAACTTTAGCAGATTGTTTAGCAGAAAGACCGGAACGTACCGAAAATTCTGCTTCAATCACACCCTTCACAGACTGTAGATAGATCACTTCCGCAGAACGTACATTTTCGTCACCATCATGCAGACGCCGGAGGCGTCCCGGAAGTTCGTGCAGAACTCTTCTTGATTTGCTGGGAGAAGGATCAATCACCATTCCTCCACCTAAAGTAAACATCGGTGAATAACTCCTGACAATGAAACGGTCACCGTGTCTCGCACAGACCAGGCTTTCCAGCCGGAACTGAACCAGCGTTGTTTTTCCCGGTGACAAAGTTTCACCCTCTAACAGAACAATCCTGCCAAAAACTTCCTGACTGCCTAAATGAAGTCTGATGCGTGTTCTGTTTTTCAACGCAGCAGAGACATCCTCAAGCAGGGTCAGAGAGGCATTCAGCATATAACTGGTGAGTAATGACTCCTCCTTTGCCAGTTGATCACCACGCTGAATTTCTTCTTTGGTAATTCCCGCTAAATTAAGAGCAGCCCGCTGTCCGGCAAAAACTTCACTGACAGTCTGACTATGAGCCTGCAGTCCACGAATCCGAACACTGCGCTGTTGAGGAAATTGCTGTACTTCTTCATCTTGTCTGAGTGATCCACTGAGCACTGTACCTGTAACGACTGTGCCAAATCCCTTGAGCGTGAAGGAACGGTCAACACTCAAACGGAATGGCTTTTCAATTTCAGCTGCGGGAATTTGTTTGCCCAGTTTTGATAATGCTTGCCGAAGTTCAGTTAATCCTTCTCCGCTTGTAGCGGAAACCGGAACCACTGGCTTGCCCTCGAGAAAAGTTCCTTCCAGTAACTCTGCTACTTCCTCTTGACAAAGTTCTACCATATCAGAGTCCTCCACCAAATCAATCCGTGTAATTGCCACCAGTCCGGTTTTAATTTTCAGCAGATTACAGATATTCAGATGTTCCCGTGTTTGAGGCATCACCCCCTCATCAGCAGCCACAACAAGCAATACCGCATCCATTCCTGCCACGCCGGCGAGCATATTATGAATAAACTTTTCGTGTCCAGGTACATCCACAAATGCCAGCTGATTCCCCTGTTCGTCCTCATAATGAGCAAATCCAAGGTCAATTGTAATCCCGCGTTTTTTTTCTTCTGCCCAACGGTCTGTGTCCACTCCTGTGAGAGCTTTGACCAAAGTTGTTTTCCCATGATCAATGTGTCCGCTTGTACCAATCACAAATGGCCTGGAAGCTGGTTTTACAGTTTTACTGGTAGACATTTTTAAACTT
>Ga0207988_1001109_pt1 | contig 14282 bp, 17 predicted proteins | sample ETNtaG_11_FD_185773 | JGI IMG/M metagenome (GOLD analysis project Ga0207988, IMG submission 185773) | Marine microbial and viral communities from oxygen minimum zone, Eastern Pacific Ocean - ETNP201310SV74 (SPAdes) (version 2) | ecosystem: Environmental > Aquatic > Marine > Oceanic ...
CAGAGACCAGAGTATCTACAAGGGTTGAATCTGTGAACTGCTCATTCGCAATACCATCATCATTATACTCAATCTCCCCACTATCCCCATCCCACTGTATTGCGTGAATTGTAGGGTCAATGTCATAATCGAATGTGAGTGCTTGCCCATCAACAATGATTGTTTTATCGCTTGGAATTATTGATACTTTCATATATCACCTATGTTTTCATTATGTACGCAAGAGCGTAAAATTTGGGTGTAACAGTTGTGGATGAACCTGTAAAAGTACCACCAGTATGAGTGTGAGAACCGCCCCCTCCTGTTGACCCGGTACTGACTGTTGTTGTTCCGCTCCACCCAATACCACCACCAGAACCACAAGCCAACACATTATAGTAGGTGTGAGTATGAGTATGACTTGGCATCTCTGAGGTTGAGAGGGTATGCGCTCCAGATGTTCCAACAGACCCTAGAGGGGTAGCAGTATGAGAACCCCCTGTATCACCTACATCGTTTGTGCCACCACTATCTGCATCTGCATGGATTACAAAACGATCAGTAAGGTCAGGCGTTGAGTTTGTCCCGTCGCAAATGACCCAGCCTGTTGGTATCGCACTGATCGCGCCCGACCACATCGTTATTACTCCAGTTGGAATTCCCGCCGCCGGTGCGTTCATCAGCAACCAATCAGTGCCATCAAAGATCAGTTCGGCATAGGTATCAGAATCAAGATCACCGGCTGCTAGGGCTGCCTTAGCCCCGGATGTAATTTTCTTTATATCAACCGCACCATCGCTGGAGGCAACGTTGAGGGTCGAGGCTCCGGTGTTGTTATTGGCTGGCTTGAAGCGGATTCGATAACCGGCAAACAGCGAATCGGAGCCGGTCGCGGTGGGTTTTGTGACGCCGGTATAAGTTGTCGTTGAACTCGATGTGTCAGCAACATACCATCTCAAATCGATTGCAGCCTGCCAGCCGGGTGTCGCCCCGGAAAAGGCAGCGGATTGCAGGGTCGAGATAGCGTCCTGATTGTTCTTGCCGTGTTGTGCTCCGCTCTTGGCGTATTCGTACCAGTTTGTCGTTCCCTTCGCCAGAGCGATGATTTGTGCTAGGGAATAGGTGGGTGCTTCAGCCATTAGAGGCCCTCCTGTATGCTAAAAGTAATCTCGCTGCCGGCACTTTCAATGGCAGCAGATGAATAGTCGACCAGGCGACCCAGCAGGGTATTGCGTCGTTCCTGAGCGGTATTTGCCCCCGGAAAAGCGGACCAGACGACATCATCGCGCTTGCCGACCGCCCGAAAGACCTCGAGCAGATCGCCCTCGTTGATCTTGTCGAGGACTGCGGTGGTCACATTGGCAAATCGATATGCCGGCCGATTGTCCGAGCGCAGTGCGCCCCCACGGGTGCGGGTGATCTCGGTAGTCTCGGACCATCCCATGTCATATCCGTAACGGTAGCGAACGTCTACATACTGACCCAGTTTAATGCGCCCGGCCTCAACATAATTATCGCTGTTTGCGGTGTCGGTAATAATTAGCCTGAAATACCGCGCGACCTGAGTGCTCGCAATCCAGATCGTGGTGAACTGCTGCTGCCAGCCCTCATTTGAATAGCCCCCATAACCCTCCATGCCATAAGGCCCCTCGCCCCAGCCATAGAGGGGATCAGTGGCCTCGATTGATGTGTCATAGACCTGATTGGTGTGGCCCGAATCGTTTGAGAGGGTGAGCTGTACGGTTGCCGAGCCATCATTGCTCAGGTTGTGAGCATAGAGAACAAACCCATTAATCCGCTTATCCTCGCCCAGATCGCCGGTGATCGTCTGGGCTGCCGCCGACGTCGATCGCCATAACTTACCCGGCTGGGTCGAGACGAGATTGCTCACGGCATAATCGCCGGCTGCGCTCGTCGCCGTCAGGGTGACGCCGTCGAGATGTGATTCGCCGAGAATGCGCCCGGTCATTGCCAGAGCTCCAGCTCGATGCGGTTATCAATAAAGAATTCGGTCAGGCCGGTTACGCGACAATCGACCCCGGCCCCGAGATCAAAGCGATCGTCGGTGATGGTGACGACGTCGCCGATCTCGACCTGATAGGGCGCGACATAGGCCGAAACGGTATAGGTATATCGCTGGGTTCCGAATAGGGTCTGCAGGCGCGCTGCTTCGGTCGTTGCATTGGCCGACCCAGCGATCATTGAGGGATAGAGATCAGGGTCCTGGGCGAGGAGATGGGTCGTTTTGATGCTGGCATCTTCGCTCTTCTCGATCAGGGAGAATTCATTGAGCAGCCATGCGCTGTGTGATTCGGTCGCCGTGCTCGCCGGTGATGTATTGGTGCTCCAGCATTTTTTGTATCCGACCCGGGTGCGCCAGCTCGGTACATCTGCTTTTGTTATACCGAGATCGCCGTGGGTCTCGAGATCGTCGATCGTCAGCACAGATGATCCTGCACTCGGATCTTTCAAGACGGCCAGGGTGAAAAGACCGGCACGGTCAAAGCCGTAATACCACGCTGCCGGCAGGATTTGATCGACGACATCGAGAAGGTTCTCGCGATCGGAGATATAAATCCCGATGGTGTAATCGGCATCGGTGTTCATTGTGGTGAACGCTGTGGTGTCGAGATCGCCCGGATCGGTCAAAACCCGGCAGACAATCTCTCTCAGGACGTCGCCAGGTTTCGTTTTATAGACCCCGCTGGGGTCATGCCCCTTAATGTCGCACGTCAGTGCGCCTGACGGCGCAGCCGATAGGGTGAATTTGCCGTTTGACAGGTCCTCGGTAACGGTGAGCGAAGTGGCGACCCCGTCCTCATAGACCGCGACCACGTCCTCGATCTGCCCTTCGTGGACCTGGTATTCATGGGTAGTGTCGTTAATTAAAACCGGTGTGATATTAAAAACCTCGCCGTAGCACAGAGGGATCGGCGAGTCCTCATTCGGTCCGCTGCCGATCAGGGTGGTCTGGATCGGTACATCGAGCTGACGCTGGCGATCGCGCAGGGTGAGCTCGAGGGTGAGATCGTCCTGAATTGCAAGCCGATCCACCAGGCCGGTCAGGATCGTCCTGAAGTCTGAGATCTCCCACGCAGGATCACCGATTTTGATGGTTGCATCACGCCCATCCCATGCGTCGGTTATCCAGGAGTCGAGCTCGCCATCGGAGTTATCGATCTCGATCGAGCCGATTGAGATGAAAGAACGCCCGCCAAAAGCCTCGCTCATCGCAACGGTAAAGGCCGGAGATCCGACCAGGCGGCCGAGATAGGTCGTATTCGCCGGCGAGTCCGCTGCGCCGGTATGATAGAACCGTGAGCCCAGATAGCGCGTTACTTCGGACGCCTCCGAATAAGCCTTGACCTCGGCGAGCATCAGTCGATCCTCTTCGGGATTGGCGAGCCAGGTTTTATATTCTGCATCACTGATCGCCACATCTAGTGCCTCGCGCCCCCGGCCATCGCCATCTGCCCCCGCGCGAGCTGGCCGACGATCGGCCGGGTGATGACATTGGCCAGATCATGCCGGAGCATTTTGAGCTCGGCGATCACACCGGCCTGATCCCGGCGATTGCTCGCGCGCTGCTGATCGGGTGTTTCAACCGTCACTTTCTCACCGGGCGTGGCCCGGAATCCGACGAGCTGTGAGTCGGCATTGCCCTGACCGCCGACCATAAAGCTCCCGCCGGAAGCATAGCCCGGCGCGGTGACCGGACCCATCCCCTGCGGCCCGACCGTGAACTTTCCCCCGGTAGCAAAAAAGATAGAACCAGGGAAGAGAATTTTAAACAGCCATTTGAGAGCTGCGAGCGCGAGCATTTCAGCGAGCAGTCTTACCACCGCGTCGGTGATGACTTTGAACGCAGCACTGGCAAATTCAGAGAAACTTTTAATATCGCCCTGAAGGGTGTCGGAAAACAATGAGGTAAATCCTGAATAAAGATCATTGACAAAGCCGGTCGCCTGTTTGGCCTCGAGGCCGGCATCTACCAGGGCCCCTGCCATCTTCTTCAGTGCTTCATCAGAGGTGAGGACGGCTGTTGTGAGTTCATCGGTCGCCTCCGTCAGATCTTCAGTTGCCTGCTTCTGGCCGTGGGTGATCACGATAGTGTGCAGGCCGGTCTCATTCCGGTTTTTAAGGGCTTGTTGTTCTAATTCCAGTTGAGTGATCTCATCTGTTTGTTTCCACCAGAGCTCGTTCAGTGCGGTCGACCAATCATTTATTTTTTCTTCGGCAACGCCGAAAAACTTTGATGCTATACCAACCGTATCCATAAATACGATCAGGCCACTCGTTATGTTCCGGAGCGCTAATTTGAACTTGATTGCAGCTCCGATAAATTTAATCTGCAGCCAATCAACAACATCTTTTATTTTATCCTTAAATGTATCCCACTTCTGATTGACGATTTTAATTGCTGCCGGGATTTTTTCTGCGAGCCAGTTAAAGACCACAATCAGAGCTGGAGCGAGGGCTGCTGTGAGCTTGTTGACAACCCCACCCGCTGCGGTCTTGAGCCGAGCCCAGGCATCTTTTGTGTCCGCTGACGCATCAACCATATCCTTGCTCAATACTCCACCGAGTTTTTTAGCTTCCTCGCGCATATCTTTGATCCCTTCCTCACCCGCATCGAGCATTGGGATCAGTTTAGTTCCGGCCCGGCCAAATGCTCTCATCGCTGTGGCGACCTTTTCCGTCGGGTCCTTGATCGTGGAGACTGCCTCGGCCATAATCTCAAACTGCCGATCGGGCTCGAGGCCCTTGATATCATCGATCGATAGCCCCATCGCATCCAGCGCATCTTTGGCCGTGCTCAAGCCCAGCTCGGCATCGGAGATGGTTTTCTGCATTTTTGTCATGCCGGTCGTCAGTTCGGTAAAACCCACACCGGATAGATCTGCAGCGTGTTTGAGCTCTGACAGTGCCGAGATCGAGAACCCGGTCGCTTTTGAAAGTTTGTCGATCTGGTCCGCTGCATCAAGACCCGAAGAGATCAATTTGCCAAAGCCGGCTACACCGGCAACGCCGAGAAGTGCGGTCTTTAGACCGCCAAGGGCTGAGCCGGCCTTGCCGAGACGACCCCTTAACGATGTAAACGCGCGCGAGGTTTTATCTTCGGCGGTCAGCTTGATTTTTGCCGTTGTCGTCATCGTTTTGCTCTTAGTCTTTCCTTTTCAGCCTTCCAGCTAAAGTATTCGTTCCAGTACACCAGCTCGTTGGGTCGCATCTCTGCCAGCTCTGTATATGTCTTACCCAGTTTTTCAGCGATCCAGAACAGGCCGGCGAGCTCGGGATCTATTCTGAGTTTTTTCTTGCTTCCTCCGGCGTGACATCTTCCTCATCGCTCATCGCGGTAACAATTCGCCCGATCACATCTGGATCGGTTTTAGTCATCAGGTCCTTGCGACAGGCCTCGTTAAAGACGCGCTTGCCATCAGCATCGAGGGCGCGCTGGATGATGGTCTCGACCAGTGCCTCGAGCTTGCCCTCGTTGATATGCTTGTAGATGCGATCACGCTGAGCAAGGTTTGAGGGCTTGAAAAACAGGGTTGTACTCCATTCGGGCACCTCGACCGAGGCCATCGGTTCAGCCAGTTGGCTGCGCCAGTGTTTTTTAGCCTCGGCGAGGACTTGATTCATACCGTGCCCCAAGTAATGCCACCGGAACTTTGAAATCCAAACGATCTACCGACGATATCGCCCATGTCAACCGATACGCCGACAGAGGTGATGAGTGCGGTCATGGTTGCATAAGTGTCGCCGGCTCCAGCCCCTTCTGGGTAGAGATTTAGCGTTACCGACGCCCCGGCGGTCATCGCGACCTGGCCATTGGTATCGGTCTCATCCCAGTGACACTCGATCGAGCCTGAGCCGTCGGTCAGGCCGACCAGATAGGACGCTGCCGTATCGCCCATAGCGGTATCAGCGACCGTTTCTGCAGTTTCATCGAGTGAAAACGATTTAATTTCAGCGAGAACATTACTGCCGATTTTAACGCTTCCTTCCTTGCCATGATGTGTTGCCATTTTACTTAATCCTCTTTCTTAGGTTTTGCGGATTTCCGCTTGGGTTTCGACGGTGATGCTGTCGGTTCGTTGACGACCTCGAGCTCAATGCCCTCGACCGCGATATATCCCTTCGATTTCATGTACGCGATCGAAGCGGGGTGAACGTTCACCGCTTCGGTCGCATCGGGGTGCTTCATCAACATATTTTTACCTCATCAGGCTGCTGCATCGACGTCGCCCTCATACGTCTCATAATGGATTTGATAGGTTAGATTGAGCCGCCCGACGGGCTGTTCGGACTCGGCTGTGAGCTCGATTTCGGTCTCCGCGAGAACGACGTCCTTGACCAGACCGCCGATCGTTGAGCCGGCTATTTTTTCTTCCACCTCTTTAGCGATGGTGTCGAGTGTGTCGTCAACATCGGTTTCGGCTTTGGCATAGCCCTCGATTTTGAGGGTTAGAAAGCGCACCAGGCGGCGACCGCTTGAGGTCGTCGAGCTCTGGTCGGCCTCGACCACTTCATCGGTGGTATAGATAATAATGCCGGGGAGGCCGGCTGATTCCATCGGATAGACCCGACTCTCGAAAATGTTCGAGCCGGTTGTCGCGAGGCCGGTGAGCTCGCTCACGACCTGTTCTCGGATTTGTGTGCGTAGATGGTCGGCCACTTAGGTCTCCCTCAACACCAGCAGGATCATACCGGAACCATCCGGCTGCACACCGCGCACGGTGTAGGATGTTGAATTGGCGACCAGCGTCTTGCCGTGGACGACGCCGGAGATATCGGCCTCACGACAGATAAAGACCGGGTGCTCGGCCTCACCACCGAGGGCCTCGACGTACCGGCGATCGATCAGCCCCTTGACGGTCGTCGAGCCGTCATAGGTTGCGGAAACACCGAATTCATCGGTATTGAAAAATATCAATCGATCTGCCGCCGTCTCCACAGCCATCTCGTCATCCTATTTTTTTTTAACGGCCTTCTTTTTGGCCTTGGTGGGTTTTTTTCGCGATGATTTCGGCTCGTAAAATTCGACTGCGCGATTGCTGCGGATCAGGGCAGAGGCAAAAACATCGCTTACCTCAACCACATCGCCGGAGGCATACGCCTCGCCGTCGATTCGAACGCCACTTGTAATCAGTATTTTCATTTTTTAGATCTCCGAATGGTGGGGCCGAAGCCCCACCGTCCTTCGGTTGATTAAGCTGTTGACGCATCCTGCATGACTGAAAACGACTCGGGATGTCGGACTGCGATATCAACATCCTGCATCGCTCTGATGCGAACCGTGCCGGCCGAAGAGCCGGTGTAAGGATCGACCAGAACATCGAGCGCGCCCCAGGATCCGATCAGGAGATCGGCCCAGTTTCCAAAGATGATTGCTGAACAGGCCGAGTTCGTACCCTTGGTGAGAGTTGAACTGACCTGATTCGAGACAAGTGCTCGATAGCCGTTTACTTCTGAGCCCTCCCAGACGAACTGACCTGTACTGCTCGCCTTTTCTACTTGCTTGAGAAAGCCGCGAACCTTGGAGTTAGTCAGATAGGCCAGCGTACCGATGTCGGCATTAGCCGTTGCAACATCACTTTCGAGCTCGATGACGTGGGCGAAGGTTGGGGCTGCTCCATTTGCTCCCCCGGCAACATCTCCGATCGACGATGTGGCCAGAATCCCGGTTGGCTGATTCGAGCTGCCAGAACCGTGGATTGCTGCTCGATCGAGTTCGATTGCGAGAGTGGTCGCAAGGTCAGAACGCACCAGAGCTTCGACGTCAACACTACCCTGCAGCAATAGACGCCGGGAGACATCGGTCATCGCGCCCACGCTGTTCGGTGAGAGTGTGACCTGATCAAACGTCTGATCGGACTCTGTTATCGCCGCATTTTCTGCGACCCAGTAGGCGGTTGCCCCACCTGTCATTCTTGGAATGGCAACATTGCCGGTCAGACCTGTGAGCATGGTCGCCCCGGCCTCGATCACCTTCATGCGATTGCGAAGCATATCGATGAATGAAGCACCGAGAAGATCGGTTGCGACAACATCATCGCCCTGCGTAGCTGAGCCAGCGGTCAGATCACGTTTTTGAACGTCCATCGGGAGGTAGATGCCAGAGGGCTTTTTGCCCACCCGATCGGCTACCGCGCGTGAGGCTTCGAGCTCGAAGCCGGCATCGGTCCAGTCGTTTGTTACCAGCGCATTGATCGCCCGAACCAGCGAATAGCTTTCGGTCTCTTTTTCGCTCATGCCGAGATCGACAGAGGCTTCAGGGCTTGGCCCCTTGGTGGCAACGACGTCGAGCAGGGCGGTCCTGAACTCGTCCAGGCTCTTGCCCTCCTGAATGAACTCGCGAGCGAGCTCGGGCTGCTCATGGTTGTTGCCAATCGCTTCAATCTCTCTGATGCGATGAATTTCGGCCTTGCGAACGTCGTCCGCACTTAGGGCCGGGGTTTTTGCTTCGGTCATTTTGTTTTCCTCTTTTAAGATCCGCGCGAGCGCGGGTTGGTTTAAGGTTTTGGATCTTTCTTGAATTTCAACAATCGTCTCGATCGTCTCGGAATCATCGGCGCGTGATATGCCGACGCTGGCATCAGCCGGAATGGCGACCACAGAGATCTCTAACGGCTCCCAATCGACGACCCTCATGGTCGGTGGTTGATCGTCCTCATCTCGGTCCTCGCGCATCCGGTGGATGCGATAGCCCACACTAACGTGCTTTCTGATCCCGTCGATCACGTCCTGCCATATCTCTCTCGCCCGCGCGCTGTTGCCAAACCGCGCCACCGCCCGGCCCATCCGGTCGCTGTCGATCGAGACGCTCTCCACAACCCCGACGTGATCGGCTGGGTCATGGTCCACCAGGATCGGTCCGCCGTCGTTGAGCCTGCCAAGGCGCACCGAATCGGTATCGTGATCCAGAATCTCTATGCCGAATACGCGCTCGACCGGGCTCTCGCTTGAGAACGCCAGCGGTGCGGTCCGCGCATCGGTATCAATCTCTTCCCGGTTGAGCTCAAAACTTCTGAACTGCACCCCGGTTTTAATGGTTTCAATCTTCATCTGTTCCCCCTTTGGGTGATTCATCGTTTAGGCCGAGGCCGAGCTCGTCCATGCGCGCTTTTTCGATGGCGAGCTGCTCGAGCATGTCATCGAGATCTCGGCCGCTGCCGGCTGCGATCTCGGCACGGGTCTGGACTCCCAGTTCCACCGCCTTGGCGTTCGCCTGAACATCCTTGAGTGGATCAACCCAAGCCCATCCCCTCGGCTGCCAGACCACGCTCTCAAACTTCTGCTGATTGGCTGCCGGCAAATCCAAAAGCCGTGTTCCGATGATTGCATTGAGCCATGCGCGATATACGGGCTCGCAAAACTGCTCGGAAAACCACGTTTGTAAAACCTTCCAGTGCTCCCTTTCCTCGAGAACCCCGGAGCGAATTGAGCTATAGTTCACGCCCTCGAGATCGTTCGACAGGGTGTGATATGAGACCCCAAGCCCGGAGGCTGCACCGCGCAGGGTTGCGCGCACAAAATCGGAAAAGGCAGCGACCGGATGTTGTGGATCAAAAGTCTGAAAGTTCATGCCATCTGGGAGCTGCTCGAAAAGACCCGGCTCGGCATCGCTGATTAGATTGCCGGACGAGTCCGTATCTGAGCCGCTATAGCCATCGGCATCCGGCGAGGTGAAAAAACCCATTTTTGATGCGGCGACCCTTGCTGCGACCAGCTCGGCCTCTTCATAGCCGCCCAGCATATTGAGGCGGCGGATTGCGGTATGCTGCCACGGCGTCCCACGCGCCTGGCCGGGCCGTTCGGTGATGTAGAGATGGATGAGCTGGCGAGCAGGGATTTTCTGATACTGCCGGCCGTTAAACTGGACAATGCCATCGCCCGGATGGCCGGTCCTTATGAAATAGGCGATCGGCTTGCCGTAGGTCGAGATTTCGACACCACAGCGGATCTCGTTGCGGTTTTTTGTTGCCTTTTGATTCAGGGTCTCGTCGAGATAGTCGGCCTCGATGACGTGGAGCCCGATCGTCAGGCGATCACGCGGCTTGATAATGCGGACCAGGACCTCACCATCGCGCGCAACGGTCTCGATCGCCAGACGCTGGACATCACGCCATGACAGTCGGGCGTTCATAGTGCAATTTGCCGGCTTGCCCCAATCTGCCCAGGCGTTCTCGATCGCGCTGGCGTCGAGCTTGTCGATTGAACCATCCTCTCGCCGGGGCCGCGCCTGTAGGGTGATGCCGTTGGGGCCGACGACATTGGCCTTGACCATCCCCAAAAACCGTCTGGAATAGTCGTTATCCTGCGCGAGCTGGCGAGCACGTCGGCGCATGGTTGCCAGATCGCGCACCAGCTCTTCATTGATCGAGCGATCAGTGCCCAGAAAGTTAGCTGTCAATCGGTCCTGATTGGCAGCCGCGAATGAACGGCGACTGGTTGCATTAATTGAAAATATGCGATTTACAACATCGCTTGGTTGAGTGGTTTTGCTCAGTCGCCGAAACCAGTTCATCACTTAAACCTCGTTAGAATTCGACCGGCATGACCTTCGCCGTTCTTGATTTTTTCGGCCCTCTGCTCGCCTTTCCAGAGGGATTTGAACCGGTCAAAAAGCAACAGCAGCTCGGGTATGGGTGTACGCGATAGAGTACGGCCGTCGATTGAATACCCGGCCTGATCCTTCGAGGCCCGGCCCTGGATGACCGCTTCGATGTTATCGAGCGAGATCTTGACGTAAGTCCGGGGATCGGTTGTGGCGGTTGCGCGATTGGGCTTGACCTCAAATGTCCCGTGATCGATGGTGATACGTTCGGAATCTGAGGTTCGGGTGATGTACGCTTGCCAGTGATAGATGCCGACGGTATAGGCAGCCGAGGTCGCTGCTGCGATCTCGACGATGTAGTCATTACCGGACTCGCTCGCGGTGATTGCGATCGACGTCGAGCCCGAATCCTCGAGCCTCGCGGTGTAGGTCAGGGCATAGCTGGCCGGGGCATAATCATCACCAAGGTCGGTGCGCTTCCAGTTGGTGGAATCGCCGGCAATGATCTCGGCGGGTTCGGTCTCGGAATAATTCGTCGAATCGAATAGATTTCCCATCGCCCCACTATCAGGCGATTGTCTGTGACATTAATACCCGAAAAATGTCACAATTATTTTTTTCTCTTATGTTTCAACACGCGATAGATGTGTCGCCGGGTGAGCCCCCACGACTTGACCAGTTCTTCATTTTCTCATTCCAACTGCACTACCTGTTAATATGGCTCCAAATGCCAAATGAAATAATCCGCCTCCCATAAGGGTGAACGGGTCGTGTTGCCCGGTGAGTTTCTTCATCAATTCCATCTGAACTAATACGTGTTCTGTAGAATTTATAATTTCCATAAATTGTGCTATATCTGGTCGGTTTAATCCGTACCAGACCGGCACAAATAAGAAATCATAAAAACAAATTAAAAGGTACACAGACAAGGCGGCCCATCGCCAAGTCATTGTACTCTTTTCAATATCAGATAACATTAGCAGACTGCTTCCTTACACATAGTAGCATCTACTCCCCAAACACACAGGCCTATAAATCCTATTACTCCAATTCCTATCCATATCCATTTATTTTTTCCTCTTCAACACGCGATAGATGTGTCGCCGGGTGAGACCCCACGACTTGACCAGATCGGAAATATTTCGGCCATTAAACTGCGCCCTGATTTGTTTATTTCGATGTTCGAGGGCTGGGGTCCGCTTGATGTAGTGATCTCGGCCCCCGAGCTCGGCATAGATTTTCAAGCTCACATATTCGGCGAGGATAGTGCTATCGGCCTCGGGAAGGTTGCGCGCAGCCATGTAAAAGACGATTGTAGAAGCGATCTCCTGAACGACGTCATCGCCCTCATCGGTTGAGCTCAATGTATGCTCCAGTCGGTCGTCAGGATTTCCAAAATTTTCTTATTGTCCTGTTTGATCTCGCCCACATCTTCAGAGATCGCGCGCTGCTGGACCTCAATCACGGCAATCTCAACTTCGTTCTCGACCACCTGTTCGATGGCAGCGGTGTTTTTTGTCACCTGAGTGTCCGTACCGGACGCCCACCAGACCGCCCCCGCAGCCCAGCCCAAAACGGCAATTCCGACCGCAGGAACAATCCATTGGTTTTTTACCATTGGCTCACAAACCCTCCGCGCGCCCGGCTTCGAGTCCTCTTGGCCGGTGGTGGTATCAGTCCATCCTCTTTTGAATTATCGATTGCCCCTGCCGATTCAAACAGGGATTTGTTGCGCGGACAGACCGATTCCTCGAGATTATTCCAGTCGATCTCTCGATAGCGATTGATCCCGAGATGATGAGCAGCAGCGAGGGCGTAGACGGTGCAATCGAGGACCTCGTTACGCTTGCGATGGGGCTTGATCCATTCATGCCTCGGATGGCCCTTGTGATATCGCGTTACCAACTTCTCACTGGTGAGCTGTTCGTAAAACTCACTCGAAAGGTCGCGCGAATAATGGAGAGATCCGGGGCCGGTTTCAATGCCGAAGCAGCCGTAGATATACCCCTTAGCCGTATCTGAGCCGACCGGAAAGACCCGCGCGGATCCGCGCAGGGTCTTGCCCTTGGTTGTTACATCGACGAACGACGGCCGGCCATAGATCGCCTTGTTCCTGATACTCTGGCCCTTGATCGCGATGATGTGTTTACGCCGGCGGCAGAATTCATAGACCGTCTGGGTGTAGTGGCCGCCAGAATCGACGGCGACCGCTGCAATCGATAATGCCTCGCCAGACTCATGCTGTATCGGCTTTTTCAGATATTGTTCGAGCTCGGTCCACAGCTCCCGGCTTGCCGGCTCGCCGTGGAGGACGTGCCAATCGATCACCCACGCCTCGAGATCCCGCCCCCATGCCCAGACAACGACCTCGAGGCGATTGTCCTGGACATCGACCCCGGCGGTGAGGACCAGACCGCCCATCGGGATTTCGCGCAGTCGGTAGGGCTCGGCGCGGTTTTCGAGCTCATGGGGCTCGATCCTGTTGGCGGCTTCATCCCAGCACTCGCCGAGAGCGGTGTTAATGAAGGTTTTCAGGAGATTTTGATCGCGCTGTGCTTCGAGCCATTTTTCGACCAGATCGGGCCAGGTCTCCCAAGGAGAATAGAGCGAGCTGATGTGATAGCTCCGGCGTCGGCCGTCCTTATCGTTTTCTGCTGCCTCGGCGCGCCATTCCCCGGCAGCCAGCATCGCCGGCTTGTGGTTTTCGGTGATGACACCACCGCAATGCGGACAGGCATATATCACCGTGTCGGGCTTGTGACCGTTGTCGTCAGACTGCCATTGAATCTGCTTCCACTGGAGGGGTTGCATTTCATCGCAGTGCGGACAGGGTAGATAAAAGCGACGCTGATCGCCCTTTTTGAATTCGCGCTCAATTCGCGAGACATCTTTTGTCGTCGGGGTTGAGCCGATCAGGATCTTACGGCGCGCAAATGTTTTCGTACGATTGAGCGCGAGCTCGATCGGATCGCCTTCATCATCTACGTCGTAGGGATAAGCATCGACTTCATCGAGTAGCAGAAACCTGACCGGGGCCGACCTCAGATCGGCGGCCGAATTTGCCCCGGCGATAAAGAGCACTCCACCATCAAAATTCTTGGCCAGCGTTGTATTACCCGAATCGCGAGCTCTGGGGTCGGCGACCAGCCCGGTGAGAACCGGCATATCCTGAATCATTGTTGCCAGCCGTTGTTTTGAGTAGCGTTTGGCGAGCCCTTGGGTCGGCTGCACCATCATCGCCGGCCCCGGGGCGCGGTGGATGATGTAGCCGATCATATTGGTTAGGGCTTCGGTAAAGCCCAATTGCGCGCCCTTCATTAAGACGACGGTCTCAACCCTCGAGCTCGGTGAGAAGTCGTCGAGGATCTCTTTCAGATAGGGCGTTCGATCAGTGCGCCATCGCCCCGGTTCGGCTGCATAGGTCTGGTTTAGGATGCGATATTGATCACACCAGGCGGCGAGGGGTTCGCGCGGATCCGCGCGAAGTCCGTCGAGGATGGCGGTCCGCGCAAGAGCACCTCCGTCGGCGACGTTCACGCTGCGAACCTCTTCTTGCATCAAACCCCGCCCAATATCATTAGTCCCGACCTATCCCCAACCATACAATTATTGCCCCCACCATCTTGGATGCCGTCATCACAAGCACATTAATCGGACTTAAAATGCCAATCATTGCAGTGAATACAATTGAATCAACTGGAGTGCCAACCGCTGACGAGAATAGAATCCTGTCGCGCAGTGG
>Ga0207988_1001113_pt1 | contig 14235 bp, 10 predicted proteins | sample ETNtaG_11_FD_185773 | JGI IMG/M metagenome (GOLD analysis project Ga0207988, IMG submission 185773) | Marine microbial and viral communities from oxygen minimum zone, Eastern Pacific Ocean - ETNP201310SV74 (SPAdes) (version 2) | ecosystem: Environmental > Aquatic > Marine > Oceanic ...
CTTCATGACTCTAACTGGTTTTTTATCATCAGGGTGTTCTCCCAAATGTTTTATTTCAGATGAAGATATTCTTCCAGGTTTAGCATCCGCTATCATATTAACAGCTCTATTTAATCCAATTGAAAATATATCTTCAGCGGATTCTATTCTAGCGGATTTATTTTCACACTTAAGATAAGGTCCGAATCTTCCTGAGTTTAGGCTAATATCTTTTCCTGAATCAGGATGTTGGCCAAGAATTTTTGGAAGTGAGCATAAAAATTTTGCTTTATCTAAATCAATTGAATCAATCGAAATTCCCTTGGGTATTGATACATTTCTAATATTTTTATTTTCAGTTTTTTTTTTAGATTTCATTTTTTTAATTGTATTTTCTTCTTCCAGAAGTTCGTATTGCAAGTAGGGACCAAATCTACCGCTCTTCAAAATTATTTCTTTTCCGTTTGAATTTAATCCTATGAGTTTAGGTTCAGACAAAGCATTTTGTTCCGCAGTTTTTGATTTAGATAGAGGTCTTGTGAATTTGCATTCAGGATAATTAGAACATCCTATAAAAGCTCCACCTCTAAAACTATTTTTTAAGCTAAGTTCACCAACGCTACATAGTGGACACTTTCTATCAATTTTACCATCCTGAGTTGTATCAAAAATCAATTCACCTAGGCTTTCATTTAATAGGTCAAGAACCTCTCTTGTTCTCTTTCCTTTAACTGATTGAACATTTTCATTAAAATCTTTCCAAAATTTTTCTAAAACACCAAGCCATTTAATTTTTCCTGAAGTGATTTCATCTAACTGATCTTCAAGATCAGCAGTAAAATTGTAATCGACGTACTTAGAAAACAACTTTTCTAAAAATGCAGCTAAAAGTTTACCTCTGTCTGTGGGGTGAAATCTTTTATTGATAAGATCTACATAATTTCTTGTTGACAAAACGGAAATTATACTAGCGTAAGTAGAGGGTCTACCAATACCTAGCTCTTCTAGTTTTTTTACTAGACTAGCTTCAGAATATCTTGGCGGAGGTTCCGTAAAATGTTGTGCCTCTACAATTTTATCTATATTTACGGTTTCTTTATTTTTTACTTCAGGTAAAATTTTGTCTGCATCATCTTTATTATCTATACCTTCATATAACTTTAAAAAACCATCAAATTTTAAAACGGATCCTGAAGCTCTAAATTTAATGGTTTCATCTCTTGATGATAAAATTATTGTATTTCTGTCATATTCAGCGCTTTGCATTTGTGAAGCAAGAGCTTTCTTCCATATTAAATCATATAATTTGAATTGATCAGAATTTACATATTTTTTAACATCGGATGGAGATCTTGTTATATCAGTGGGTCTAATAGCTTCGTGAGCTTCTTGTGCATTTTTAGCTTTTTTACCACTATAATTATTTTGCGTTTCCGGTAAATATTTTTTTCCGTAGTTGGAGGATATGTAATCTCTAAAGGAAGATATAGCTTCATTAGAAATTTGTGTCCCATCCGTTCTCATATAAGTAATCAGACCAACACTTTCACCCTCTATATCAACACCTTGGTATAATCTTTGTGCAATCTGCATAGTTCTTGAAGCACCAAAACTACATTTTCCTGAAGCAACTTGCTGCATTGTAGAAGTTGTAAAGGGTGCTGTAGGATTTTTCTTATAAACTTGTGATGTTATATCAGAAATGAAATATTCTTTAGAATTAATTTTATTTATTGCATCATCAACAGTTTCTTTGTTAGGAAATGAGAATTTTTCAACTTTAACACTATTATAAGAAATCAATTTTGATGAAATTTCTTTACTGTCATTGTTTTTGAAATTTAAACTAATTGTCCAGTATTCTTTAGGAATAAATAACTCAATCTCATGTTCTCTTTCTGAAATTAATTTTAGAGCTACCGATTGAACTCTACCAGCAGACTTTGAGCCAGGTAATTTGGTCCACAATATGGGAGATATATTGAAACCAACAAGATAATCTAAAGCTCGTCTAGCCAAATACGCGTCTACTAATTGAGGTTCAATATCTCTTGGATTTTCTATGCCTTTCGTAACAGCTTTTTTAGTAATTTCATTAAACACCACTCTTTCAATTTTTTTATCTTTTAATAGTTTTTTTTGATCAAGGACTTCCTTTACATGCCAAGCTATGGCTTCGCCTTCACGATCAGGGTCAGTAGCTAAGATAATTTTATTTGAATCTGCAGCAGTATCAGTGATTTCTTTTAAATACTTTTTAGAAAAAGCATCAATTTCCCACAGCATCCGAAAGTTATTTTCTGGATCTACCGAACCATTTTTGGATGGTAGGTCACGAATATGTCCATAGCTTGCTAGGACTTTATAATCTTTTCCCAGATATTTATTAATCGTTTTTGCTTTAGCTGGACTTTCTACAATTACTAGGTTCATTCAACGTTCCTAGGAAACTTTACTGTCAAATATAATTTGTTTTGTCAAATTAAGGATTTAAAAAGATTAAAAAATGGCTTGTAATCTAGATTTTAATTTTATGTTCAGTTTTATTTTTTAGGTTAGAGATATTTTTTCTATGTGTGAACATTATTAAAATAAAAAAAACAAATAAAATTAATTTTATTTCTTCTTCAATATAAGTAATAGAATCAATTGATTGTAGTGCAGTATCTTTAATTAAAGTTACAGCAAACACTGTTAAAGACGAAAACATCGAAGATAGAGATGAATATCTAAATATTAAAGAAACAGCCAACCATGTAAACATAAACAAGAGAGCTAATTGAATAGATAGAGCAAGTAAAATTCCCAGATATGTAGCTACACCTTTGCCACCTTTAAATTTCAACCAAACTGGAAAAATATGTCCCAAAAAAGCTAACAGGCATGATAATTGAATCAGTTCAGGGAAATATTCCTGAGCAATTATTACTGGTACATAACCTTTTAAAATATCTAATAGGAGTGTAAATGCTGCTAAGAGTTTATTGCCAGTTCTAAGTACATTAGTTGCTCCAATGTTTCCAGAGCCAATATTTCTGATGTCACGATTTACAAAATTTTTAGTTAAGATTAATCCGAAAGGTACTGAACCACTCAAATAAGAGAATAAAATAACTATTAAGACATCCATTATTTATTAAACTCTTTCAAAGGCCATTTCACCCTTTACGAAAGTTTTTAATATTTGTCCTTGCATTTTTCTATGCTCAATAGGGGTATTTTTAGATTTTGATTTAAGTTTGTCTTTATTAACCACCCAAGGTTTGTTTATGTCAAATACACATAAATCGGCATCGTTTCCTTTTTCTAGACTTCCTTTATTTATACCAAGAATTTTTGCTGGATTTGATGTAATTGAAGCAATTAGTTTCTTAAGTTTAACTGATTTGTTATGAAAAAGTTCTAAAGATAAAGGTAATAAGGTTTCAACGCCAGTAGCACCGGTTGTTGCCTGGGAAAATGTTAATCTCTTTGATTCTTCATCTTCAGGTTTGTGATCTGAAACTATTACATCAATCGTACCATTATTTACGGCTTCAACAAGTGAATGTCTATCATTTTCAGTTCTTAGTGGGGGAGAAAGCTTTAAAAAAGTTCTAAAGTCGCCAATATCATTTTCATTTAATGATAAATTATTAATAGAAACACCTGTTGTGAAGATTTTACCTTCATTTTTAGCTTTTTTAATAACAGAAATTGTTTTTTCCGATGATATTTGTGAAATGTGATATCTGCAAAAGTATTCTTCAAGAAAAGACAGATCTCTTTCAACAATAATTTTTTCAGCTAGGAAAGGAATTCCTTTTAAACCAAGTCTTGTCGATATTTCTCCTTCATTAATCAATCCTCCTTCAGATAAAATGTTGTCTTCAGCATGTTGCATTATTAATGATTCTGATTGACTAGCAAAGTTCATTATTCTTGTCATAACTTGTGGATTTTGTACTGTTTTAATTCCATCTGTAAAAGCGACTATTCCTTTTCTTTTAAGAAGACCAAATTCAGTCATTTGTTTACCTTCTGTATTTTTGGTTAATGTAGCAGAGGGAAAAATATTGATTCTGGATTTGTCTCTTCCTCTTCGTTTAAGAAAGTCAACCATCGAAACATTATCGATTACAGGAGAAGTGTTTGGCATAGAGACAACAGAAGTAACACCTCCTGATAATGCTGCATCACTTAGTGTTCTAAAATTTTCTTTATACTCATAACCAGGCTCTCCTACAAAAACTCTCATATCGACTATACCTGGTATTAATATTTGTTTTTTTAGGTCAATTTTTTCTGCTGTTGAAGGTATATTACCATTGGCAACTTTCTTTCCTGCAGCTTTTATCAAGCCTTTTGTGTCAATAATTAATCCTCCTATTTCATCCAAATCATTTTTAGGATCAATTATTCTTGCATTAATTAAATATTTTTCTTTCATTATTTTTTTTTACAAAAAATTTTTAAACAAGCCATTCTTACAGCTACACCAAGTTCAACCTGTTCTCTTATTACACTTCTATTAATATCATCAGCTAAATTTGTGTCTATCTCGACACCTCTGTTCATTGGACCAGGATGCATTATCAAAGCATCTTTATTTGCCTTCTTTAATTTGTCTGGCGTTAAACCAAAATATTCATAATATTCTCTTGCTGATGGTAGAAAGGATCCATGCATCCTTTCGTTTTGTAATCTTAACATCATGACAATATCGCAATTTTCTAAACCTTTTTTCATATTCGTAAAAGCTTTCACACCAAGGCGTTCTATTGAATGTGGTAGTAAAGTTTTAGGAGCAACGACATTAATTTCAGCACCAAGCATATTCATTAAATAAATATTTGATCTGGCAACTCTTGAATGTAGAATATCTCCACAGATTGCTATTTTTAAACCCTCAACCTTACCTTTTCTATTAATTATAGTAAGGGCGTCTAACAATGCTTGTGTAGGATGTTCACGTCTACCGTCGCCTGCGTTTATAACAGCACAATTTACTTTTTGTGACAATAAATTTGGAGCTCCTGAATCTTGATGCCTTATTACAATAATATCCGGATGCATAGCATTTAGAGTCATGGCAGTATCTATTAAGGTTTCACCTTTTTTTATTGCTGAGTTCACAATATTCATAGACATTACATCTGCCCCAAGTCTTTTTCCCGCAAGCTCAAAAGAGCTTTGCGTTCTTGTTGAGGGCTCGAAAAATAGATTAATTTGTGTTTTTCCTCTTAGAATATCTATTTTTTTTGAATCACTTTTATTTAAAATAATAAATGTTTTTGCTTGTTTCAGTATTTCGGAAACTTGAGAAAAAGAAATATCTTGAATACCTAAGAGGTGATTTTGTTCAATTTTAATAGCTTTAAGTTTTTTAATTATAGCCATTAAAATCAACTCTATAACTCTTTGTAGGTAACTATGCAAGCATTTTGATTAATTTGATAAATAATCTATTGCACCTTGCAGTATAAATGCAGCAGCATTTTTATCCAATTTATTGACTCTATTAGAGACATTTGTGTTCAATTCTTTAGTTATTTTAAAGCTTCCTTCGCTCGAAAGACGTTCGTCCCACATGGTTATAGGAATCGTAATATTTTTTGACAAGTTTTTGGCGAAGTCACTTGCAGATTGAGATGATTTTCCCAACGAACCATCCATATTTATAGGATTTCCGATAATAATTCCTTTTATGTCATTTTCTTTAATAATTTGATTTATTTGTTTTATTAAAACTTCAAATTTACTTTTTTGTAAAACTTTAAGGGGGGTGGCAACTTTTTTATTTTCATCACATATTGCGAATCCTATATTCTTATTTCCGGGATCAATTCCTAACAATCTAGAATTGTTTTCAATATTTGTTTTAAATTCATCAATACTGACTATATTGTATGTTTTCATCTTAAATGCTATTTTGCTTACTTATTTGCTAATAATCACAAATGTCAATAGATAAGGATACAGTAAAACACATATCAAAGTTAGCTAGGATTTCCTTAGACGAAAAGAAAATTGATAGTCTTTCCAAGGATCTTTCATCAATAATGAAGTTTATTGAAAAACTTAATGAATTAAATACAGATAAAACTACTCCGCTTACATCAATAATAAATGCTTCTCTTAAAACAAGAGAAGATGAAGTAAAAGATGGAAAAATAAGAGATCAAATTTTAAAAAATTCACCAGAAAAAAATGAAGAATTTTTTGTAGTACCAAAAGTGGTTGAATAATATGGTAAATATATCAGATTTTTCACTTGCTAAATTAGTTTCGGGTATAAAAAGGAAAGATTTTACCTCCGAAGAAGTGACAAAATCATTTATAAGCAATTCCGAAAAATCTAAGAAGTTGAATGTTTATATCACTGAATGTTTTGAAGAAGCAACCAAATCTGCAAAAAACTTTGACAAAAAAAAAGATTATAAAGGTTTATTAGCTGGTATTCCAATAGCTGTGAAAGATTTATTCTGTACAAAAAATATTAAAACTACTGCAGGCAGCAAGATACTACACAATTTTGTTCCTACATATGAATCAACAGTTACAAATAATTTATGGTCAGAAGGTGCTTTTTTATTAGGAAAGTTAAACTGTGATGAATTTGCAATGGGATCATCTAATGAGACTAGTTTTTTTGGAAATGTTATTAATCCATTCAAAGATAAACTAGTTCCTGGAGGATCTTCTGGAGGGTCAGCTTCAGCATTAGCTGCAAATCTTTCACCTGTAACTATTGGTACTGATACAGGAGGATCTATTCGCCAACCAGCATCTTTTACCGGAACCGTTGGGTTGAAACCTACTTATGGAAGATGTTCAAGATGGGGAATAGTTGCTTTTGCCTCTTCTTTAGATCAAGCGGGACCGATGACTAAAAATGTGGAAGACTCTGCTTTATTATTACAGGCAATGTCCGGATATGATCCGAAAGATTCTACTTCAGTTGATATCAAGGTAGAAAATTATAGTTCAAAATTAACTGATAGAGTTAAAGGTTTAAGAATTGGAATACCAAAGGAATATAGAGTTGATAATATGCCAAGTGAAATTGACAAACTCTGGAAAAAAGGTGTTGATTATTTAAAAGACGCTGGTGCTATTATAAAAAATATTTCTTTACCACATACTAAGTACGCTCTTCCAGCATATTATATTGTTGCGCCCGCTGAAGCTTCATCAAATCTTGCTAGATATGATGGTGTAAAATATGGTCACAGGTCTAAAGGTAATAATTTGTTAGAAATGTATGAGAATACCAGATCCGATGGTTTTGGAAATGAAGTAAAAAGAAGAATTCTAATTGGTACTTATGTTTTGTCTTCAGGTTATTATGATGCTTATTATTTAAAAGCTCAAAAAGTTAGACAATTAATCAAAAATGATTTTGATAAAGTTTTTAATGATGTAGATGCGATATTAACCCCATCAACACCAAGCGCGGCATTCAAAATAGGTGAAAAAAAAGACGATCCAGTTTCTATGTATTTAAATGATATTTTTACAGTACCAGTTAATTTAGCTGGACTACCAGCTATTTCTGTTCCCGTAGGTTATGATAAAAATAATTTACCTCTAGGACTACAACTTATTGGCAAACCATTTGATGAACAGACAATTCTAAATCTTTCATTGGCTATAGAAAAAAGCGCTAATTTTAAAAGAAAAATCAATGTTTGGTGGAACTAATGACCGAAAAAAAATTTGATTATTATATACAAGGCGAAAAAGATAAGTGGGAAGTTATTATTGGTTTAGAGGTTCATGCACAGGTTTTATCTAAATCAAAACTTTTTTCATCATCTCCTACAAAATTTGGTGCCGAACCTAATACACAAGTTAGTTTAGTTGATTCGGCATTTCCAGGGATGCTTCCTGTCATAAATCAATTTTGTATAGAACAAAGCGTTAAGACAGGATTAGGCTTAAAAGCTAAAATTAACCTAAATTCTGTTTTTGATAGAAAAAACTATTTTTATGCTGATTTACCACAGGGATACCAAATTTCACAATACAAGAATCCAGTTGTTGGTGAAGGAGAGATTATACTTGATATGCCGTACGGAACAAAAAAAATTGGTATCGAAAGACTTCATCTGGAACAAGATGCTGGCAAAAGTATACATGACATGGACCCCGATAATACTTTTGTAGATCTCAATAGATCGGGTGTGGCGCTAATGGAAATCGTTAGTAAACCAGATTTAAGATCACCTGATGAAGTGAATACTTATATAAAAAAATTAAGATCTATAATGAGATACCTTGAAACCTGTGACGGAAATATGCAAGAAGGATCACTAAGAGCCGATGTAAATGTTTCAGTTAGAAAAGTAGGCGAAAAAAGATTTGGCACAAGATGTGAGATTAAAAATATAAATTCGATTAAATTTATGCAAATGGCTATTGAATGTGAAGCAAAAAGACAAGTTGAGCTTTTAGAAAATAATAAACAAATAGATCAGGAAACAAGATTATATGATACCAAAAAAAATACCACTAGGTCCATGAGATCAAAAGAAGACGCTCACGATTACAGATATTTTCCTGATCCAGATTTATTACCACTTAATTTAAAACAAAGTTTAGTTGATAAATTAAAAAAAGAATTGCCTGAACTACCAGATGAAAAAAAAGAAAGATTTATAAAAGAACACAATTTATCCGCATATGAAGCAAACATACTGGTAGCTGAAAAAGAAATTTCAGATTATTACGAAGAAGCGATTAAAGAGTGCGATAAAAAATTAGCAACAAATTGGATTATCGGTGATTTATTTGCCGTATTGAATAAAAAAAATCTCTCTATTTCTCAATCTCCAGTTAGTGCAAAAAATTTATCAGCCTTAATTAAAATGATAACTGCAGGAAAAATTTCTGGAAAAATTGCAAAAGATGTTTTTGAAAAAATGCAAGATGACAACAAAGATCCTCAGCAAATTGTTGATAAAGAAAACCTAATACAGCAAAGCGATCCAAAAGAATTAGAAAAAATAATTTCAGAAGTACTTTCAAAAAATCAAGATAAAGTTACTCAGTATAAATCTGGAAAAACAAAACTCTTTGGTTATTTTATTGGTGAAGTTATGAAAGTTTCTAAAGGAAAAGCTAATCCTCAACTTGTTAATGAAATTCTCAAAATAAAATTAAAATAATAATGTTAAAAAATATTGAAGTAACTCAAGATTTGTTAGATTACATTTATAATCATACTCAACCTTTACATCCAACACAAAAAGATATTTTAACATACAACAAGACTCTCGGAGATATTCAGAGAATGCAAATTTCTGAGGTTCAAGGTCATTTTCTTCAGTTAATTATTAAGATTAATAATGTTAAAAATTGTTTGGAAATAGGAACTTTTACTGGATTTAGTGCGTTAACAATGGCTCTCGCATTGCCAAATGGAGGCAAAGTAACAACTTTGGATCATGACGAAAAAATAGTTCACGTTGCAAAGGATTTTTTTAAAAAGGGAAAATTAGATAATAAGATAGAAACAGTTATTTCACCAGCTTTAGAAACCTTGAAAAAATTTTCCCAAGAGGGAAAGAAATTTGACTTAATCTTTATAGATGCAGATAAAGTTAATTATAAAAATTACTATGAATTATGTTTAAATTTGATTAATAAAAATGCTCTTATAATTTTTGATAATGTTTTATGGCATGGAGATGTATCTAAAGAAAATGTCATAGATAAACATACAAATATAATGAGAGAGTTTAATAAGTACATTAAAGACGATAATAAAGTTGAAAAAGTTATATTACCATTAGGAGATGGATTAACAGTTTGTAGGAAAATATAATGTTCAATATTCAAGATTTTTATAAAATTAAAGCGATTGTTAGCTGCAATCTGCATAAAGAATATTAATTCTTTTTTTCATGAATCCAACTTTAAGTTTAATCAATGATCCAATTCCTAGTTTGATCAAAAAAATAGCGATACCTGCTAGTGTAGGTACTTTTTTTCAAACAATGTTTAATGTTGTTGACACTTTTTTTGCTGGAAAGATTTCTCCCGAAGCATTATCAGCTCTTGCAAAATCTTTTCCAATTTACTTCATTATAATAGCTGCTTGCGTTGGTGTAACAGTAGGCGGAACAACTTTAGTTGCAAATAGCATTGGCGAGAATAACAAAGAAAATATTTTAAAGTATTTTGCTCATACTATTATTTTTGCCATCATAGTTTCGATACTAATTACAATAATTGGTTTAGTCTTTTCTCCAGGCTTGTTTGCATTAATGGGTTCGGTTGATGAAGTAATTGTATTAGGTCTTAAATATACAAATGTAATATTTGCTGGATCAATTATTTTTATCGCGGTAGTTGCTTTAAATTCTTTACTTCATGCCGATGGTGATACCAAAACATACAGAAATGTACTTATTTTAAGTTTTTTTCTTAATATAGGTTTAAATCCACTATTTATTTTTGGATATGGTTTTCTACCAGCAATGGGAATTGCTGGAATAGGCGTGGCAACAATTGTTGCCCAGTTTGTTGGATTGCTTATTATTTTTAGTAAAGTAATTAAATCGAGTAGAATTAAAAACATAACTACAAAATATTTTTATCCAAAAGTTTATTTATTAAGAAATCTTTTTTACCAATCAGCACCAATTTCAGCTGCTTTACTATTAATCTCTGTAGGTAATTTCATAATACTAACTTATATTGGAGTTTTCGGTGAATATGCGATAGCTGGATATGGATCAGCTGCTCGATTTGAACAAATACTTTTATTACCAGTTTTGGGACTGAATACTGCCATCATATCAATCATTGGACAAAATTTTGGAGCAAAAAATTTTTTAAGAGTGAAAGAATCTTATTTTAAGGCTGTAATTTACGGTTTTATTCTTATGATAATATCAGGATCAATAATTTTTGTATCTGCAGATAAAATTGTTAGTATTTTTTCAGATAATCCAAGTGTAATTAGTTTTGGAATAACTTATCTAAAAATATCAGCTTTAATTTTTCCAGCCTATCCAATTTTTTTTATAAGTAACGGTTTCTTTATGGCTATTAAAAAATCTTCCTATTCAATGTATTTAAATATAATCAGAAATGTTATTTTGCCTATACCAACGATAATAGTTGCAATAATGTTTGATGGTAGTTTTCAAACATTTTTCTGGAGTTATTGTTTTTTCAATTGGCTTTATGTGCTATGTTTATTTACTTTTGTAAGCGCTTATATAAAAAGAAATTTAAACTAATTTAGCCGAGTCTTTTAACCAATCCCATAAATAACCAGCAAATGATCTTCTAACATATAGTTCAACGTCATTTTCACTTCTTTGATGAATAGTGACATCGACATGATTTAGTATGGTTTGAACAACCTTGTTGTTCCCAAAATAATTTGAGCTAAAATCAAAAGGGCATCCTTTGGAAAGAACTTCAAATATATTTGAGCCTGATAATTGAAAAATTGTAAAGTGATCTGTAACATTTGTTATTGCTCCTAGGTTAGTTTTGCTAATATTATCAAACAGCACTTGTTCAAGTTCGTAGATATTACTTTCTTTTGATATCTCGTTATTTGAAACTAACAGCCATTCATTAGGTCCTAGCCATAACGAAGCAATTTTTTCATTGTTAGACGTGCCACATGCTTCATTAGGCGGTATCATTCCAAGAATTTTTTTTACTTTGCTTGCAAATTCCTTATTTTCCAGATTACCTCGCAGATTAATTTTTGCTACGGGAGTTTTTTCTTTCATAGAAAAATTGTTGTAAGATTGATTTTCGGTAACTGGTGTAAAGAAATCAAGCATTTAATCTATCTCCCTTTTTGTCCAAAAAAACTATATCCGAAACAGTAACTTCGATGGTTTTATTTGGCATGGGTACAAAAAGTTTTTTTCCTTTCAATTTTTTTCCATTTTTTACAACAGCTAGAGCGATTGATTTGTTTAAATTTGGACTATAGTAGCTAGAAGTCACGTGACCTAACATATCCATTGGAGGTTTACTTTTTACCTCTTCAACAATTTGTGCTCCTTCTTCTAGAATTTCCCTAGGATCATTTGTAAGAAGTCCAACAAGTTGTTTTCTATTTTCTCTCATCGTATCAGATCGATACAGTGATCTTTTTCCTATAAAATCATATTTTTTCTTACTTATGATCCAATCCATTTGTAAATCAACCGGGGTGATTGTACCGTCTGTTTCTTGTCCTGCGATTATAAAACCTTTTTCAGCTCTTAATAAGTGCATAGCTTCAGTACCATAAGGAGTTATTCCGAACTCTTTTCCTGCTTCCATACATTTTTCCCATGTTGCTTGACCATAATTAGATTGTATGTTTATCTCATAACTTAATTCACCAGTGAAACTTATTCTCATTACGCGACACTTTATGTTATCAATTAGACCTTCCTTAAAGCTCATATGAGAAAAATTTTGATTAGAAAAATCTACGTTTTTAACAACTTTTTCTAATATTTTTTTGCTACGGGGGCCACAGACACTCACAGTAGCAAAATGATCTGTAACGGAAGTTAAATACACATTGAGTTCGGGCCATTCTGTTTGTAAAAAATCTTCTAACTTACTCATTACTGAAGCCGCTCCTCCAGTAGTTGTTGTCATTATATAATGATTATCATCTAATCTTGTGGTTACGCCATCATCGTAAACCATACCATCATCATTCAGCATTAGGCCATATCTGCAATTGCCTATTGCTAATTTACTCCAGGCATTGGTGTAAACACGATTTAAAAATTCGGATGCATCGCTACCTTGAATATCAATCTTACCTAATGTGGAAGCATCTAAAATTCCTGCAGCGTTCCTTGCTGCCTTTGATTCTCTTTGGACAGCTTCATACATGCTTTCATTTTTATTTGGGTAATACCAAGCCCTTTTCCATTGTCCGACATTTTCAAATTTTGCTCCATGTTTTTCATGCCATGTATGAATGGGTGTTTTTCTTACAATATCAAAAAATTGTTTTACGTTTCTTCCAACAATAGCTCCAAAAGTTAATGGGGTATATGGCGGTCGAAAAGTTGTAGTACCTAATTCATTCATTTTTGCATTAGTAATTTCAGATATTATTCCCAGTGTATGCATATTTCCTATTTTTCCTTGGTCGGTAGCCATTCCTGATGTCGTATACCGTTTAACATGTTCTATAGATTTGTAACCTTCTCTTAAAGCCAACTTAATATCGTTTGCGGTTGTGTCATTTTGATAATCTACAAATGGTTTGGTTATTCCTGAAATTTTATCTGATGGTAACAGCCATATGTTTTCAAAATTACCATTCTTGGATTCGGTAATATTATATTGATTATTGTGTGTTAAATTTAAAAATTCATTTGTTTTTGTTTGAGTTTCTTCAATAATTTTTTTTAGGCTAAATATTCCATTACAAGATCCCACAGAAATTTGACTAAGTGATGTTGATTTTGGCTGGAAATAATATTTTTTTTCATTAAAAATTACTCTGCCGCCTGATTGAGTAAACAAATGAACAGCGGGAGTATAACCACCTGAAACACATAATAAATCACAATTAATTTTCAATTTATTTCCAATTGTATTGCTATTATCGTTTGAAAGCTCCATTACATGGACTTTATTTATTTTTTTGTAACCTTCTGTGTAAACAATAGTATTTTTCCATAATATTTTTATTCCTAGTTCATTACATTTTTTTGGTAAATCTCCGCTTGACCATGATCTGATATCGACAATAGCTTCTATTTTAACATCTTTATTATGTAAGCTTATTGCTGTTTCATATGCATCATCGTTATTTGTAAAAATAACAACATTATTTCCACATTTTACGTCATAATAATTAATGTATTGTCTTACTGCCGAGGACAACATTATACCTGGTCTGTCGTTACAATCGAAAACCATTGGTCTTTCGATTGATCCAGTTGCTAAAATTACCTTTTTTGCTCTAACTTTCCATAAACGTTGCCTTATTTTTCCTTTTTTTTCTTTTTCGGATAAGTGGTCGGATAAATTTTGCATCATAATTAAATAATTATAATTATGATAAGCGGCTACACTAGTTCTATTTAGAATCTTAATATTCTTATTATTTTGTAATTCTGAGCAAGTTTTTTTTATCCATTCTAAAGGTTTAAGTTCATTTATTTTAGTAAGTTCTTCGTCAGCGAATGAAAGATTTCCACCAAAATGAGATCTTTCGTCAACTAAAAGAACTTTCTTTCCAGTTTTTACAGAAACTTTTGCAGCAGATAAGCCTGCTGGTCC
>Ga0207988_1001118_pt1 | contig 14200 bp, 12 predicted proteins | sample ETNtaG_11_FD_185773 | JGI IMG/M metagenome (GOLD analysis project Ga0207988, IMG submission 185773) | Marine microbial and viral communities from oxygen minimum zone, Eastern Pacific Ocean - ETNP201310SV74 (SPAdes) (version 2) | ecosystem: Environmental > Aquatic > Marine > Oceanic ...
CCCTCTCTCGATCATCCAACGGGTTCACCCAGATCCGCTCGCCGTTGAACGTGCAGTCGTCGGAAAGAAGCACCCACGACTCCGGTACCAGAAGATCGCTGCGCGAACCGGACCGGAGTCTCATCTCAACGGCCTGGAGCGGCTCTCCGGACGGCGACGGCGATCCGATCGGCGGATCGTCGTCTGGTCGTACCTGACCGGGCTGGCACTCGTCAACCATCTGGTCTCCAGCCGGAAGTTCTTCTGGCATCGGAGAGGTCGTCGTCGCTTTCAACTCGGCGATCTGAGCTTGGTATTCAGACACGAGCGACTGGGTTTCAGTCACGGTGTTGTCGGGCAGAAGGTTCCGAGTCAAGAGGACGAACACGAGCGTGGCGGCCAGGACCGCGAGACCCAACTGGAGCGGCTTACCCATCTGGCCAGTCTGGCTTACCCATGATCGCTGTCAGGTGCAGCCCATGACCGCCTGCGCGTATCTACACATGGGGCCTCGATGTCGCTCCGCCCTCCTGGGGGAGGGGTCCCACTCCCGACGGCCGGGTAGCGCGACCGGACTACCAGTACAGCTTCGTGTAGGCATCGACAGATGAACGATCCTCCCCGGGATGGCAACGTGCTGCGGCGGGGGCCGTCCGCGGAGGGTGGGAAGAACTCCCCATCGTGGATGCGTCCCGTGATCACCAAGATGGGTCCTCCAACCCGCCGTTGAGGACAACACCGCGGGGTTCACCAAGCCTGAAAGCAAGCGAGATCGGGCAGAGAGGCACGTCATGGCCATTTCCAGTATCGAACACGTATCAGTAGGGATGCCGATAACCCGCGGTGGCATCTCCATCTTCCCTATCTATCTAGGACCGAACGGGCTTCCACGGATCGCTACCGGCGCGAAATCTGGCCTGGTGGTTGACGAGGTGCCCGACGAAGAGGTCCCACACCTGGTGGTAACGAATCCGACAGATCAAGCAATCTTGATTGTTGAAGGAGAACAGTTGGTGGGCGGTCTCCAGAACCGTTCACCTAACGTAAGTGTCCTAGTCCCGGCCCATTCCAAGCTCGAGATTCCGGTGTCGTGTCTCGAAAGCGGCCGGTGGGGTCGACATGGGAAGTTCCATTCCGGAGCCACCTACACGCCGCGTCGGGTCCGCCGGACTAAGAGCCGCGAGGTCGCCAAAACGATGGCGTCGGATGGACTCCGAAGCGGCAACCAGGGAGCCGTCTGGGACGCTGTACAAAATCAGCTCTACAGCCTAGATGTCCACTCATCGACCGGCGCAATGGCCGACGCTGACGAGGTCTACGAGCGTGACCCAAACCGCCACTCGGCGGCCGAAGAGCTGGCAGGGAAAGGCCCGCTACCGGGGCAGGTGGGAATCGTGGTGGCTCACGGCCAAAGAGTGGTCGCCTCGGAGATTTTTGGAGCGCCAAATCTGCTTCAGGCCCATTGGACTGCGCTGATCCGATCGCACCTTTTGGAGTCCCCGACGTCAGAAGGTCACCCGTCTGCTACTAGTTCCCTGGAGATGATCCGTCTGTTTGGTGTTGCTGACTCAGCCCAGTCTCCTGGAATCGGACTCGGCTACGAATATCACGTCAACGCTGAGGACCTAAACGGCCATGCATTGGTCCTGGACGATTTCGTCGTACACGCAAGCATCTTCGCCAAGTGATCCGGCCGAACACGACCGGAGGAGGAACACTGGTGAGGTACACGGAACCCCGGAGCAACAAGAAGCAGCGACGCTATTTGCAGCGCCAACGGCGTCTAGAACGAGTGACGCCATCGGCGATTCTCATCAGAGCGAGACACATCGATGCTGCTGGCGCCCACGTTCCAGAGCGCCTGGCTAGTCGGAGCCCAGCGGTGGTGGCCCGTCGAAATCGGCCATCGACGAGAAATCGGGACACACGACACGCTGGGCGACTGGTGCGACGCATTTGCAGACATACCGGACGTCGACTTGGCCACTCGCGCCTATTCGCCTTACTCGGGTTTGCCACGGCAACGACGACGAGAAAGCGGAACAAGGAATACAGCGGCAGAGGATGCGGTGCCTCCTAGAGGGATAGGACCAGCCACAGGAGCCTGTCAAGAACTTCCCCTACCGGCGGCCGGCTGGAGTTGCTTTCATGTATCAGGCCTCTCTCGCCCCCGTAGCTCAGTCGGATAGAGCGACCGCCTCCTAAGCGGTAGGCCGCAGGTTCGATCCCTGCCGAGGGCGCACAACGACAGACAGCAACGGAACGAAATGATGTCAGAAGAAGGACCGGGTATGACCTCCAGCGATAGCGAGATAGCAGTGGAAACCCCATTCGGGACTCTGACTATCATCACTAAGGACGAGCCGGGTCCGAAGGGGCACAAGGCTGGCACCACAAAGATGGAATACACCGGCCAGCCCCCTCGCCCCATCACCTTGCGGAAGAAGTACCGCCAGGCTCAGGTTGCTCTCAAGGAAAAGGGATAAGTAATGACAACTGTGTTGCTCGTAGCGGCGGTGCTCGTGGCCGTCCTCCTGTTGTCCGTACTGATCGAGCTCCGCAAAGGCGGAGGATCGGGACGGAAAGATGACCCGACTGCAGTATCTGCAGTGATCACCAGCATGAGCGAACGTCTCACGGCCATTCAGGAGGGCGTCGGCGCAATGAAGGTCCTAGCCGAGGATTTCCGCGGCTTTGAGGCCCTGATACGGGACGTGAATAGCCGTGGCGCCTGGGGCGAGGTTCAGTTGCGGCAGATCCTCGAAGAGGTGCTCGCTCACGGCCAGTGGGAGGAGAACGTGGAAACGATCCCCGGAACGGGAAAGCGGGTTGAGTTTGCGATCAAGTTTCCCGGCATGAACGACCAGGAGTTGGTCTGGATGCCGGTGGACTCGAAGTTCCCCTTGGCGGACTATCAGCGCTTGCTGGAAGCGCAGAAAGCCGGAGATGCCGATAAGGCCGAGGAAGCTAGAAAGGCACTCGAAAAGGCGATCATCAAGGCGGCAAAGGACATCCGGGAGAAGTACGTCGCCTCACCCCACACAACCGAATTCGGCGTCCTATTCCTGCCAACCGAGGGCCTGTACCTCGAGGCCCTGCGTCGGACGAAGGTGAATGATGAGCTTGCTCGGTTGCGGATAGTTCTTGCCGGACCAACCACGTTTAGCGCACTCCTCAACGCCTTCCGGATGGGGTTCCAAACAATGGCCATCGAGAAGCGGTCGAGCGAAGTGTGGCAGCTCCTGGGTGAGGTAAAGACCCAGTTCGAGAAACTGTCGCAAAAGTTGAAGCGCCTGAAAAAGCAGTTGGACGCCGCGAAGAACACGGTGGCAGGTCCGGACAGCATCGAGTTTCGAATCCAGACGATCCTTGAGGCCCTTAAAGAGGTGGAGCAACTCCCAGACGACAACTCCCAACGCCTAGTTGATCTGCCCGATATCGATGACGATGATGACGATGATGACGACGATGACGAGGCCAACTAACTGCCCACCGACCGGTCAGTGAGGAGTTCGAAATGAACCGAGCTAGTGAGAAATGGCCGATCGATGAGGCTTGGGCGGATGCCTATCGCTGTCTTCTTGAGTACGTCGAAGAACATGGTCACCTCAATGTTCCGGAGAACTTTCAGACCGACGATGGGTTTGCTCTTGGCGCGTGGGTCGCTGACCAGCGCACCCGTCGGATGAGACAAACAATCAATTCTGGCGAAGAGAGCCAACTCGACCGACTGCGTTTCGTCTGGGACGAACACACCAAGAGTTGGTACCAACACCTAGAGGCCCTTGAGGCCTTCGTTGATGAGACCGGACACGCCGCAGTCCCAGGCTCACGCGACCAGACGGTCGGTTCGCAGACGTACCGGCTCGGCCGATGGGTGGCCACCCAAAGGAAGAAGTACCAGCAGGACAAGCTGTCCGAGCATCACGTCCACCTCCTTGAGTCGTTCCCCGAATGGAAATGGACCCCTAAACGATCGTTCCGGCAGGCCCGCATCCGGTGTACCACCTCGAGACAGGACTATGTCCAAGCCCTCAGAAGGTTTGTGCTCAGAGAAGGTCACACCCTCGTTCCTAGGAGCTACTCGGAGGTCAGAGACGGGACCGACCTTGAGCTCGGCCGGTGGGTATCGACTCAGAGGCGCAGATTCCAGAAAGGGCGGATCAAGGGGCTCGACCTAGAGGAACTTGAATCGTTTCTTGGCTGGGTTTGGTCCTCGGAGAAGGCCGACTTCCGGTCTCATCTCCTGGCCTGTGAACAGTTCGTCGCCAGAAACGGTCACATGGACGTTCCGGAAGACCACACCGAACGGTTCGCCGGTGAGCAGTTCCAAGTCGGGCGTTTCCTAGAGGATCTTGAGCGTCGGGCTGCAGAAGATCAACTAACCGCCCCCGAAACCGAAGCCCTGATTGAGATACGCATCGGCCGTCAGCTTCACTCTGGGCGTTTCAGGAATCTCTTTGGTGGTCGCGAACTCCCTGGGCGGACGGAAGAACGCCTCCAATCGACAACGAAGCATGAACAGCGGGGGCTGCGTAGCACCCGTGACGACCGGCAAAGAAGCCCCGATCCTGTTCATCCAGCCGATCTCCCTTCGACCGAGCCCTCCGATCTGGACCCACCCGAGGCGGCCCTAAGCGGGAAGCATTCAACGATGGTTAGCGATGCGCTGACCGCCATCCGGGAGCTGATGCAGCCCGAACAACAGGTGCTTGAGAGGCTTTGGCAACCGCATGCTCTACTCGTGGAACCAAAAGGCCCACAGTTGGCATTACTTGAAAGTTCTTCCGGCATGTACTTGCGTACCGGTCGAGACAGCGGACGTCTGGTACCGGATTTCACCTGGCCCTCCGAGAGCGACAGCGCCGAGCGAGAAGGAGTTGAGTTTGAGAGATGGTGTAGCCCCCTCAGACGGCCAACCGACCCTGAACAACTTGGACCCTGGGACCTGAAAGGACGCGTCGGTAGCGGTGGCCAGAGCGACGTCTATCTGGGACGGAGCGACAGCGAATGGGCCAGCGTCAAAGTGCCGCACATAGGCAGGGAACCTGAACCAGAGGCAACGGCCCGGTTGGAACATGAGGTCGATCTGCTCTACCAGGTGAGAGAAGAACCGAAGTTCTTCCCCAAGGTCATCGATGGCGGATTGGAAGAGGCCCGGCCGTGGGTTGCACTCGAGTTCATATCCGGTGGGTCTCTTGACTCCACTACCTTTCCGCTCGCACGACTAAACGAGACGGCCCTTGGCGTAGCACAGGCGCTCCAAGTCCTGCACGGCAAATACATCGTGCATGGAGACATCACCCCATCAAATGTTTTGCTCACGGGCGACGGTCCGGTGGTCATCGACTTCGGGATGGCCTTCCACCCGCAATTTCCACGACCAAGCACAACCGGCGGTGCAGGTGGCACGAACGGTTACCGGGCCCCTGAACCAGAACTGACGCCGGCGTCCGACGTACGCGGGTGGGCGGCCACCCTTTACGCCCTGGTCAACGGTTTCCCTCCCGGAGAAGGAGATGCGCTTTCCGCCACCCGGGTGATCTCGGTCACTGAGATGCTCGAGCAGATACAAGATGGGCCCCGGAGGACAGGGATCATCTACGTGGTGTGTGGAAAGGCCGTGAACATCGAGACACGAGAGGGCGGGATTGTTCGCTTCGAGCTCATCGATGCGAACGGCACGGCGCCACTTAAAGTGATGCTCTTGCCAGACGACAAAAACCGGATCCAGCGGAAAGTGGCACAGTTCGACCCTGGGTTCGATCTAATGGACGAGTTGGCGTCACCGACGCTCTGGGATGGAACTCTGCGGGTTCGGGGCCCACTTCGGCCCGGGTCGGATCCTGTTCTGTTCGACATGTATGACTTGGTTGCACCTACCTCGGGTACCGCAGCCGAACTAGGCGGCTTCGACGCGAAACTTGCCGAACTGATCGGCAGTGCACTTGACCCCCGTCCTGAAAAGCGTCCCACCGCCAACCAGATTGTCGAGCGGCTCGAAAACACCTAGCAGAAACTTGGCTCAAGGCCCCGTCGGGCGAGAGCCTGAACCCAGCCTGTTCAGGCAGTTCTGTCAGCAAGCCCAGAAATTGCCGGCAACCATAACGCGATAGGGACGAAGGGCCCGTTTCCATCCACCGGCTAGTGCCCTCGCCTCCCCAGTTCGATCGCAGCGGCTGGTGTCGGATTCGCTAGCCCAGGCAGTTCGAGGATGTGAGCCAAGGTGATCGGGCGCGGATCGGCAGCACGAGAGACGTCCATGATCCACTCGGCGAGTTTGGAATTCCCCCAACCCACTGCGCCCGAGGCGTACTCGTCTCTGAATGCCCGACCGACCAGCTGACCCCTATCCCTGTGACGCTGGCTGATTGCCGCCCTTGCTACGTCCTCATCCCGGGGATCCAGGAACCGTCTCGTATTGGCGAGTCGTTTGATTACCGCGGTAGGAGTCTCTTCTCCACACAGAAGTGCCAACTGCTTATTGCTTGGAATCGTCTCGCTTGGAATCAGGACGAAGTCTTCGACGAACCACGCTGCCACCAATGCGAGACATGCTGTCCTTCGGGCGGGCGCACGCCTGCGAATTTCGTCCCACACCTCCACATTGAGATTCGTGGTGACGCCAGAGCCCCCACTTGGTGACGCCGGTGCATCGAAATCGAAACAGACCACGTGAGGGCCTCCCGCATCGGGAACCTCGAAACGCCCAGGCGTGTAGAACGTGTGCTGCTGTCCGGCCCGTAGTAGATCCGCACCCCCTCCCTGCGGGAGGCACCGGAACTTCTCGGTAACCACGTTGGGGGAAGCACTAGGGCAATGTTCGACCAGCACCGTGTCGTTCTGAAAGGTGATCTTGGCTGCCGTCCTTGAAACACGGTCGGTCGCTCCACCGAGAGTGATACTCGGACCCGGCTGCTGAGGGCCCTTTCCGAGGTACACCGATTCGCCGGGCAGCAAGGAGAACTGTTGATCCTCGTTACTGCCGGGCGAAACAATCGTAATTTTCAGGGCATCTTCAGGATCGGGCATCGCAACTAGTTGAACCTCTCTGGCAGGTAGGTGTCAACAAGCCTGCACCAGGTAGATGGAAGTCTCCTCTGTCGGATCGGCGGATTGCCGTGGACTTCTTGGGCTTTACGGCGAGACCGAGATCAGCCACGAACCTGTCAAGACCTTCCCCTAGATGCCCCTAGTTGACTCCGATTCACTAGTCACTAGGACCCGACACGGAGCGACCGAAGAGACGCCATGTTACAAGAAGCGATTGTTGTAGAAGATCCGGCCATGATTTGGACCGATGACACCTGCGATGGTGATCCATCGACTTCGGTGGTTCTAGCGGACTGCGGCGACAAGAAGATCCAGGTCATCAAGGAGGTCCGTGCGCTCACGAACTTCGGGCTGAGGGATGCCAAGGACTGCGTGGACGGTGCCCCCAGGATCATCGCCGTGGAAGACGGCGATATCGCTGCGGCACGTCTGCTGGAAGCTGGTGCCGAGGCCTATCCGTTGAAGCAGAGCCACATCGAAACGGCCATTGGGTTGCTGGAGCGTGGCGCCCCGACGACCGGTAGTGCAGAGGAGGTCTCTGCTGTTCTGACCTGCATCGAGGGCGCGAACCTCGTGAATCCGAAGAACCATAATTCGACTGAGTATTGGCCCTCGTTTACCGGGGTCAAGAACAAGCTCACGGTATTCCAGAAGGACCAGACCGGTGATGCCCTCCAGTCCTTCCTTAACGCCATCACGTGCAACGATGCCCAGAAGGACGAGTTCCTCGTAAGGCTGCGCTACCTCCAGTTCTTGGTTTGCACCGGCGTGGCGTCTCAGTGTCGTCGCTACGGGGGTGGTCGCTACGACCTAACTCTGGCTTCTCCGCCCCTGCCGGCCGTGAGGGGCATGGGTATTCTTTCAAGGCCCAACCCCGAGGAGTGTGAGAACGAGCTGAGGGCAATTTGGGCCGAGATGAGGACGTACGTGAATGAGCTGAGGGCCATGAGGGATACGGGTCAGTGCGCTATGACCCCTCTCAATCCCGACTATGGCAACAACGACGGTAGGGAGAATCCCAATACATGGGTTAGGGATGAGTACCTCGCCGAGTTGGAAGAGCTCATCTCAAAGGGCGACGAGTTGAGTTGCGGTGCGGCTATGACTGCGGCTGTGGACAAGATTGTTGATTCGCCCGAGCACGACTCATGGTATGACTGGCAGGCTCGCCACAAGAACGGGTATGAGAATTCGTGGGCCTTGAAGGACAAGATGTGGTCCACGAGGTGGCCTCCCGACGTGGAAAGGCTCGTGATCCTCCAGGACGACCCCGATGGCCCCGCTCAGATGGAGATCCACTACGACTCCTCATTGTCAAACCCTGAGAAGTTGATCGCCGAGCTCGCCCGCAAGTATCCGACCCTTGTCTTTGTCGAGTCCTACGCAGCAAAGGGACTCTACGAATGGGGTGCCAACGTCTACATAGATGGCGAAATTTGCTACAGCGATGGAGTCAACAATGATCGTGTTCTTTCACGCCTATTGACCAAGGTGGCCGATCTCAGGGAGGCTGGTGAGAGCACGGAGTGCGAGAATCGCAGGATTATGGAAAGGTTTGAGGTACTTGTGAATAGGTCTGAGACTGACGCCAAGGTTGTAGCCGATGTCGCGGTCGGTTTGTAGGCACCAGGTGCTGATCACAACTAGGAAGAAATGACCAATGACTAAGAATCCTCTGAGGAGATGGTTCGGAAGAAACGAATCGGTCACGGAACTAGGGGCCCGCCAATCGAAGAAAGAGGAGAACGATGCCAACACGGGAAACCACTCCTCCGGTGGCGACACTGGTCCGACGATCCGGGCACTAAAGGGAGATATCGCCAGCCAGGGCTGTGACGTTGTCGTCAACGCCGCCAACGAGCGTCTAGGCAACGGGGCAGGGGTCGCAGGAGCCATCATCAAGGCTGCTGGTCCTGGTCTGCTGAGGGAATGTGCTGATCGCTATCCCGACGGTTGCCCAACCGGCGAAGCTCGTATTACAGGCGGACACGACCTACCAGCCAAATGGATCGTTCACACTGTTGGACCTCAGTGGAGCGACGGGACCAACGGTGAGCCGGAACTGCTCGCCGACTGTTACCGCAACTCTCTTCAGGCCGCCGCCGAAATAGGTGCCCGGACAGTGGCTTTCCCTGCTATCTCGACCGGGAGCTTCCACTATCCGCGAGAAGGTGACCGTGTACGTCTGATTCGCACTAGCGATGCGTACACCAGCCTGCTCTCTGGCGCTCAGGGAACTGTGCGTCGTATCGACGACGCCGGCACCGTTCACATCAACTGGGATTGCGGCTCACGCTTGGGCCTCGTTCCCGGTGAGGATTCGTGGGTGATCCTGCGCCGTACACAAGAAGCTGCCATCAAATACCCCGCCGGCATCAAACGCAATCGAGATCTAGATGCGAGCCATCTGTCGTTTTTGCGACAATGCGGCATCCCCACCATGGAAGAACTGTGGGTCATAGGGACCAAACTCAACATTGCCTACAAGGCCCGTATGGACGCCGCTCGAGTTGCCGTGTCGACGATTCGGAAGTTTCTCACCCAGAGCGACCACGGCATCAACGAGGTAATCCTCGTCGCATACGACTGTGAGCAGCTGACAATCTACGAGCGTTTCCTTGAAGCTGAGGGAGACGAGTGAGATTCACGCTTCCCGCCAACGTCATCGACACATGAGCGAGATCACACGCCACGAACGAGTCGCCTCGCCGTCGAAGGTCTCCGCTTGGCTCGAGTGCGAGCACTACCTAAACCTCCGGCACCAGGTCGACGACGGAACTATCGACCCGCCCGATCCCGCCTTCAGTGCGTTTGCGCAGCTCCTCCTGGATAAGGGACTCCAGCACGAAGAGGAGTGTCTCCGCTGGTATGAGAATAAGGGCCTCTCGGTGCACCGTGTTCCGGATCGCGACGCCGGGGAGACGTTCGCCCAATGGGTCGAACGGATCGGCAACCCGATGGAAGACGGACACGACGTTGTGTTCCAGATGCCTTTCGTTCACGACGGGATGCGAGGTGTTGCCGACTTCCTGGTTCGGACCATCTCGGAGGATGGTGCGACTGTCGCCTACGAGCCTGTCGACTCCAAGTTGGCTCGGCACCACGCCAAGCCCGGGCACGTGCTGCAACTCTGCTTCTATGCGGAGGCCGTCGGGGCCCTCACCGGGGTGACGCCGGAGTTGGGTCGCCTGTTCTTGGGATCGGGTGAGTTCGAGACGGTTCGCTTCAGCGATGTGGATGCCTACTGGCGTCGTCTACGTAGACAGCTCTCGTCGGCGCTGTCAGCTACTCCCGACGGGGGAACCACTCCGGAGCGGTGTGATCACTGTGAGTTCTGCGAGTTTGCCGGTCACTGCGAGGCACAGTGGCGTGCCGACGACTCGCTCGTTTACGTATCTGGGGTACGGGCCGTGGATCGAAAGGCCCTGGAGGAGGCTGACGTCGAGACCATGGCCGACCTAGCTGCCGCAGCCGGGGGTTCTGTTCCGGACATGACTGATGCAAGGTTCGCCGTCTTGACCGAGCAGGCGAGGCTGCAGGTCGAGGCCCGCAGTCATTCCGACCAAGTTCCGCCGTTCGTGGTCCTGGAGCCGGACGAGACAGATTCCGCCGGGCTGGTCTCCCTCCCCGAACCTGACAAGGGTGACGTGTTCCTCGATTTCGAGGGCCATCCGTTCTGGACGCCAGCGAGGGGATTGTTTTTCCTGTTCGGCTTCCTTCGGAAGGAGAGGTTGGGCAGGTGGGGGTATGAGACCCGGTGGGCCCACGATTCGGCGACAGAGGCCGCCGCAACCCGTGACCTCATCGACTACCTGTATAAGCGGCATCAGCGCCACCCCGGAATGCACGTCTACCACTACAACCACACCGAACGCTCGGAACTGGAGAGGCTCGTCGAAGAGCACGGGCTCGGGGACCGGAAGTTGGCCGGCTTGATTGCCGCCCGTGTGTTTGTCGACCTGTTAGTGACCGTTCGTCACAGCATCCGTGCCGGTATCGAGTCGTACAGCCTCAAGAACGTCGAGAAACTCGCCGGCTTCACCCGTTCCGCCGGCATTGAGAAGGGGGCCGGTGCGGTCCTCGAGTACGAGGCATGGATGGGCGATCAGAGCCCGGATCGCCTCACACAGATCGCCGCCTACAACGAGGACGACGTCGCCGCCACTAGGGCAGTGCGTGACTGGCTGGTCAGGCTCCGGCCAGACGACCTGGACTGGCCCGACAACGGGATCGAGTCTGAGGAGGCGGTTGGCGACGAGTATGACGTGGGCCAGGATGAGCTGCTCGGGTATCCCGAGGGCTCGCCTGAGCGGTTGCTGGGACATCTCCTCGACTACTGGTGGCGTGAGGACAGAGCCCACATGGCCCAGCTGATAGCGAGGCTGCAGGCGCCGCCATCGGACTTGTTAGAGGACCCTCTCACCGTCGTCTGCAGTAGCAGCGGGAAGCTCCTTCCACCATCGGGGAGGCAACGAGCCCCGAGGCGACGATTCGATATGCCCGTTCAGGTGATCGACCCTGAGAAGTCGTTGGACCTCCCGATAAAGGTCGCGTACCTCACAGCGGATGGGCGGATCGTCCGCACCGGCGGATCCATCGACGCTACGGGAAGAGGCCTGGAACTCTCTTGGGGGGACGGGCCAACGAATGCCGGAACGGAGCCCACCGCTGTCACCTTCAACAACTGGATTTCTTCGGCCTCAAAGTTCAAGGCCCTTGCAACGGTTGCCGAGGCCGTGCTGGGAGCGACGGATCCCGGAGTCGCTGGTGAGATCCTTGCCAACAACCTGCCACGCTTCCTTCCCGGAACCGGTCCAGCCAACGGAGACCTGGGTTGCAGCCTTGACGAGGTCTGCCGTCAGGTCGCTCACCTGGACCGGTCGTTCCTGGCGATCCAGGGCCCTCCCGGCACTGGCAAGACGTGGACCGGCGCACGGATCATCCACCACCTCGTGCAAGCGGGTATGAGGGTCGGCATCACGGCCCTCAGTCACAATGCCATCGGCAACCTGCTCGACGAAACAGTCAACGTCTTCAAAGAAACCGGCGACCTCTCCAGCCTCTCGGCCGTTCGTAGGATCGACCAGCCGGCAGACGGCGTCAGTCCGTCGATTTCCCATGCAAAGGCCAACCCACAGTGTGCGAAGCCCGAGTACAACGTCGTGGCCGGTACGACATGGCTGTTCTCAAGTACCGCCATGCGCTCCAATCCGGTGGATGTCCTGGTCATCGACGAGGCCGGCCAGTTGGGTCTGGCCGATGCCATGGCTGCGGCCACCTCGGCTACAAGCGTTGTCCTCCTCGGAGACCCGCAGCAGCTACCGCAGGTTGCACAGGCATCACATCCTGCCGGCTCAGATGCAAGCGTCCTCGAACACATCCTGGATGGCGACGCCACCATCGGCTCTGACAGCGGTGTCTTTCTCGACGAGACCCGTCGGATGCACCCGGACGTCTGTACCTTCATTTCCGACAACTTCTACAACGGTCGTTTGCACTCACACCCCGGTTGCGCCGTTCAGGCGACCGACCACGGGACGGGGCTTCGTTGGATCCGCTCGGTGCACAGTGACCGTTCCACAGAGTCGCCTGAAGAAGCGGCGATTGTCGTTGACACCATCACCGGCCTGATCGGGTCGAACTGGACAGACGTCGAGGGTGTCCAGCGACCTCTCGACGTGTCTGACTTCATCGTCGTCGCCCCCTACAACAACCAGGTCAACCTAATCGGTCGTCATCTCGCCGCCAATGAACAAACCAAGGGCGTACGAGTCGGCACCGTCGACAAGTTCCAGGGTCAGGAGGCCCCGGTGGTCCTATTCTCGATGACTGCCTCCGATGCCACCCTGGCGCCACGGAGCACAGATTTCCTGTTCTCCCGGAACCGTCTCAACGTCGCGCTGAGCCGTGCCCGATGCCTCGCATACCTGATCTGCCCTGACGACCTGCTGGCCAGCAGGGCCAGGAACGTCGAGAGAATGAAGCTCATCTCAACGCTTTGCGCTTTCGTCGAAGAGGTAGAGAGGCAGGAAGGGACCTACCGACAGCCCTAGTCGGCTGAGGTGTTTACCTCCCCCAGGCGAAGTCTCGGCAGACTCCGGTTCGCCGGGCCGGACCTCTCGGAGGGCGGAGCGAGCCCCTCACGGCCCACCACGGTGACCAGTGGAAACGCTAGCCACCAGTTCGTTCTGAGCGGTGCTCGAACTGCGGCTGGTCACCAGTCGGGTAGCCAACCGAGCCTCCAACGAACGATGCCTGTGCGGTGGTACCAAAACTAAGCAGTGGATTCTGAACCGTTTGCCGGGTGGCGAGAGAGACTCACCAACTGGTCGATCACCTCAATCGGGACGCCGCCGCCCATGTTCTGACACAACGTGGTCCGCATAGCTTGAGCGGTCGTCCAAACCATGCCCCAGTAGCCCATCCTCCCGTCGGGTCCGTAGACATAGAGAGTGGTCCAGCCATAGGTATCAACGGCAGGCCAGTTTTTCCAAGCGTGCGACTCCTCAAGGGCAGCAAGGGACTCGCAGGTGATCTTCCATCGGTCTTCTGCTGAAGGCATCTACAAACTCCCCTAGGCCCCATAGGCCGTTGACCTCCACGACCTCAAGGTTAAGAGCCAATCAGTAGGACTACTAGAAGGGTCCGACCGGCCGGGGCTATCTGCCGGGCCAGTGGAGGCAGGCGAATGTCGCCTACCCGTCCTGCGTGTGGTGCAAGATCGCCTCGATGGCGGCACGGTCAAGGACGTAGACCGGCCCATCCTTTGTCTCGCAGATCTGCGGCGGGTTCATGGGATCAGGAACTCGAGCCCGAGTTCGTGACACACGTCCGGGTAGGTGTCGGTGAGCCAAGAGCGAGCGTCGGCGGCAGTGTCCTCGGTGCCGAGGGCGTAGAAGAGGAGTAGGTCGAAGGCGGCTGACTCCATCCAGGTGACGGTTTTCGAATAGCCGACAACTGCCTCGGCCTGGGTCTTGTGCATGAAGTCAAGGGCGGTCGTTCGATCGGCGAGGACACCACAACTGTCGAAGTAGACGATCCGCCCGGCGGCTCCGCCGGTGGCTGCGCTGATGGTCAGGGCGAGGTCCTCGAGACTGATGTCTTCTTGGCTGAGTCCGAGGCCGTCCTCGTCACCATGGAAAGCGAAGTGACCGATTGTGTAGCGGCT
>Ga0207988_1001130_pt1 | contig 14139 bp, 16 predicted proteins | sample ETNtaG_11_FD_185773 | JGI IMG/M metagenome (GOLD analysis project Ga0207988, IMG submission 185773) | Marine microbial and viral communities from oxygen minimum zone, Eastern Pacific Ocean - ETNP201310SV74 (SPAdes) (version 2) | ecosystem: Environmental > Aquatic > Marine > Oceanic ...
TATAGACTGGTTCACACCGGTATTAAATCCACCCCAGTGCGGGATCCTTGGGATAGGGCGCATTCAGCGCGTGCCGCGTTATTCCGGCAACGAGATCGTAGCGCGTGATCGGGCCACACTGGTATTGACGTTTGACCACCGTCTTATCGATGGTGCGCCGTGTGCACGATTTCTCTCGCAATTACGAGGTGTACTCGAGGCACCGGAGGCGCTTCTGGACTAGTCCGCCGGGGTAATCAAGGCCACTGATCGCGAATGGGATCGCTGCCGTCCCAGTCTATTGCCGCTTCCCTGACTGCATCAAATATTCGACGACGCTCTGGCGTAAAGTGTGCCATCTCAATGACTGTGCCGGGGTGTCCTTCGTTAAAGAAATAAACAAACCGGCCGCGAACACTGTCGGCTTCCTGGCCGACCTCATAGCCTGAATCAAGAGCGCGTTGGTAGAGATCGTCGTAATTTTCCGGCCAGCTCGACCAGTGCTGAAGGCCTTCATTGCCTGCGTTCAGGAAATCCTGGTACATGGTGGGAGAGGTATCCCGCTGTTGAATTAACTCGACCTGAACTTCACCTGAGTTCGCCAGTGCAATAGACAAATGTGGTGAGCCGGGTTGTCCACGGTAGTGAAAGTCTTTGACGGGCAGTTTGTCGACATAGTACCAAGGCCCGATGCCGCACACTTCTACCCAGTGTTTCATGGCTTGTTCTACATCGCGGACTACGTACCCCATCTGTCTGATGGATCCGAATAATCTGCTCATGATTGCTTTGTATCCAGTCTCGTTTGATAGAACCCCATCATATCTGTTTTGTATTCAATTAAAAGAGTGCAGCCAGATCAAAGGCCCGCTCTGGGGTAAAATATCCGGTCGAACACTGAAACAAAAAGAATGAAAGGAGAGTGGCTATGACCACAACCACACGCGAATCCTATGATCAGGTCATGATGCCGAACTATGCGCCGGGATGTGCTTGTAATAAGAATTGAGGCACTACTTAACCCAACTCTATTCGGAACAAGAGGCTCTACTGAATCTGTCGCCATTTGGAGTCATTAGTGGACTCCTTGAAAGAGGTGCCCCCGTTTGTTTGGACAGCTAAACCCAGTTCTATAAGTGGATTCCAACCCATCGTTTAGCAGCCAAGGTTAGCGACTGCTGAGAAAAATATACACTATCTGGCGTCTGTCGTCGCAAAGCGCAATGGGGCCGTCTTTGATTGTATAAATCGAAGTAGCGGCCTATTTTTGCTGGTGAGTCAGAAACCGTTTCATACGCATGAAGGTAAACTTCTTCGTACTTAACTGAGCGCCAAAGTCTTTCGATGAATACATTATCACGCCAGCAACCTTTGCCATCCATGCTGATCCGGATGCCATGGTCCTTGAGCCAGCCGGTGAAAACTATGGAAGTAAACTGGCTGCCCTGATCAGTATTGACGATCTCAGGGGTACCGTAGCGGGCGATGGCTTCTGCCAGCGCCGCAATACAAAAATGCACATCCATGGTAATTGAAACGCGCCAGGACAATACCTTGCGTGAATACCAGTCCAGCACAGCTACCAGATACACAAAGCCACGTGCCATCGGGATATAGATGATATCCATGGCAAAAACCTGGTTTGCCCGATCAATCGTTAGTCCGCGCAGCAAGTATGGATACACTGGATGCTGTGGGTGTTTCCTGGTCGTACGAGGCTTAACGTACAACGCCTCAATGCTCATGCGCTTCAGCAGCGTCCTGACGTGCTTACGCCCGACTTTGATGCCTGCCAAGGCCAACAGGTCGCGCAGCATGCGAATGGCATCTCAAGATGCAACCGGTCAATCTGCTTCATCAGTTCAAGATCCCGGTCTGAGGCTGGCCTTGGTAGTGCATAAACCGTGGAACGAGCTACTCCCAGTACTTTGGCCTGGCGGGTGCTTGGCAGGCGGTGATTTCGGTTGATCATCGTTTTGCGCTCAGCAGGCCGGCTTTGGTGAGCGCAGTTTCAAAAAAATCATTCTCCAGGGCTAGTTCACCAATTTTTGCATACAGTGTTTTGACATCCACCTGCGGTGGATCCGTTTTGGCTGAGCCTTCAAATACCTCACTCATTCGCTCCAGCAGCTGTGTTTTCCACTGCGTAATCTGGTTCGGATGAAGATCAATTGCTGGGACAACTCAGAGATCGTCTTGTCGCCTTTTACACCTGCTAACGCCACTTTCGATTTAGATGCCGGTGAGTGATTCCGGCGCAGTCTTCCTGGCATGATTGCCTCCTGATATTGTTGCCATTAACATGGCTTAAATCAGGCCGGAAATCCACTTATAGTGCTGTCCGATTTTCTGGGACCACCTCTTTCCAGTAAAAAGCTGGATCACACGGGAATAGGGGATGGGACCCCTATCAAAAATCGAACTTCGAATTCTGACTGTGCTGTCAGTGTGCTGTAACTGAGTCCACTCCAGTCCACTCAGGTCCATGTGCGTGGAATTGGTGCCCGAGTTAATAGACTGGAGTGCTATTTTTATAGCGTTTTATGAAGATATTGGTCGGGGTGAGAGGATTTGAACCTCCGGCCCCTGCCTCCCGAAGGCAGTGCTCTACCAGGCTGAGCTACACCCCGATTCGACTACCAGTTGCACAAAACCGATTAACTTCAGAAGGTCCGGGAGACCGAGAAGTCGGCAAGGTGAGCCAGGGCTGTGCGGTATGGTGATGCGGGCAAGGTCTCCAGAGATTGCCTTGCGGCTTCTGCGTAGTCACGTGTCCGGCGCGAAGTGTACGCAAGAGCGCCTGTGGATTCAATGATTGACTTAACCTCGATAAATCGATCGCGATTACCTTCGCTAATGGCCGAACTCAGGAGTTGATGCTGATCTGGGCTGCATGCGCCTAACGCATGAATCAGAGGCAGTGTCGCTTTACCCTCGGCAAGATCATCGCCGGAGTTTTTGCCCATCTCTTCGGCGTCAGCGGTGTAGTCAAGCATGTCATCAACAATCTGAAATGCGATGCCGAGGTTCAGGCCGTAGTCCGCAAGGGCTTGTTCGGTTGCCGGCCCGGCATCGGCCAGTATTGCGCCTAAACGTCCGGCCGATTCAAACAACCGGGCTGTTTTTCGGGTGATGGTCTCAAGGTACTGTTGTTCGGTAATATTGGGGTTGTGGGTGTTGAGCAATTGCATTACTTCACCCTCGGCGATCGCGTTGGTGGTCGTTGACATGATCTCCATCACGCGCATATGGTCTACCGCGACCATCATCTGAAAAGCGCGTGAGTATAAAAAATCACCAACAAGCACCGACGCGGCGTTGCCCCACAAATCGTTGGCGGTCTGGCGCCCACGGCGCAGTTCAGATTCGTCCACGACATCGTCATGCAGCAGCGTTGCTGTATGGATAAACTCGATTACGGCGGCAAGATCGATATGCGCTGTGCCCGAGTAATCAAGCGAGCGAGCTGCCAGCACCAGCGTCAGGGGCCGCAACCGCTTGCCACCGGCCGTCACAATATAGGCTCCCATCTGGCGGATTAACGCAACATCAGAGCTCAATTGCTTCTCGATATGCCGGTTAATCGCGCTCAGATCGTCAGGGATCAGGGCGCTGACCTCGCTGAGTGACTCCGTACTAGAGGCGGTTGCTTCGAAATAGCCAGAATTAAGGGGGGTAACGGTTCCCATGGCCGAATCATACCGCGTAGTTGGGTTTGGCGAAAATAATACCGCTTACGTTGACCCTATTGCCGGTTTCGCCTAAAATTCCGCGCCTTCACAAGTCCTTGTGACTGGCAAGTTCATAAGTTGAGTCCTTTTCTGGATCGCTATCTTTCGGGGAAAAAGCATGTACGCAGTGGTAGAGACCGGTGGTAAGCAATATCGCCTGGGTGTCGGCGACAGCCTGAAGGTTGAAAAACTCGCTGGTAGCGCCGGGGAGGTGATTGATTTGCCCCGTGTTTTAATGGTGGCAGATGGCGATAGTGTTGCTGTCGGTAGCCCCTTAGTGGATGGGGCGCGGGTCCAGGCCGAGATACTGGGCCACGGCCGGGATAAAAAGATCCGGGTATTTAAAATGAAACGCCGAAAGAAGTACCGTCGGACACAAGGGCATCGCCAGGCATTTACGCAACTGCGCATCACTGATATTTCAGGCTGATTTGCCGGTAGCGGCAGGAGAAAGACAAAATGGCTCATAAAAAAGCGGGCGGCAGTTCACGGAACGGGCGCGATTCAGAATCCAAGCGTCTAGGTGTTAAACGCTACGCTGGCGAGGCTGTGCGTGCTGGCAATATTCTGATTCGCCAAAGAGGCACCGCCTTTCATCCGGGCGTTAACGTAGGGCTCGGAAAGGATCACACCTTGTTCGCATTGACTCCCGGCGTCGTTAAGTTTGAGATCAAGGGACCGAAAAACCGGCGAACCGTGAGCATTCTGACCGAGCAATAGGCCGGGGCCAGCGCGGGTCGCCGAAAAACCCCGCCATCGGAGCGGGGTTTTTTGTGACTTTTCTGATCTAGGTTCCGTTCCAGGCACCTCCATGAAATTCGTAGACGAGGCAATTATTACTGTGCAAGCCGGCAACGGCGGCCACGGCTGTCTCAGTTTTAGACGGGAGAAATTTGTGCCCCGGGGCGGCCCAGACGGGGGTGATGGCGGCAATGGTGGAGATGTCATTTTTGAGGCTGAATCGGGTCTAAATACCCTTGCCGATTTTCGGTTTACCCGGAAGTTCCGGGCCGATAGCGGTCAGTCAGGCGCCGGGCGCAACCGCAGTGGTGCTGGAGGAAAGAGCCGGATGGTCAGGGTCCCGACCGGCACCTTAATCTTTTCGGCCGACACCGACGAACTGCTCATCGATCTAAAACATGATGGCCAGAGTTTTACCGTGGCAGCTGGAGGCCGCGGTGGTGCGGGGAACGCTCGATTCAAGTCGTCAGTCAATCAGGCACCCAGGCGCACGACACCGGGGCAAGATGGGGATCGTCTTAGCCTGAGGCTGGAATTACAGGTTCTCGCAGACGTTGGCTTGCTTGGGCTACCCAACGCCGGAAAGTCAACTTTATTAAAAGCGGTATCGGCTGCGACACCGAAGATTGCAGACTATCCATTTACCACACTGTATCCTCAACTCGGAGTTGTCGACATTGGCCCGAGTGCGAGTTTTGTGGTTGCCGATATCCCTGGGTTGATAGAAGGTGCCGCAAGCGGCGCGGGGCTCGGGGTGCAGTTTTTGCGACACCTTCGCCGAACCCGGCTATTGTTGCACTTGGCCGATATCAGCACCTGGGCGAGTGAACCGCCAGTGGTCGCGGTAAAGGCTATCGAGAAAGAACTGCACGAATTTGATTCTGAGTTGTCCGGGCGACAACGATGGCTGGTATTTTCCAAGGCAGATTGCCTTGATGAGACCGAAGCGCTGACCTTATGTGATGAGGTCCGCGGGTCTTTGAATTGGGATGCGCCATGGTTTTTAGTGTCCGGTGTGAGTGGGCAGGGTTGTCGCACGCTCTGTAATGCTATCTGGCACTGGTTGGAGGATCAAGATGACTGATCACAGATCTAACCGTCACGAGCGACAGCGCTGGGTGGTTAAACTGGGCAGTGCTCTTTTGAGCGACTCCGAGACCGGGCTTAATCAGAGCCTGATTAGTGCACTGGCCAAGGCTTGTATAGCGCTTCGGGATCGGGGGATCGATATCGTGCTGGTGTCTTCGGGCGCTATTGCGCAAGGCATGGCGCGGTTGGGATGGGCCGAGCGGCCCCACGAACTGTACCAGTTGCAGGCAGCGGCGGCGGTCGGGCAAATGGGCCTGGTTCAGGCTTATCAGCAGGCTTTCGAAGGGTTTGCGGTTGAGACCGCACAAGTGCTGCTGACCGGGGCTGACCTAAGTGATAGAACCCGTTACTTGAACGCCCGCAGTGCCCTGCGATCAATGTTGGCTCTGGGTATCGTGCCGGTGGTTAATGAAAACGATACTGTGGCCACAGAAGAGATCCAGTTCGGTGATAACGACACACTGGGGGCTCTGGTCAGTAATTTGGTTGAAGCTGAGTATCTGGTCATATTGACAGATCAGGGCGGTCTATACGAAGCCGACCCTCGGAAAGTTGCGGATGCCCCCTTAGTGAAGACCGCGGTCGCCGGTGATCCGGCACTCGAGGCTTACGCGGGTCCAAGTGGAGTTCTCGGTCGCGGGGGAATGTTAACGAAGTTACAGGCCGCGACAAAAGCGGCCCGCTCGGGCGCATCGACAATAATCTGTTCCGGTTATGAACTTGAGAACTTAGCCGGAATTGTGGATGGAAATTTTCCGGGTACGCTGATCCGTGCAGGTGCAGGCCGGGTAGCCGCACGCAAGCAGTGGCTTGCAGGGTCTATGCGCGCCAAGGGAGTGCTTTTGCTGGATGACGGAGCCGTTGGGGTTTTGACCACCTCGGGTAAGAGTCTGTTGCCGGTTGGGGTGATCCAGGTGGAGGGAGTCTTCGAGCGCGGTGATTTAGTGGATTGTGCGGCGCGCGATGGCCGCGCAGTGGTAGCGCGTGGCCTGGTCAATTATTCATCGTCCGATGCAACACAGATTGCAGGTCAGCCTAGCAGCCAAATTGAGAAAATTCTGGGTTACGTCGACGAGCCAGAACTGATTCACCGGGACAATATGGTGGTGCTCTGAGCGTGTCAGAGCGGCCGTGCTTTAAATCAGGCCGTGGTTTTGGCTTTAAGGCGAGCGTTGAGGCGGCTTTTGAGACGCCCAGCCTGGTTCCGGTGGGCAAGGCCTTTGCGGGCAGTTCGGTCTATCTGCGAGGCCACCTCGCGGTAAGCGGTTTGGGCCACAGCGGTGTCTGCGTCATCAAGAGAACTCTTGAAGCGCTTGATTGAGGTGCGCACTTCCGAGCGCTGCGACATATTTTGTGCCCGGCGGCCGGTGGCTTGTCGTGCCCGTTTACGCGCCTGCGGTGAATTAGCCAAGCTATATACTCTCTTAAAGATGAAAAAAAGACGCGTGAGTATCGAGAAGATAGGGGCATTTGTCAATGGGGACGGTCTTGCGGGCGGTTCCAGCGCCTTTTCGGGAATCTTTACTCGTGTTGTCGCCTGTGATCCGCCATACCAGGGCAGCTTCAGTTGATCAGGTCAGTTGGGGCGGTTGGAGGGATGACTCTGGTGTCGCGGGTCACTGGATTGATCCGCGACATTGCCTTTGCCCAGGTTCTGGGCAGCGGAGCGATAGCCGATGCGTTTTTTGTGGCTTTTCGTATCCCCAATTTTCTGCGTCGGGTTTTTGGGGAAGGCGCTTTTTCAGTGGCTTTTGTACCAGTTTACTCTGAGTACGAGTCTCGTTATCCGCCACAGCAGGCGCGTGCCTTCCTCAACCTCATGGCTGGGCGTCTGGGGTTGATACTGGTTGCCCTCACCGCAGCAGGCGTCCTCGGGGCACCCGCGCTGGTGAGTATGCTTGCGCCAGGCTTTAGCGCCGATCCCGCCAAATATGAGGCCACAGTATCTGCGCTGCGCTTGACCTTTCCGTACCTCTTTTTTATTTCCCTGGTTGCAATGGCGGGTGGAATTCTCAATACCAGAGAGCGTTTTGCAGCCCCTGCTGCAACCCCGATACTGCTGAATCTGTGCTTAATTGCCACTGTTTGGCTGGTGGTGCCGCGTACGACGAATGTCGCCATTGCACTGGGTGGGGGCGTGCTTATAGCTGGCGTTGTTCAACTCGCATTCCAGTTTCCTTTCCTCTGGCAGGTGCGGCGAGTTCCCCGGCCGCGACTGCGTGCCACCACCCAAGATGAGCGTGTGGGTGGCGAGGGGGTCAGCCAGGTATTTCGATTAATGCTTCCGGCTGTTTTTGGAGTGTCGATTGCACAAATCAATCTGTTGGTGAATACGGTGCTGGCTTCTTTTCTGGTGACGGGCAGTGTGTCGTGGCTTTACTATTCGGATCGGTTGATGGAGTTTCCGCTTGGGGTCTTTGGTATTGCCTTAGCCACGGTGATCCTTCCCACCTTGTCACGCCAGGTCGCCAGTTCAGAGCAAACGGCTTATAGCCGGACCCTTGACTGGGCGTTGCGCCTGGTTTTCCTGGTTGCGCTGCCCGCAACTGCTGCGCTGGCGATACTCGCCTTCCCGCTAATGGTGACGCTCTTTCATTATGGACAATTTTCTGCAGCCGATGCATCCATGGCATCGAAGAGCCTGATCGCCTTCGCACTTGGACTCACTGGGTTTATCTTGGTCAAGGTATTGGCCCCCGGGTTTTACGCCCGCAAAGATACCCGTACCCCTGTGATTATCGGCGCGATTGCAATGATGGTTAATGCTTTGGCGGCTGTTTCTCTCGCTTTCACCTTAGGACATGTGGGCTTGGCGCTTGCCACCAGCCTCGCCGGGATCGTTAACGCGGCACTGCTTTATATCCGGTTAGTATCTAAAACCGGATTTCAGCCTGGGGACGGGTGGCCGGCGTTCCTGGCCCGTGTGAGCCTGGCGACATTAATCATGTCAGCTCTGCTGGGGTTCGGGGTAGCGGGCGATTTGGCCTGGCTCTCCCACAGCGTGTCCAAACGCATTTTGTTGCTGGGGTTTTGGGTTGTTGCCGGGGGCGCGGTTTATCTGGGCTCGCTTTACCTTCTTGGGCTAAAAGTGCATCGCTTCGTCGAGCGGCCTTAAAATGCAAACGCATTCGCTGGCGAACGTGGTCGCCCTGATCAGCCATCCTGGAGAGCCTCGAATATTTTCGCTCTCCGAGGCCCAGGAATTACTGCCTGTTATCAGAAAACTTACCGCTTCTGCATCGCGAGAACTGGATCCTTGCCAGCTGCGGATGCGACAACTGCTTAACTGCGACCCCCGGCTGGCTCCATTGGAGCTTGAATTTGAGACGATTATTCGCAAATGGGTAGAGCGGATACAACGTTTAGGCGTGACGGTGTCGGGTCTATGGCAGATTGGGTTCGACACCGGCGAGGGCTACCTGTGTTGGCGCTACCCAGAGTTGCGTCTGGCATACTTTCGCGGATACGGCGAAAGCTTAGATTCTCGCCGGCGGTTGTCAGAGGTGATTCAAGAGCATCAACCCGACTGGGCGGTCTTATAAACAGGCAACAGGAATAACAGTGATCCTGATTCGTGACCTATATAACATTCGTGCCTCGCACCGCCCGTCGGTGGTATCGATTGGTAACTACGACGGCGTACATCTGGGGCACGCGCGCTTGATAAACGTCCTTCGGGAACAGGCCTGTCGGCTTGGGGCGAGTGCCACGATAATGACGTTCGAGCCTCATCCCCACGAGTTTTTCAGCCCGGAGAATGCTCCGCCTCGACTTCTGCGCTGGCGAGACAAGATTGAGAAACTGGAGCGAGCCGGGGTTGATCAGATATTTTCGCTGCGTTTCGATCGCGAACTGGCGCAGACGTCGGCCGAGGATTTTGTCAGAAAATATCTCGTTGACGGTCTCGGGGTTCGCCATCTGGTTATTGGCGATGATTTTCGTTTCGGCCGTAAACGTACCGGCGATATTAATTTGCTTAGAACACTTGGCGAGGCGTGGGGCTTTACGATAAACGCGGTAGAGACCTGTGAAGTGCAAGGACAAAGAGTTAGCAGTTCACGAGTGCGAAACGCCTTGAGCGACGATGATTTTGATCTCGCTGCCAGATTGCTCGGTTATCGGTACGCTATAGGCGGACGGGTGGCACATGGCGACAAGCGCGGCCGGGCTATCGGGTTTCCCACAGCGAATATCGTCCTTCGTTATGACAACGTGCCGGTTTGGGGGGTATACGCCGTGTTGGTCCATTCCCAGGGCCGGAGCCCTTTGCCGGGTGTTGCTAACATCGGGACACGTCCGACCATTGGTGGGGAGCGGGTACTTCTGGAAACGCATTTGTTTGATTTTGATGAATCACTCTATGCTGAGCGAATCCAGGTTGAATTCCAGACTAAGATTCGCCCGGAAAAGCGTTTTGAATCAGTTGAGGCGCTTAAAACCCAGATCGCCAAGGACAGCGACACCGCACGATCATGGTTTGCCCAAGCTAGCCAAACAGGCGAGTAGGGCTGCAGTGACCCCCAAGCTCACGAATCAGTCGCTACGTTTTTTACTCCTCGCAGTGATCATTGTGGCGTCGGACTGGCTCAGCAAGTACTGGGCGCAGGATGCATTAACCCGGCATGGCCTCATACCGGTGTGGCCAGGATTCAATCTGGTGCTGGTGCACAATCAAGGGGCAGCTTTTGGTTTTCTCCACCAAGCTGGTGGTTGGCAGACAATGTTGTTTATAGTGGTAGGAATTTCAGTAGCCATTTACCTGGGTATTCGGCTTTGGATGGCGCGCGCCGATGAGTACCTGCTCAATATTGGTCTTAGCTGTATCCTCGGTGGTTCGGTCGGTAACCTGCTTGATCGGTTGAACTACGGATTTGTTGTTGATTTTCTGGATGTGTACGTGGCTTCGTGGCATTGGCCCACATTCAATGTGGCTGACATCGCCATCAGTGTTGGGGCAGGAATAGTCATTGTTGATATTCTTGGATTATTCCGTCGCAGGGCAGGGAAGGCACTTAATGACTGAGCCAAAGGGAATCGCTACAGGCGACCGTGTCGAGCTTCATTACCGGGTTCTGCTGGCAGACGACACCGAGGTCGAGAATTCTGGTGAGCAAGCTGTCAGCGTTATTGTGGGCAGTACCGACTTGCCAGAAGTGGTGGCCCAGGCATTAGTTGGTAAAAATTCCGGTGAGCGCTTTCGAATTGAGATCAGTGGGTCCGACGAGGCATTTGGCGCTTACGACCTCCAGAATACCCAGGTAATTGCGCGGGAGAAGTTTAGCGAGCAGGTTCAGCCAGACCCAGGCGCCTTGGTTGAATTTGAGCTTCCCGATGGGGAGAGTATCGCCGGGCATGTTGTTGGGATCAGCGATGATGGCGTGTCGGTTGATTTTAATCATCCACTGATTGGGCGAGACTGCGTTTACGAAATTGAAATTGTTGCGACTGCCAAGCGCAAAGACTGACCGTCCCGCTGATAACAATAAACATGGCTGACTTTGTAATAAAACTTGCCAACCCCCGGGGGTTTTGTGCCGGCGTTGATCGCGCAATCGAAATCGTCGAGCAGGTGCTGCAGAAATACGGTGCACCGGTGTATGTACGTCACGAGGTGGTGCACAACCGCTTCGTGGTCGATAGCCTTCGCTCAAAAGGTGCCATATTTGTTGATCAACTGGATGACGTGCCAGACGGCGCGACCTTGATTTTCAGCGCACACGGGGTGTCGCGACAGGTGCAGAACAAAGCCAATGTTCGTGAATTGCAAGTTTTTGACGCAACCTGTCCGCTGGTGACCAAGGTCCACTCTGAGGTTGCCCGGTACGGTCACGAAGGCAAGACTGTTGTCCTTGTGGGGCATGAAGGGCACCCGGAAGTCGAGGGGACAATGGGCCAGGCCGTGGGCCCGGTCTTTTTAGTCGAGACTCTGGCGGATGTCGCAGCGCTTAAGATCCCGTCGAACGTACAATTGGCTTATGTTACTCAGACCACCCTGTCAGTCGACGATACGGCAAGGATTATCGAAGCACTGCGCCGGCGGTTCCCTGAGATTGACGGTCCGCGTCGCGATGACATCTGTTATGCCACGCAAAATCGCCAGGACTCAGTCAGGAAATTGGCTCAAACCTGCGATGTGGTCCTGGTGGTCGGATCTCACAACAGTTCAAACTCAAACCGTTTGCGCGAGCTTGCCGAAGAGATCGGAGCCCGTGCTTATCTTATTGATGGAGCCGATGATGTTGTTGTCGACTGGCTGGTTGGCGCTCGACAGGTCGGTATTACGGCCGGGGCATCCGCCCCGGAAGTGCTGGTCAGTCATGTGATTAATCATCTCGAAACATTGGGTGGTCGGGTGGACGATGCCGCCGAGATAACTGAGGAGGGCGTCGCTTTCGCGCTACCGGTTGAACTTCGCCAGGGCTTTGACGTCATCGTGCGTTAGACGAAATGTCTGTACCCGCAATATAATTGCTTGGTTGAAATAACGTCCCGACGCCGGTGTAGCTCAGTTGGTAGAGCAGCGCATTCGTAATGCGAAGGTCGTAGGTTCGAATCCTATCTCCGGCACCATTTGCCAAATGGATTATCCAGGCAGAATTTTAGGAAAAAGCAATGGTCAAATCGTCCTCTCAAACTATCCTTGTTACCGGCGGCGCTGGTTTTGTCGGATCACACCTATGTGACCGGCTGGTCGAACAAGGCGATGACGTTGTTTGTCTGGACAACTTTTTTACCGGCGATAAACGCAACATAGCCCATCTTTTCGGTCGCTCTAATTTCGAACTGGTTCGCCACGATGTCACCTTTCCGCTTTATGTCGAGGTGGATCAGATCTACAACCTGGCCTGCCCGGCATCGCCGGTTCACTACCAGTTCGACCCGGTACAGACAACCAAGACCAGTGTGCATGGCGCGATCAACATGTTGGGATTGGCTAAACGCACAGGCGCACGAATCCTGCAGGCCTCCACCAGCGAGGTGTACGGAGACCCTGAGGTACACCCGCAAACTGAGGATTACTGGGGCCGCGTGAATCCCGTGGGCACTCGTGCCTGTTACGACGAAGGAAAGCGTTGTGCAGAGACGTTATTTTTCGATTACTGGAGACAGCATCGATTGGAGATCAAAGTGGCGCGAATCTTTAATACCTACGGGCCGCGCATGCACCCCAACGATGGCCGGGTGGTGTCCAACTTTATCGTCCAGGCGCTTAAGGGTTTGCCGATCACTATTTATGGGGAAGGTAACCAGACCCGATCGTTTTGCTATGTCGATGATCTGGTTGAAGGTCTCATAGGGCTTATGAATTCTGAAGCCGGGATCACCGGGCCGGTGAACCTTGGTAACCCCAACGAATTCACAATTCGGCAACTGGCTGACAAAGTTCTTGCCCAAACCGGCTCGGGTTCCAAGATTGAGCTAAAGCCTTTACCTGAAGACGATCCGCAACAGCGCCAACCCGATATCACTTTGGCGACAAAGTTATTGGACTGGGGCCCCAAAGTGGATCTGGACTCCGGCCTAGATACCACTATTGCGTATTTTCGGGAACGGCTTTAGTCAAAATGCCTTCGATTATTGTCTTGCGGACTTTGTAGTCGGCAAACTCACGGGCTCAGCCTGTGAGCCTGTAGCCAGAGCAGAATGCTCTCGTGTTGAAACCAACGGGAGTGAACGATGAGTGATCTGGTTGATTTTTTGGGGTGGCTGGGTTTAACCCTTGGTTGCGCGGTCGTCGTGGGCTACGGTCTCGAGTCCTTTGGAGCAAACCTGGAGGCTGCCCAGTCGCTGGCGCTGGGGCTTTGTGCCAGCATTGGCGCAGGGAGTGCCAGTTATCTTTTGCTGTGTTGGTTGTCGCCAGTACTATTACTGTCCCGATGGCTGCCAAAAAGCGTCAACCCTGGCAAAACATATAGTTTGTTTAGAGCGGTGTCAGCGCGAGCCTGACCTACGTTTTTGTATTAAGTATTTTAGGCAACCTGGTTTTCGATCTAGACGACTCTGCCGAACGTCTCATTGTTCGACAAGGCTTTAAGAATCGAATCGACAGTGTCTGAGCGCAATACGTGGCGGCAGCGCCGATCGGTTTAAAATCCTCGGTTTTGGGTACCTAGAGGTCCTGCTATTGGGCTTGCCTCGACCCAGATCGGACTCCATCATCGGGCTGGACAGGGGCGATTCTCATGCATATCGGCGGGTGCGATCTGCGCGCGACTCAGGCATAGGGATCGGATGCACCCGGGGGGCGGGTTTTGAACCGTTTATGCACCCAGAAGTATTGAAGTGGCGAGTTTCGCACACATGATTCAATAGCAAGATTCATCCGCTTGGCATCTTCGATAATCTCGGGTGTGGGGAAATCCTTAAGTGGCGGGTGGATGATCAGTTCGAACCCTTCACCTCGCGGTAGAAGGTAGGTCGCGCAGGGTACGATCGGTGCGCGACTCATTCTGGCGAGGCGTCCCAGCACGGGCCAGGTAGCTGTGGGTATCCCGAAAAAAGGTGCAAAAACAGCTCGACGGATCCCGGGATCCTGGTCCGGAAGGTAATAGCAGGCTTCGCCGGCGCGGACCGCGCGGACCATACGTTTGAGATCGTT
>Ga0207988_1001178_pt1 | contig 13777 bp, 9 predicted proteins | sample ETNtaG_11_FD_185773 | JGI IMG/M metagenome (GOLD analysis project Ga0207988, IMG submission 185773) | Marine microbial and viral communities from oxygen minimum zone, Eastern Pacific Ocean - ETNP201310SV74 (SPAdes) (version 2) | ecosystem: Environmental > Aquatic > Marine > Oceanic ...
AAATATTATCAGTTAAATGTTCAATGGATGGGCCTGTAACTGAAGAGCCTGGAATTCATAATGGGTATGATGGTATTACCTATGCGGCAAAAGCTGGATATTATGCAGAGGCACGTACCATTATTAATTGTAGTTGGGGTGCCGATGGTGGTGGAACTTCTGGCCAATCAGTTATAAATTCTGCCTACAATAATTATGGTGCGATTGTCGTTGCAGCAGCTGGCAATGGAGATGAAGATGCAATAGGCCAAACTGAGGAATATGCCAAGCATTACCCCGCCAGTTATGAAAATGTAGTTTCTGTATGTGCTCTGTCGTGTAATGGAAATTGGGGGAACTGGGCAACCTACCATACAACTGTTGACTTGGCAGCTCCGGGAGACAATATATACAGCACCATAATAGGTGGTGGCTATCAAACGTGGGATGGATCTTCTATGGCAAGCCCCAATGCTGCCAGTGTTATGGGGCTTGTATGGTCATATTACCCCGAATGGTCAAATGAAGATGTAGTTGAGCAAGTGAAACTAGCTGCTGATCCTTTTATTTATGAAAGAAACCCTGATTATACTGACTGTAATGGTAATGAAGGTGAATACTGTCTGGGCAGTGGAATGGTAGATGCACATAAAACCATTGGCAGAGGATTTTCTCCTAATATCCAGCCTGGCTCATTCATGTTCACTGAAATTATTGGGGATAGTGATGGAATAATCAATCCAGGGGAAACGGGTTATCTGACAATCTTATTAAAAAATGCACTGGGCTGGGCAGATGCCGAAAATATTGAAGCGGTATTATCATCAGATAATCCGAAGGTAACTATTGTTGATGGCAATGTAGTATACGGAAATATTGCTGCAGGAGATTCCTTATATAATACTAATGATACATATAAAATTGTATTATCATCCGATATTGAATTGGCAAATATTGATTTTCAGCTTATAGTTAGCGGAGAAAGTACAAATTATAACTATGATCAATCACTTACATATGAAAATATTACTGTATCTTTAAACCAGACTGGTTTTCCGGTTTCTACCGCAGCACTCAGATCCAGCCCACTGGTGATTGATCTGGATGGAGATGGAGATAAGGAAATCATCTTTGGAGATAATAACGGTTTTGTGCATATCTATAATGCTGATGGCAGCGAAGTAGAAGATGATACCTTCCCCTATGACACAGGCAACCAGATTTGGGGTTCAGCTGCAGCAGCGGATATGGATGGGGATGGACTGATTGATTTTGTTATCACATCCAAATCCAAGCATTTATACATTTTTGACCAGAACGGACTCAAGACAGACTATAATGCCAATAAATATCTCATGGGAACCCCGGCTATTGGCAACCTGGATGGAGATGCAGACCTGGAAGTTGTCATTGGAGGTTATTCCAGTAGTAACCAGATTTTTGCCATCAATCCTGATGGGAGTGATGTAGATGGATTTCCTTTTGCGCTTGGTGAAAAAACAAAAGCGGGTGTTGCTTTGGCTGATTTTAATGAAAATGGCAAGGATGATATCATCCTTGGTACCGATGATGACAACATTTATGTAATATATGATGATGGCACTATTGCGCCTGGTTTCCCTTACACTACCGGTGATAAGATTCAGGCAGCACCCTCAGTAGCGGATATTGATGGCGAGAAAGTTGTATTTTCTGGAAGTAACGATAATAGTTTTTATGCAGTAAATAGTGATGGAAACCTGAGGTTTAGTATTGAGACAGGCGATAAAGTGCAGTCATCTCCATCATTTTTAGATTATAACGGCGAAACATACATTTTCTTTGGATCTAATGATGATATGATATATGCAATAGACAGTGATGGGAATGCCATATCTGGTTGGCCTATTGAAGTAGGCACTATTGTTGGTTCGGTTGTGTTTTCTGATTTAGATGGGGATGGTTCCCCGGAGATTGTTGCAGCTACGGATATGGGCGATGTTGTTGCATTTTATCTTGATGGTAATTTTTATCCACATTTCCCTATATCTAATGGGATTCTTTTTTCCGGGTCACCAATGATAACCGATTTAGATGATGATGGTGATTTAGAGATACTCGCAGGATCTGGCAGTAATTTGGCGGTAATTGATATTAAGAAACAGGGGGTCAGCGAAGGGTATTGGAGTGAATTTCGTGGTGGATTTGAGCGGAGAGGTTCAAATAGTTTGGGTGGCTGTATGGATGATCAGTACTGTAATTATAATGAAAGCGCAATTTGGGATGATGGGAGTTGCTCTATTAAAAATAATATATGTGGTGATGGTTTATTATTAGGTTGTGACTGCAATGGAGTATGTAATGGTACTGCAGTTAATGATTGCGCTGGAATATGCAATGGATATACAGCTGTTGATCAGTGTGGTGAATGTGGAGGAAATGGCCCAGAGGAGGGACATAACTGCGATGGAACCCCTTTGCTGCTAGAAGAAGAATTATTACCTAATAAATACAGTCTTGCCAATATCTATCCAAATCCATTTAATCCCGTTACAACTATTAACTATGGATTACCAGATTATGTGCCGGTGAAGATTGCTGTGTATGATATATGGGGCAGGCAGGTTGCGATTTTGATAAATAATTATGAGTCTCCAGGGTTTCATTCGCTCTCCTGGGACGCATCTTCATATCCCTCAGGGTTATATTTTATACGAATAAATTCCTATACATTCACTGAAACCCGGAAAGTTCTCCTTATTAAATGATCACTCTGATATAATACCATTTTCTTGATGCAGATCACAAAAATATTGACCTTGAAAAAAGCTGTTGACTTAAACAGGCTACCAATTATAAGTTTAGCACGTATGATAAATGATATATCCATCGTGGTAACGAACAAAAACAATAACTGTTGTTGCTGTTGTTGTGGGGGATCTCCGTACCGGTGATAGGATAATCACATACTTATTAAATTAAGAATTTGAATCCCTCTCACTGGCGAGAGGGATTTTTTATTTTAAGGACAAAAATGAAAGAATGGAAAGAAATACTGGAAAATAAAATCACTGCTGAACTGAAAGAGCAGATCGATATTTTTGAAACCCAGATTGAACTCAAGAGAATGGGCAAGGTGGAGGATCAGCTTTTTGCGGAAACCCGTCTTCGTAAAGGCGTTTACGGCCAGAGATATGACAATGGACAGCGGCACGATGGAAATGAGACCAAGAAACTGAATTTTCCGAGTGGTGATCTCCTGAAAGGCCCTGAAACGGTATGGGATGCGCCGGGAATGCTGCGGATTAAAATCCCATTCGGAAGCCTGAACCCCGAGCAGATGCGGGTGCTAGCCGATCTTTCTGAAGAATATGCAGATGGAGTACTCCATATTACCACCCGGCAGGATTTTCAGTATCATTATGTACATATTGATGATACGCCGACTATCATGCGGCGACTAGCATCTGTTGGCATAACCACCCATGAAGCCTGTGGAAATGTGACCAGGAATGTTACTGCATGCCCAAAATCAGGAGTATGTCATGGTGAAGTATTTGATGTTTCTCCCTATGCCAAGGCTATGACAGAATTTATGCTGGATCATCCTGACTGTCAGGATTTTGGCAGAAAATTTAAAATTTCATTTTCCGGCTGCAGTGAGGATGCCTGTGGAATAGTGAAAATGCATGATCTGGGTGCCGTAGCAAAAATACAGGATGGAAAGAAAGGATTTGAGATATATGTGGGTGGCGGACTCGGAGCGGTGGCTCATGAGGCAAAAGTCATGTATGATTTTCTTCCGGAAGAAGAAATACTTCCACTAGCACAGGCTATTGGGCGAGTATTTACCCGTCTGGGTGAGAAGAAAAATCGCGCTAAGGCTCGCATTAAGTTCCTGGTAGTTAAACTGGGTCTTGAAGAATTCATCCGTATTGTGGAAGAAGAACGGGAAAAGCTTCCCCATGATGATAAGTGGACCAGCTATATTGATGAGCTACCGGCATGGGGTGAAAAGCCAAAGAAAGAGGCAGTTCCATTAAATGACACTGAAAAACCCGACGGATTTGATTTTTGGATGCAGAAAAATGTACAAACACAACGCCAGAATGGATACAGGGTGGTAACTATTATGCTCCCGCTTGGTGATCTGAGTTCTCATCAGATGCGTCAATTGGCTGATATTGCAGAAAAATATATAGGAAATACAGTCCGTACTACTGTGGAACAGAATTTCGTACTGCGCTGGGTGAGTGAAGCCGATTTGCCAGATCTTTATAAAGAGCTGAATGCAATTGGTTTGGCTGATGCTGGTGCGGGATCCATTATAGATATAACCGCCTGCCCTGGAACAGATACCTGTAAACTGGGTATCGCCTCCTCCCGGGGTTTGGCGGCCGAATTGCGTCAGATGCTGTCACCAGAGAAAATGGAACTGGATGAAGCAGTGCAGAAACTACGCATTAAAATAAGCGGCTGCTTTAACTCCTGCGCACAGCATCATATTGCTGATCTGGGTTTTTATGGCAACAGCCGTACATTCAAAGGATATAAAGTACCACATTTTCAGGTAGTTTTAGGTGGTGCGTGGAAAAATAATGCAGGAAACTTTGGAATGGCCATGGGTGCTGTACCATCGAAAAACATACCAAAAGTGGTATTGAAACTCACTGGATATTATGTAGATAACCGTACCCATAAAGATCAATCCTTCCATGAATATTATGCCAGCCAAAATAAATCAGATATTAAATCTCTGCTCATAGAATTTTCTGAGATACCACCATATATGGAAAACTCTGATTTTTATACTGACTGGGGAGACCCTCGCGTATTTACCTTGGGTGATATGGGAGTGGGTGAATGTGCCGGAGAAGTGGTTTCGCTTACGGAAGTTGAACTTGCGTCTGCTGAGCGAATCTGTTTTGAGGCACAAGTGGAACTGGATGAAGGAAATCTGGAAGATGCAGAAGGTAAAGCATATAAATCCATGCTGAGAGGGGCAGCAGCACTTATCAGAAAAGAGTTTCAGGATGTACCCAGTGATCCAGATGATATTGTATTGCAGTTTAAAGAACATTTTTATGATACAAAAATATTTTTTGATCGATTTGCCAAGGGGAAATTTGGCAAATATCTTTTACATAGGAATGAAAATCCCCCAACAGATTTAAATAATGACCTGGTTCACAGAAAGATTGAAGAAAGCCAGTTATTTTTAGAAGCAGCGCATGCTTGTTATGCAAGGCTTAGAGATGTTGAAACAAAAGAAAATCGAGGTTAGGAGATATGGATCTGCAAAAATTTGGAGTTAAACTGTTTTTTAATACGAATGGAAGTTACTCATCTAAAGATTTTGTGCCTGTTTTTCATAATTGGATTCAAGATAAGGCCATAGATAATCATCTGCTCATTGATGTGACGGATTATTCTCATATACCGGATGGGCCTGGTGTGATGCTTATTGCCCATGAAGGGCATTTCAGTCTGGATCAGGAAAGCCAACAACCGGGTATCATGTATATGAGAAAAACTGAGGTAGCAGGTAGCTTTACAGAGCGTTTTAATAAGGTGCTGTCAACTGTCATAAAGGCGGCAAACCTCCTGAGTGACAAAGATGTAAGTAAACAGGTTGATTTTACACTTAATTCATTCCGCTTTATTGCAAATGACAGGCTTTATGCAGAAAATACAGCAGATAATCAGGATTTATATAAGCAGAAAATACAAAAAGCTCTTGATGGAAGATATCCAGACAGCCAATTTGAATTTGGTGATGTTTCAGATGAAAATGAACGCCTGGCTTTTACTGTTAATTTTAGTAATGATATAGACATTTTAGAGGGAAATTAATCAGAGGATGGAGGAATAAAAGTGAATACTCAAGTATTACAGCAAGTACAAAACAAAACGATGAAACAATATAGGAAGAACCCTGTGGAGCTATTGAAATGGCTGAAAAATAATTTGCCAAATGAGAAGATAGTGATGGGAACAGGTTTCGGTCCACCAGGGATTGTTCTTTTAGATATGCTTTTCAAGGTTACAAGGGATATTTCTGTATTTTATATTGATACAGGTTTTCTGTTTGATCAAACATATGAATTGCGTGACAAACTTCAGGATAGATACGGGTTTAAATTCTTGCGATTTTCAACGGATATAACACCGGAAATGCAGGCTGATCAGTATGGTGATAAGCTCTGGGAAAAAGATCCGGATATCTGCTGTAATGTACGTAAAGTGATTCCACTGAAAGATGCACTGAAAGATTATGATGTCTGGATTACCGGTATAAGAAAAAAACAGACCCAGGTAAGAAAAGAGGCTGATCTTATCGAGTTCGAATCAAGATTTGAAGTGATTAAAATTAATCCCCTCATTGAATGGACTCATGATGAAGTCTGGGGCTATATTAAAGCGAACAATCTGCCCTACAATATCCTCCATGATCGAGACTATCCCAGTATTGGCTGCAAGCAGTGTACCAGTCCTGTATGTGCCGGAGCTGATGACCGTTCCGGACGCTGGAAAGGAACAAATAAAATTGAATGTGGATTACATAAATCAACCACAATAAGTTCAAATGAAACAAAAACTAAGGCAAATTAAATGAATAGACTTTTACCCATTTTTGTTAAACTGGAAAATCAGCCCTGTCTGGTAGTTGGTGGAGGAAAGATAGCGGGGCAGAAAATTAAACAACTGCTGGAAAGTAAAGCAGATGTAACAGTTAAAGCACTTGAAATATCAGACGATTTAAGGTCTCTTCCAATTACAATTGAGAAGGCTATTTATCGAGAAAATGATGTGAAAGGTTATAAATTAATAATTGCTGCAACAGATGATGATAATGTGAACCGACAAATATATGAGGACTCCCAGAAAAATGGCATACCGGTAAATGTTGTTGATCAGCCATCGCTATGTACTTTTTATATGGGTTCTGTTTTTCAGGATGGGGATGTAAAAGTAGCCATTTCTACCAATGGTAAATGCCCATCATTTGGTAAATATATTAGGGATCATATTTCTAATACATCTAAAGGGATGTGGGGCAAGGCATTAGAAAAATTGGCCTTGCAGAGGAAAAAAATAATCAATTCAATATCATCCTACTCAGAGAAACAGCTGGTAATGGAGAAATTGGTAAAAGATTCTCAAAATAAATTCATTCAAAAACAGGCTAAACGTGGGAAAGTCTTTATAGTTGGTGCCGGACCAGGAGATCCTGAACTTATCACGGTTAAAGGGTTACATGCTATCCAAAGTGCAGATGTGATTTTACATGATGCGTTGGTCCATCCTCATTTAGTATTCGAGATTAATACTAATGCAGAAAAGATATTTGTAGGTAAACGTGAAGGAAAACATTCTGTAAGCCAAGATACCATTCAGAGCCTATTAATTGAAGAAGCCAACAAGGGTAAAATAGTAGTACGCTTAAAGGGGGGTGACCCCTTCATATTTGGCAGGGGTGCTGAAGAAGCGGAAGCATTGACCACAGCAGGTATTACGTTTGAAGTGATTGCAGGTATTACCGCCGGATTAGGTGCTGCGGCAGGGTTCGGTATTCCATTAACCTCTCGAAATGAAGCACAGAGTACAACACTCATTACTGGACATCAATGTGAGAAAAATGGACGGCATAATTGGAGAGCCTTGGCAGATTTGGACTCAACGCTGGTTTTTTATATGGGTGTTAAAAATATCAGCAAAATTGCAGCTGCCCTCGTTGAGAACGGAAAGCCAGGTTCAACTCCCTTGGCAATTGTCCAGAATGGAACTATGGTTTCTCAAGCGATATTTTTATCAACCTTGGAAAAAGTTGAAAAAGCATTAAAAGGAGAATCTATAAAAACTCCAGCTGTTATTATAATCGGAGAAGTAGTTCATCATCATAAACGATTACAGAAATTTGTAGAATCCATCCCAAGCGAACAGGTGGATCCTGTTGGTGATTTTGGTTTTGATATTTGGAAAACGGATGTGTTTGAGGCGTAAGTCTACTTTTTCACGATTAAATCAAACCATGGAATTACTATTTTTAACTCAAGAATGAGCAGGGAAATTTAAATAATTTCTTTTTGAATAAGTTTATTCGGCAACAGAAGGAGTTAAATCGTTGGTGCATTGAATAGGCGAGAGCCAATGGGTATATTGACTCATTTTACCATGAATAATATCCAAATATAAATTCTTCAATTTCAGGGTTATTTCTCCTGGTTTTCCATTGCCTATAGATGAATCATCTACTGAACTGATGGGGGTTATTTCAGAGGCGGTTCCTGTAAAAAAGGCTTCATCAGCATTTAAAAGCATTTCATGTGTAATATCCATAATTTGAATATCAATTTCTAAATCATGGCATAGCTGAATGATTGTTTCTCGGGTAATCCCCATGAGAATGGAAGCATTTTCCCCATTTGTAATAACTTTATTATCTTTTACAATAAATATGTTTTGTCCGGAACCTTCAGCAACAAATCCATCCTGATTTAACAATAAAGCTTCATCATATCCTCTTTTACGGGCATCCTGAACAGCAAGCATTGAATTTAAATATTGACCAGAAGCTTTTGTAGAAGAAGGGAAAGATTCCAAAGATAACCTTTTCCACGGGGAAACAGTGATATTAACACCGTTGGTCAATCCATCTTCACCTAAATATGCGCCCCAGAAAAAGCTGGCTACCGCTACTTCTACGGGACAATTCTTTGGATGGACGCCTAAGGTGTCATAGCCATAAAATGCAATGGGCCGAATATAGCAATTTTCAAAACCATTCAATTTTACAATATCCAAGCAAGCTTTGATTAATTCATCTACAGAATAAGGAATAATTATACCATATTTTTCTCCCGATTCAAATAGTCGTTTTATATGATCATCCAACCTGAAAATTACAGGACCATTCTGTGTACTATAGCATTTGATTCCTTCAAAAACACCACTGCCATAATGCAGAACGTGTGACATTACGTGAATTTGTGCTTCTTCCCAAGGTACAATTTTCCCATTAAACCATATTAATTTTGATTGGTCTGACATATAGAATTCCGAAATTTAGTTATAAAAATTGATGTAAAATTCCTGCTGTAATTTACACAAGATTTGGAGTGAAAACGACTGTATAATAAAATTAACTTGACGACAACAAGTAATAAATAAAATGATTCTTCTATACCTCCATCTAAAGCTGGTATTTTTTCTCCATGGAAATCAGGGAGAATTATGAAGCGTAAAAAATTCATTCAAACTTCAACACTTGCAGGATTAGGGGCAACCATTTTGCCAAATGTAGCATTCAGTAAACTCACATCAAAAAAGCGAGTCAATATAGGAGTTATTGGCACGGGATTACGTGGTCAATGGGTATTGTGGTTGATGGCAAAATATCCTGAAGTAGATATTGTTTCTATTTGCGATATTGACGAGGAAATGATTCAATCAGCTCTGAAAATATTGAAAGATGCTGGTAAGCCTGAACCCAAAGTATACAAAAATGGAGATGAAGATTTTCGTAATATGCTGGTTAATGAAGCATTGGATGGTGTTTATATTGCTACTCCCTGGGAATGGCATGCACAGATGTCTTTGGAGGCTATGAACGCCGGAGTAAACGTGGGAACAGAAGTCCCAGCTGCTATCACAGTTGATGACTGCTGGAGCTTGGTTGATACATCTGAGAAAACCGGAAAGTTCTGCATGATCATGGAAAATGTATGTTACCGTCGGGATGTGATTGCGGTTCTGAATATGGTGCGACAGGGTTTGTTTGGTGAGCTATTGCATTGTCAGGGTGGATATCAACATGATTTGCGCCATGTAAAATTTAATGATGGGGTGCAGCCTTATGGGGGCGGTGTTGAATTTGGTAAAAAGGGGTATTCGGAATCAGAGTGGCGCACTCAACATTCTATAGATAGAAACGGAGATTTATATCCAACCCATGGCTTGGGACCTGTGAGTACCATGTTGGATATTAATAGAGGCAATAGAATGGTATATTTGACCTCTACAGCCACTCAAAGCAGGGGGTTGCATAATTATATTGTAAAACTTGGCGGCAAATTTCACCCAAATGCAAAAGTAGAATTTAAGTTGGGGGACATTGTGACTACGGTGATAAAATGTGCTAATGGGCAGACTATCATGCTCAGTCATGATACCAATTCTCCTCGACCATATAGTTTGAATTTCAGGGTACAGGGAACCAAAGGTATTTGGATGCGGGATAATGATTCCATTTATATTGAAGGTAGAAGTCCAAAGGAACACGTATGGGAATCTGAAGAAGGATATATGACGGAATATGATCATCCTTTGTGGAAGCGATTTGAAGAGCAGGCTTCCGGTTCAGGTCATGGAGGTATGGATTTTTTCATCCTGAGAGCATTTATTGAATCTATCAAGCAGAATGTCCCTCCCCCTATTGATGTCTATGATGCAGTGAGTTTATCAGTGATTTGCCCATTATCAGAGGAATCCATATCCAATAACTCTGCTTCAGTAGAAATTCCTGATTTCACAAGGGGAAAATGGAAAACCAATAAACCCATATTTGGATTAACGGACGAAATGTAATATGATTTTATCAACATTAGATTGGATAATTATAGGGGGTTATTTACTACTCTCCTTAGCGGTTGGAGTTTGGGCATCTAAAAAAGCTGGAAAAGATACCCGTTCATTTTTCCTTGCTGGTGGGAATATGCCCTGGTGGCTTTTAGGTATTTCAATGGTAGCTACTACCTTTTCCACTGATACACCAAATTTGGTAACGGGCTTAGTCCGCCAAAAGGGGGTTAGTGGTAACTGGGTATGGTGGGCTTTTCTATTAACGGGAATGCTGACGGTTTTCGTGTACGCCAAACTATGGCATCGTTCTGGAGTGTTAACAGATATTGAATTTTATGAAATTCGATATAGTGGCAAGGCAGCGGCTTTTCTCCGAGGTTTTCGGGCATTATATCTTGGGTTGGTTTTTAATGTTTTGGTTATGGGAGCAGTGAGTCTAGCAGCGGTGAAGTTCGGTGAAATTGTTCTAGGCATACCAGGCTGGATGACACTGACTATTGCCTGTTCCATCACTCTGGCTTATTCAACCCTGGGTGGTTTGAAAGCAGTTATCATAACGGACTTTGTGCAGTTTACCTTAGCCATGATAGGTTCTATTTGGGGAATGGTGTACATTCTTGGATTGCCGCAAATTGGTGGACTTACAAATTTATTGCACCATAGTAATGTAGTAGACAAACTTGCATTAGTCCCGGATATGTCTGATCCCAATATTTGGGTGCCGATTTTATTGGTGCCTCTGGCTGTACAATGGTGGGCTAGTTATTACCCTGGAGCCGAGCCTGGCGGTGGTGGCTATATAGCTCAGCGTATGTTTTCTGCAAAAGATGAATCTAACGCTGTTGGTGCAACACTCCTCTTCAATATTGCCCATTATGCCCTGCGACCCTGGCCCTGGATACTCATAGCTCTGGCATCATTAGTTGTCTTCCCGGAACTTAAAGATTTACAGACCGCATTCCCTAATCTATCTACAGATAAACTAGGGCATGATGTAGCCTATCCAGCTATGTTGACCTTGTTGCCATCAGGCTTACTTGGATTGGTAGCAGCCTCACTCATTGCAGCATTTATGAGTACCATGTCCACTCAGGTGAATTTAGGAGCCAGCTATTTGGTAAACGATTTCTACCACCGTTTCATCAAACCGGATGCATCAGAACAGCAACTGGTGCGGGTTGGAAGGTTGTTTACGGTAATTTCCATTGTACTTGGAGGCGGGTTAGGACTGATGCTCACCAACGCTGGGCAGGCATTTGATATGCTGCTCATGCTTGGAGCAGGAACAGGTTTGATTTATATTTTGAGGTGGTTTTGGTGGCGCATCAATGCTTATACAGAAATTGTTGCCATGGTCAGTTCACTGTTTATTGCCGGATATTTTAACTTTGCCAATACGGGCTTAGAAGGTTGGCAGAAAATTACAATTGGTGCAGTTATCACAACTATTGTATGGATAGGAGCAACATTTCTAACACCACCTGATGATGAAGAAATACTGCGGAAATTTGTAAAAAAGGTGAACCCAGGGGGGTTGGGGTGGAATAAATTTCGAGAGTCCGGTAACCCTGAGCCCTGGTCTGTTTTAAATGGTATTGTCTCCATGTTGCTAGGCTGTATTGCTGTGTATGGTTTTTTATTGGGTACAGGACAATTAATTTATGGGGAAACTGCATCCGGAGGAATGTTATTGATAATGGGTGGGTTGGCAGCATTTAGATTAAAAAAACGATTCAAATAACCAATAGGATAAAATGGATAAACATGAAAAGATTCAACGGGTAAACGATAGTATTCAAAATACCATGACCTCCACTATTGGCATTGAAATAACGGATATAGATAATGATTTTATTTGCGGAAAAATGCCTGTGGATGAAAGAACTATCCAACCCTTTGGCTTGCTGCATGGGGGTGCGTCTGCAGCCTTAGCTGAAACATTGGGTAGTATTGCAGGTGGTATAAAGGTGTATCCAAATAATGAAACCGTAGTTGGAATAGAAATTAATGCCAATCATTTAAAATCGGCTCGGGATGGATGGGTTTATGGAAAAGCCACTCCCATTCGTATTGGTAAAAAAAGCCAAGTCTGGAATATCGAAATCAGTAATGATTCAGGTGATCTTATCTGTGTGAGCCGCTTGACATTGGCAGTGATTCCTAAAAAGTAATATTCCCTTGAACATTCAAACTCCTAGCCGTATCTGTCTCTTTGGTGAGCATCAGGATTATTTAGGGTTACCTGTAATTGCAATGGCGGTATCGCTTTATTCCAGGATAAAAGGGGCAAAGAACAGAGGGAAAGAGGTCATAATTAATAAGCCAGATATCAATGAAACTGAATGCTTCTCTCTGGATGATATCAGCTACACCAATGAGAGAGATTATTATAAATCTGGGATCAAAGTATGTCAGGATGAAGGCCTCCGATTTTCTGTAGGGTTTGATGTGGAAGTCACCAGCGAGATTCCCATTCAGGCTGGATGCAGCAGTTCCTCCTCTATTATGGTAGGCTGGATACAGTTTCTCTCTCAAATGGCAAACGAGCCTATTAACTTACGGCCAGATAAAATTGCTGAACTTGCTTATAAAGCCGAGGTATTGGAATTTAGCGAATCTGGCGGCATGATGGATCAGTACACAACTTCACTGGGAGGTATGCTGTATCTGGAGTCTGAACCGAAAATAACAGCAACTCCTTTGAATCCAATACCTGGAACATTTGTCTTGGGAGACTCCATGGAGAAGAAGGATACTCAGGGAACCTTACATCGCTGTAAAAACAGTCGTTTGAAAATAATCAATAAATTAAAAAATAATAAACCTGAGTTTAGCCTGAATTCTATTGACGTGAGTGAAATAACTCATTTTGCTGAAGCCCTCTCTGATAATGATTTGGAGATACTCCAAGGTACAATCAAAAACCGAGATATTCTCAGGCAAGCGTTGGCAGAGCTACAATCTATACATCCCCATTACCCACTAATTGGTAGATTGCTGACAAAGCACCATACTATCCTGCGGGATGTACTTAAAGTAAGCACTTCTAAGATCGAAGTTATGTTGGAAGCCGCTTTGAATGCCGGAGCTTTAGGTGGCAAGATTAATGGATCAGGCGGTGGGGGCTGTATGTTTGCTTATGCCCCGAAAAACCCTGAAGCAGTGGCTGAAGCCATAGAAAAAGTTGGGGGAAAGGCACATATTGTTGAGTCCACAGCAGGCAGTACATTATTTCGTA
>Ga0207988_1001203_pt1 | contig 13549 bp, 17 predicted proteins | sample ETNtaG_11_FD_185773 | JGI IMG/M metagenome (GOLD analysis project Ga0207988, IMG submission 185773) | Marine microbial and viral communities from oxygen minimum zone, Eastern Pacific Ocean - ETNP201310SV74 (SPAdes) (version 2) | ecosystem: Environmental > Aquatic > Marine > Oceanic ...
GAGAGATTACCTAAATTGCCCTATCCGAGCACGTTTTGACGATCGACTGTAGTCGTTGTTGTGCGGGCATCATATCACGCAGTCACCATCAATCCGTCTCGGGCAGAAAAAGTGCGATGACATCATCGAGGAAACGATAGCCCAGGTCCGTTGTCCTGACTCGGTTGTTGCTGATGTTCAACAGACCCCGTTTTGCCGCGTTTTTTACGGTGCCGAGAAGGCACTCCGCGGAGAGCCCCGTGCGCTGTGAAAAGTCTATCAGCCTGAAACCGTTCTTAAGCCTTAATGCGTTCAGTACAAACTCAAAAGCGATTTCTTCGGCGCTCGCTAACTTCAAGTTCCTGTCGGACTGACTGGCTGTTACCATTGCCATGTAACGTCGGGGGTGTTTTTCATGCGCGTAACGCCCGATCCCATTGGGACTGGTCACCTTGCCATGTGCACCGGCACCAATCCCCAGATAATCGCCGAAGGACCAGTAGTTCAAGTTGTGCGAGCAATGACTGTCTGGGCGCGCAAACGCCGACACTTCGTACTGTTCATAACCTGCAGAGATCGCAGTTTCCTCGAACAGACTGCGGATCTGCCAGCAGGTTGCTTCGTCAGGCAGCGTCGGTGGTTGGGCTGCGAACCGTGTGTTCGGTTCGAGCGTCAGCTGGTACAGAGAGAGGTGGTTCGGCTCCAAGGCAATCGCGGTGTCGATGTCCTGAGCCGCAAGATCAACGGTCTGTTCCGGCAGGCCGTGCATGAGGTCGATGTTCACATGGGCAAACCCAGCCTGCGCTGCCATGTCTACGGCCTGCAGTGCCTGCAGGCCGTTGTGTATCCTGCCCAAGGTGAGGAGCTGTGTATCGCTGAAACTCTGCACACCCAGCGAGAGTCGATTCACACCGGCGCTGTGGTAATCACTGAAGCGGGTGACATCTGCCGAACCCGGGTTGGCCTCTAGGGTGATCTCGACATTTGCTTGAAGGCCGATCTGTTTATCCGCTTGCTCCAGCACCTGCGCGATGATACTGGCTGAAAACAAACTGGGGGTACCGCCCCCAAAGAAAACAGACGCCAGCTGCCGGCCCTGCGCATAGTGCGATATAGCCCCTAGGTCATGGAGCAATACGTGGCAGTAATCTTCTTCGGGCAGGGTCTCGCGCAAAGCGTGTGAATTGAAATCACAGTATGGGCACTTGCTTTCACACCAAGGGAAATGCACATACAGTGACAGCGGGGGCAACGCCAGTGTTTTATCCAGGGCGTTCACAAGGACTCATCCTTGTGGAACACGCAGCCGGCTCAGCTGGCGGCGTTCACGCTTGCTGGGGCGACCCTTCGCCGGATGCGAGCCTGAGCGCTGGAGTTTAAGCTGTGTTCTGAGGGTTTCTCTGGCTTCGACGCTCTGTTCACTTTCGTCATACAGGGTGACAGCGTGACCCGCACCCACCCGCGTTTCGCTCAGGGCAGTGACCTGGACGGCATAACGAAAAGCGGCCTTTCGGATTCGGACCTGATCACCGATGCGAACAGACTTGGCGGGTTTAGTGCGTTTGTTGTTCAACAGCACACGACCCGAACGAACAGCGTCTGCCGCCATCTGCCGTGTCTTAAAAAAACGGGCAGACCACAGCCACCGGTCGAGTCGGACCCCATCCGTGTTGTCCATGCATTAGAGTCCTGTCGCTAGGCTTGATCGAGATGCTTCAAACCAGGTTCAGAGTGCAGCAGTGCTAGAATCTGTTCGGATGTCTCTGCCCACGAACCCATGATCCGATCGTCGTTAGTACTGCTGTCTTTGATCGGTCTGATCATAGCAGGACCCAAGAGCCAGGCGCTTGATAATTTTGAAATTGAAGCAGGCGGTTTCTGGTCGTTGGTCGATACGGTAGACCTACTGAACCCGCGCATCGACACGAATGCGCTCGGTGCTTATGGTGCCCTGTGGTGGAATCGAACGTGGGGTTTGCGTGGTGCGTTGCATCGAGTCCCAGTAGATCACGTAGATAAGGCACCGAATGATCAGCTCCAAGTGGATTTTCAGCACAGGTTGCAGTCGCCAGTTAGTAATTCATATCTATCGGCAGGCCTGGGTTGGGAGAAAAACCGTTTCGGTTCACAAGGCAGTTTGTCGGGATTGCGTCTGTCAGCCGGTGGTAGGGCACATCTGGCCGGTGTCGTATCAGTGTACGGTAATGCCGGCTGGGCTCCGAATCTGAAGCACCTGGGTACGCGCCAGGATGTATCGACAATCTCAGTCGAAACCGGTCTTGTGATAGAGCCAATGCCATTTATATCGTTACGTGCAGCCTACCGCTATCACCTGACGGACTACACCGACTCAGTGACAGGCCATGACCGGCGTGAAGTGACCGACGGGTTTCTTTTCGGGGGCGGAATTCGGTGGTGATTTCCACGCAGACAATCACCCAGCAGTTGGCGCAGCACCAGCCGGTATTGTCTAACACGGGCAATAGCCACGCCGCCGTTGCTTTGATATTAGATAGCGCGGCTTCCACGGACGATCCGGAAATTATTTTCATCGAACGTGCCCGAGTACCGAATGATCCGTGGTCGGGGCACATTGCATTTCCCGGTGGACGACGTGAACCGGGCGATCAGCTGTCGCTGGATACAGCTGTACGGGAAACTGAAGAAGAAATTGGTGTTGATCTATCTGCAGGCCAACTTCTTGGCCAGCTTGACGATTTGACGGGCCGTCGTTCACATCACCTGGTGGTGTCCTGTTTCGTCTTTATGATGAGCAGTGTTGGACCATTCCGTCAGAATCACGAAGTAGCTGATGTCTTCACCCTGCCGATATCTCGGTTGCTAGAGACAAAACGCCAGACCGAGGTGCAATACGAAGCTTGGCAGGGGCAAGTGTTTCCCGCTATTCGGCTGAGTGATCATGAGGAGCCGATTGTCTGGGGCTTGACCTACCGGTTCTTGGAGAACTTTTTTACGTTACTTGGCCATCAATTGCCACCATCTTAAGCGGATCAGAGTCCTATTTAAGTATTGATAGGACCCCAAAGAAACGGCTATGGTCAGCCGCTAGGCTGTTAACATCAGTTATTACGAACGTGTTACCGAGTAAGATAAACCTATGAACAGAGCGAACCGACGAAAAGCGGACCAGATGCGGCCAGTCTGTTTCGACCGCGGCTTCACACGACATGCAGAGGGCTCTGTACTGATTGCATTTGGTGATACGCGGGTGTTGTGTACCGCCAGCGTGGACAGCACCGTACCCCCGTTTTTACGCGGCCGCGGCCGTGGCTGGGTGACAGCAGAATATGGCATGTTGCCCCGCTCGACTCACACTCGGATGCTACGCGAAGCGACTCGTGGTCGGCAGAGCGGCCGGACCCTTGAAATACAGCGGCTGATCGGTCGAGCTCTGCGCCAGGCAGTGGACCTCGATGCGCTGGGCGAACGAACCATTACCGTCGACTGCGACGTGTTACAGGCTGACGGAGGCACACGTACCGCGTCGATTACAGGCGGCTGGGTGGCACTGGCCGATGCCCTCGACGGGCTGGTAAGAGCTGGCGCCCTGTCTGAAACGCCGCTCGTTGCCCAAGTGGCCGCAGTATCTACAGGTATCGTTGATGGGCAGGTGTTGCTGGACCTCGATTACAGCGAGGACAGTCGAGCAGACACCGATATGAACTTTGTTATGGATAACGAAGGTCGTTTTATTGAGGTCCAGGGGACCGCCGAGGCAGCTCCCTTTACGGAAGACGAACTTCGGCAACTGACTGCAGTTGCGGCAAATGGGATCAGCCAACTTACCGACCTGCAGAACACAGCACGACAATCAGAACAGATGTGAACATGGAGATCGTGCTGGCATCGAACAATCGCGGCAAGCTTGAAGAGCTTCGTGCCCTGTTGAACGGAACGGCGATCGATTGTATCCCTCAAAGTGATCGTGGTGTGCCAGAAGTGGCGGAGACCGGACTCTCGTTTGTTGAGAATGCGATCATAAAGGCGCGCCATGCCAGCCACTTTACCGGCTTACCGGCAATCGCCGATGATTCCGGGATCGAGGTGGACGAGCTGAATGGTGCGCCGGGCATTCGTTCTGCCCGTTATGCCGGTGATAGCGCCTCTGATGCTGACAATACTGCCAAACTACTGCTCGGACTTTCCACTACCGAGACCGACAACCGACAGGCTCGTTTTCGTTGCGAGGTTGTGTTCGTGCGTCATGAATTGGACGCCTCGCCTGTGATCTGCAGCGGAACCTGGGTGGGTCGGATCGCTGAGACGCCACGTGGTGAAAATGGCTTTGGCTATGACCCGGTATTTCTGGTGGGTAACGGACAGAAATCGGCGGCGGAACTTTCTGCTGAAGAAAAAAACCGCATCAGCCATCGAGGCCAGGCTCTGGCCCAGTTGGTAGTGCGTCTGAAAGAGCTGGGAATAGGCTCGAGCCTGGGTGCTTTGCAATTCGGTAGGAAGAAAATATGAAGACACTGGTACTGGTTCGCCATGGTCAGAGTACTTGGAATCTGGACAATCGCTTCACAGGGTGGGTTGATGTAGACCTATCAGAACGCGGTATCGAAGAAGCCAGGACAGCCGGCAATACATTGCGTGATGCTGGTTTTCGGTTCGACATTGCCATGACGTCGTATCTAAAACGCTCCATCCGAACACTGTGGCTTATTCAGGAGATGCTAGATCAGATGTATCTGCCCATCCGGACAGATTGGCGACTCAACGAACGCCACTACGGCGCACTGCAGGGACTCAACAAGAAAGAAACCGCCGAGCAACATGGTGACGAACAGGTGCTTGCCTGGAGACGGGGCTATGCGGTACGTCCGCCGGCACTGGCGGCAGACGATACTAGCCGCCCGGACGCTGATCCACGCTATGCCGGCATCAACGGTCTACCCGATACGGAATCTCTGGCAGATACGCTGCTGCGGGTCACCGAATGGTGGGACGAGATACTGGTCCCGTTATTAAGGAGCGACAGCCGACTGCTGATCGTCGCGCATGGCAACAGTCTACGCGCGATGGTGAAATTTCTCGATCAGATGAGTGAAGACGAAATATTGGAATTCAACATCCCAACCGGGATTCCAATGGTCTACGAGTTCAAAGACAACCTGAGTGTGATTCGTCGCTACTATCTCGCCGACGATGACAAACTGCAATCAGCCGTTGACGAAGTGCGCAATCAAGCCTCAACGAAGGCGAGCTAAAGCGATGACTGCCGGCGGCCGGGTCAGTATTTACCGGGGCCGACTGATTGAGCTCGGACTGGAAACAGCGGTGCTTCCCAATGGCGCCACAATCGAGCTGGAAATCGTTCGACATCCCGGCGGTGCAGTCGTTCTAGCGCTGGATGAGGCAGACAGGGTGTGTTTGCTGCGGCAGTATCGTCACGTCGTCGGAGACTGGATCTGGGAACTACCAGCGGGTGTGATCGAGGCAGGTGAAGACCCGCTTGAAACCGCCCAGCGGGAGTTGCGTGAGGAGGCCGGGCTGATCGCGGCACAGTGGCGCGAACTAGGAACAATGTTGCCTTCACCGGGTTTTTGTAGTGAAGAACTTTGTCTTTATCAGGCAGGTAATCTCTCTCATGTTGGTGCGGATATTCAACCGGATGAGCAGATCGAGGTCCACTGGCATACGCTGGAACAGGTGAGGGCGATGGCAGTTGATGGCCGGATTCGTGATGCCAAGACGCTGGTTGCGTTATACCGATTCGGCTGAATCCGGCGGGTAGTTACAACTCGGCACAGAGGTCGTGACTAGGTCGGAAAATAGTCAGGCTCCTGGCCGCTTTTCCATTTGATGTTGCAACCTAGACTGGGAACCTGTTCAGTTGTCACGGGTTGGCCACTCAGGGCCGCATCGACTGCGCTTTGTAGTGCGCTGCCGTCGACGGGCATATCGTTATTGGGCCGGCTGGCATCAAACTGACCCCGATAGACCAGTTTCCGCTGGCTGTCATACAAAAAGAAATCGGGCGTACAAGCCGCACGATAAGCTTTTGCCGTGTTCTGGGTTTCGTCATATAGATATGGGTAACTGAAATTGTGTGCCAGAGCTTCAGCGGCCATTTTTTGTGGTCCATCGCCAGGGTGGGTACTGATATCGTTAGCTGAGATCGCAACGATGCCAAGCCCCTGATCGGCGTAGCTACGCGCAAAATTACTGAAGCAGTCGCGGATGTGGATCACGTAGGGACAATGGTTGCAGACAAAGGCAACCAGCAGTGCCGGCATGGCAGAAAAGTCACCGAGGGAAACTACCTTGGGCCCGGCGTTGGGATTGGTGTTGGGCAGTTGGAAATCAGGTGCGGGCGATCCCAGTTCTTCCATGATCGATGCAAAGGCCACGAGTATTTCCTCATAAAATTAGCTGATAAATCAACCACATTTTAGCATGCCTCCTCGATATGGCGACCGGGGTAACGGCCTTATCAGCGTGAAAATGGCTACAATATCCGATCTCAGGCAGGAGAGCGAAAAAATGGTGGCTCAAGGACAAAAACTGACCCATCTCAATGAACGCGGTGAAGCGAACATGGTCGATGTCGGTAGCAAAGAAATTACCGAGCGGCGTGCCGTTGCTGCTGGAGAAATTTCGATGCAAGCTTCGACCCTGGCACAGGTGGTTGACGGGACCAATGCCAAGGGTGATGTGCTGGCAGTAGCCCGGGTCGCAGGAATTATGGCGGCTAAACGGACGTCGGAACTGGTACCGTTGTGTCATCCGCTCAGCCTGACCCGGGCGGAAGTGTCCTTTGAGCCTGACCCGAAGAACAGCGTGATTGTCTGTCGTGCTGTCGCTGAGACCCGGGAACGCACGGGTGTTGAAATGGAGGCTTTGACTGCAGTCCAGGTGGGTTTGTTGACCATCTATGACATGTGCAAAGCAGTGGATCGTGAAATGATAATCGGTGCTGTGCGGTTGCTTGAGAAGTCTGGTGGCCGCTCAGGAAACTGGAAACGAGACAGTGAACAAACAGACTGAAGTAATCGTGCAACCAAGTTGTGAGGATGAATACGATCCAGTGTTGCTGCCAGTTGATGTTGCCCTGGCCCGAATCGCTGAAGCGATCACGCCAATCAGTGATATCGAGTGGGTACCTGTTCGAGGTGCCCTGAGCCGGATCTTGGCTGAAGATGTAATCTCGCCAGTTGATGTGCCCAACCACACCAATTCTGCTATGGATGGGTATGCTCTGGCAGCATCTGATCTTTTAGCTACAGATCTTAAGGTTATCGGTACAGCCTGGGCAGGCAGTGCATACGCAGGACCGGTTAGTCCCGGTGAATGCGTACGCATTATGACCGGCGCAGTGATTCCGGATAGGTGTGACACCGTAGTAATGCAGGAACAAGCCGAGCGCATTGACGATCGTGTCCGATTGGCGCCAGGACAGAAACCAGGCCAGCACGTGCGGCGGGCGGGTGAAGATCTCGCTGCCGGCGAGATCGCCCTGGTGCATGGGCGCTATTTGCTGCCCTCGGACTTGGGAATGGTCGCATCGTTGGGGATCGGGGAACTGGCGGTATTGCGTAAACCCAGGATAGCTTTCTTCTCCAACGGTGACGAGCTGCGGTCAATTGGTGAAACTCTAGCATTGGGCGATGTTTATGATTCAAACCGTTACACCCTGCATGGGATGCTCACGCGCTTGGGCGTCGAATTTATAGACTTGGGCGTAATTCCAGATGACCGTGATCGCATACGCGAGACCTTTCACCGAGCTGCAGCAATTGCCGATGTGGTGATCACTTCAGCAGGAGCCTCGGTGGGTGACGCCGACTATGTCAAAGAGGTGCTTGATGAAATCGGTGAGGTGAAATTTTGGAAACTAGCGATGAAACCGGGTCGACCATTATCGTTTGGTAAAATCGATCATGCCCATTTTTTCGGCCTGCCGGGCAACCCGGTTTCAGTTATGGTCACTTTCTACCAGTTTGTATTACCGGCGCTGCGGCAGTTAATGGGTGAGGAGAATTGGGCGCCTCTGCGGTTACCAGCGAGGACGCTTAACCGGCTGAAGAAAAGGCCCGGTCGAACTGAGTATCAGCGCGGTTATCTGGTGCAGGATGAGGGCGGTGATCTCACGGTGCACAGTACCGGAGACCAGGGTTCAGGCATCCTGAGTTCGATGAGTCAGGCCAATTGTTTTATTGTGCTGGACATTGACAGCGACGGTGCACAAGTCGGTGACGTGGTGACAGTGGAACCCTTTGCTGGCTTGGTCTGATCATCAACGATCAGATATTCGTCGATGCGTGAGGACGTTGAGCGCTGGGAAGCAAAGTACCAGGCTGCTAACCCAGATCCACAGCTCAGGACTGATCCCCTGTTAAGCTGTCACTTGGCAGACCTGCACTCAGTGGGGTCAGCACTCGACCTGGCCAGTGGGTCCTGCCACAGCGCGGTATTTCTAGCGCAACAAGGATACGATGTTCTGGCGGTTGACTGTAGTGCCACAGGTCTTGCAATTGGCCGGCGACTGGCACAGCGTGAACAGACAACAATTAAAACACTGGCAGCAGATCTCGATGAGATTACGCTGGATAAGGAAGTTTATGATCTTGTGGTTTGTTTCCGATACTTAAACCGAGCACTTTTTTCCAGCATGAAAACCGTACTCAAACCTGGCGGCCTGCTGTTCTTCAAAACGTTTAACGCGCATCATCTGGTGTTATCCCCGAAATTCAATCCGGCATACGTACTCCAACTGGGGGAGTTGTCCCAGTCATTCAACGATATGGAGATGATTGATCTGAACGACGGTGAGGATCCAAAAATTACTCAATCCTGGATAGTTGCCCGGCGTTGGTAATAGTTATCGGCTGCGGCTGAACGAAGTATCCAGGATTTGGCCTTCGAGACAGTGTTCTGTGCGATCATAGCAATTGTGTACAGATCGACGAAGTCGACTTGCAACCGGTTGCCAGAATCGTCGCAGGTACTCCCCACTGGGTGTGCCGTGATCGACATGGGTCAGTTCGTTATCTTCACGTGCTTGAGATTGATGGACATATCCCTGGAAGCCAGCGGGTCGTTCAGTTGGTTGGTTCATGGCGGATGTTACGTCGATCATCGTCTCGATTCGGTCAAGAATCGGGTGTATTGCGATGGACCCAGCGTTCGCTGTTCTGATCGTCGAGTGTTTCTTTCTTCCAAAAGGGGGCTGTGGTTTTCAGCGCTTCCATGATTTCCCGACAGGCGTCAAAAGATGCCTTGCGATGCGCAGACCATACTGCAACCAGAACGATATCTTCGCCTGGGTTGACTGAACCAACGCGATGAACAACCAGTGCTTCGATCAGGTTGTTGGTTTCACATGAAGCGTTAACCAGCGATTCAAGCTGCTTCTCGGTCATTCCGGGGTAATGTTCAAGATACATCGAATGCACCCGGTCGCCATCGTTGTAATCACGCATGGTCCCAACGAACACTGCACAAGCACCGTACTGACCGGCTGATAACATACGATCACGAAAAACTGTGATCTCGGTCCACGGGTCAAAACACTGATCGCGCAGTTCGATGTGCATGAACTTATCTCTTAGCCACCAGTCACGGGTGGAAAAAATGCCACCTCATCGCCGTCTGCAACAGTGTGGTCCGGGCTTGCGTAATTGCGGTTAATTGCAACGAGCATTTCCTCATCGAGTGGCTGATGGCTGACCGCCAGCCAGACGTCTCGGACATCATTGACCGAGTCAGCTTGAATTTCGGTCTGCGCAACACCAATGCGTTCACGCAGGCTGGCAAAAAACCGAACATTGATCGTCATGCTATAGCGATACCCCCTGCATACGGTGTTCTGGAAAGACAAACTATAATAGGCTGTCAACGACAAGGCCACAACAGGTATCGGGAGCAATGACGGCGATCCAACGTGAGTTCATACCGGTAAACATTGCTGTATTGACAGTCTCGGATTCAAGGACCGAAGCCGACGATAAGTCCGGCAAGCTTTTGGTGTCGCGTCTCAATGACGCGGGTCATCAATTGTTCGAAAAGACGATTGTCAAAGACGACATCTTTGCGGTGCGGGCAGTGATCTCAAACTGGATTGCCGAACCTGACGCTCAGGTTGTCGTCACTACAGGCGGTACGGGTGTGACCGGATTTGATGGCACCCCGGAAGCCGTGCGTCCACTGCTCGAAAAAACGCTGGATGGATTCGGCGAAGTCTTTCGCATGATTTCCTACGAGGAGATCGGCACATCAACGCTACAGTCCCGGGCCATAGCCGGGGTCGCTAATGGCACCTATGTTTTCTGTTTGCCCGGGTCCTCCGGCGCCTGTGCTACGGCGTGGGACAAGCTATTGGTACATCAGCTGGATTACCGAACTAGGCCATGCAATCTGGTTGAACTGATGCCTAGATTGCTGGAACACCGCTGATTCTGCTATTCATTTCTCCGCGTCACGAGACTATAAGATACTGTAATCACGCTTTAAATTCTACTGCGTTATTGCGATGCGGTTATTGTCGCTACAGTTTGTTTGATGATATTGCTCTACTTCGTTTGATGTTGATTCGTTTTCTCCCCTACCCCTTGATGACCTAATTTGTCTGAATGTCTGAATGTATTTGCGTACTATATTCAGACACGCTATATGGTCGAACAGCGTCAACAGGGCAGACCCCCCTACCCGACCCCCTTTTAATTTGCTTGCGTAATATTATGTTGTACCCACTCACCATCGGAAGATTTTGAACATTCCAAATTTTGGGGGAGCAAAAAATTAAAGATGGTGGGCGATGATCTGATATGAGTCATCGTATGGGTGAGTAATATTGGTTGGTCACCAGCATCGTGAGGGGTCACGGTGAGCAGAGTAGCTAATGCTCTGTAAGTCTTGGGTAAAACCGTAAAGGACTATTACTCCCCATTCCCACTATCGTCTACTCCCAACATCCCACTAAAACTGTAAACCTTTCTGCCTTTTCAGCAATGTCTGGAAGTCCTTGCTTCCGAGTTAACTCTTCCGTGACTCAAAGCTTGATTAACTTGCCGGCTATATGGGTTCAAGCTAGCGGGTTCTGAAAAATAAGAAAGACGTAACAGATGATGTAGTAGCGAGACATATCCACTACGCCTGCAGAAAAAACGCCCCGTGCAGGGTGTGCGACGGGGCGCTAACATACTCATCTAAGGAGGAGGAAGATGATGCACTGCAGTATAATCGATAGAATATTGCGGCGCAACAATTATTTCCAGAAGAATTATTATGAAAAAAGTCCCTAAATTACTGGGATAAATGATATTACTTACTGCTACTTGTTCTGATTATTGGTGCGATGCAGTATTGTTGTCTATCGGTTTATTCGTGCCTACTGGAATAATGACGGCGATTAGATGACTGACCAAATGGAACAGGTCGAACAAGTAGCTGATGTTCTGAAGAACTGGCGCAAATACAGTTCACCAGAATCAACTTCAACCAGAGGTCCTGTCCATGCAGGAATCAAGCACATTAAAGGCCATGAAGAGTCTGTTGCGGAAATAATTCTCCGAAGAAACTTGCACAGCCGTAATGCAGTTTCGTCCATGTACAAGCTGGCACACAGCGTTGATCTGTTACTTGATCTTAATCTCAACTGGAAAGAAAGAACTGATCTAGCGCGACTACTACTCTCGTCTCTGACCTACGCCAATATTTACAAACTCCAAAAGAAAGATGAGTCTTATTGGAGATCACCTTACATCATTGTCTTAACTGATGGCACAGCAGTTGAGGAAAGGCCAGCACCAGATAAGACTAAGTTTGAAAAGTTCCCCATGTGGGAACGTAATGTTGATGCTGAGGGAAATGTTCTAGTCAAAGCGTGTAAACCACAATCTCCAGAGGATGAACATAAACCCAGAATTCCAAAGCAAGCAAACCTATTTGATCCTGATGCTGTTCCTTGGTTACACGCTGTACGAATTTTAGAGGGGGTTGGATTTAGGATAAATGAGCAGTTCTTGGAATTGGTGGAGAAGCTTGATTCTGATCCAGCCACAAGATTGATCCATGAGGTCCCGCCAGATTATGACCAGCAACGGAAAGAGCATGATGATAAGCGTGAACCATTGGGCATGGATGAATTAGACAAGAAGCATATCGCTGGTGATGAGATTGACTGGCCTGAGGAATCTATAAGAGCCACATGGTGGAAACATAACTATCTGATTGAGGATCGCAGAAAAGCTTTTAAACAGAGGTACGACAAGTTCCACGAGCAGATCAAAGAGGCGAATAGGCTCAAGGGTAAAGTGTTCTACCACAAGCTTAAGATGTGCCACCGTGGAAGAATTTATTATCCAGCAGAGTTTTCTATCCAAGGTTCAGATTTTGCAAGAGCGGTGATCGAGTTCGATCGTAGCGTCAACTTGGACATGGATGGTTGGGAAGCTTTATTGCTCCACGCGCAGAATGTTTCCGATGGTAGTGCTGACCACGAAGAGAAAATGAATAAGGCTCAAGAAAGAGTCGGAGAGTTTTTGCAAATTTGCCTGAACCCTGAGGGAACATTTGATTGGTGGAAAGATGCTGATAAACCGTACTGTTTCCTGAGAGCCGCGATGGAGATCGGTGATGCAATGGCGATTCAGTTTTCCCGTGATGATTACGATATGGAAGAACATAACGAGCAAGAACGGGAGTTAATAGAGCGCGGACTAGAGCGCTGGAAGAGTACAGGAAGAAGGGAGATTGGACTTGATGGTTATCCTAATTGGACAACCAGACTACCCGTGGAAATGGATCAATCGAATTCTGCTGTAGTTCATTGAGTAATTTTGCAGTGACTCCATACTCCCCTGTTGACGCTGTTTATGAAGTGGGAAATGGGGCAACTAGGGATTCGGAAGCGTGATTACCTCAAGTTGCGTATGGTATAAAATTGCCTGTATGAAACACAAAGGCTTCACACTCATAGAACTGATGATCGTTGTTGCGATCATTGGGATATTGGCTGCAGTTGCGATCCCGCAGTATCAGAACTATGTGGCTAGAGCACAGGTTGCGGAGGCTTTAGTGCTGGCATCAGGAGCCAAGATGGCACTAGTGGAATACCGTAGCAATACAGGGGAGTGGCCTAGAAGCAATGAGCAGGCGGGGCTTGCGAATGCATTTGAGATTGCGGGCAAGTACGTCAAGAGACTTGGCATTAATCACGACGGCGGCATTGGTGAGGGAGAGATCACGGTAATATTTAATGGAACGGCACATACAAAGATAGCAAACGGACGGTTGGATCTTGTAGCCACTGATGAGGGAGGCTCAATTAGCTGGATATGTAAGAACGGCGGAACGCCCAACATAACCAGTTATCTACCCTCCAGTTGCAAGCTATAACAGCGGCCGGGATAGTCGTCGCCAGACCTGATGGGTGCGTTGGCGAATGATAGCCACAGGCCATCGCCGTTATTCAAGCCGATGCAGGATATAGGTGTAGTAGCGTTTAACGCCTCCCTTGCGGTTGACTAATCCCCTCAGTCCTCCATGTGACGCTGTGATTCCCAGAGTAAACGGGGCATACGGATGTATACCCCGCACACACTCA
>Ga0207988_1001212_pt1 | contig 13503 bp, 11 predicted proteins | sample ETNtaG_11_FD_185773 | JGI IMG/M metagenome (GOLD analysis project Ga0207988, IMG submission 185773) | Marine microbial and viral communities from oxygen minimum zone, Eastern Pacific Ocean - ETNP201310SV74 (SPAdes) (version 2) | ecosystem: Environmental > Aquatic > Marine > Oceanic ...
CTCTCATTTCATCTGATTCATCTCTATCATTTGGAGATTTAGACCTAGATGGTTTAGATGAGATCATCACCATAGAAGATGGCAATATCATTGCAAGAAATAGCAATGGGACACTTGTAAATGGATTCCCTGCTAGTGGAGGATTTTCAGGTGTACCTCTTATTTCTAATATCTTGCCTCCTCAATATGGTAGTGATATAGGTAAACCAGAGATAGTATGTCGGGAAGGAGATGACATCGTTATTCTTTCTAACAGGGGAGGACGATTGCGTCAATTATCATCCTATGATATTGACCAGCCACTGGCAATGGTGCCGTTTTGGAGAGGAGATACAACCATGGCGCTTATTGACGGTTCCCGTTTATTTTTATTTGATCTGGATCTGGATCATAGTTATTGGCTCAATCCCCGAAGCCGACCATCTGGCTTTCCCTTATCCACAGGCGATCATTTTGAACCGAATAATTCCAGTAAAATGCGCACAAAGGCTTATAACTATCCCAATCCCATCACCGATGGTTCCACTACTTTCAGATTCTTTGTACGTAGTCCAGAGGTATCAGAAGTAAAGGTTAATATTTATAATGCAGCAGGTTATTTAGCAGATAATCTGATAAAAAAAGACGATGACTTATCATATTATGAATTTAATGAAATTATATGGGATGCATCTCAATTTGATGCAGGATTATACCTGGCTGAAATAAAACCAAATGTAGGGAATTCTGAGTTGGTAAGATTGGTGGTAATCAAATGAAATGCTTTTATTTTCTTATCTTCATCTTCAACTTTATGTTTAGTCAAAGTTGGTACAACCATACGGAGCTTGAATGGCAAACCATTGAAACGGAGCATTTTCTCATTCATTTCCATGAGGAAACAAGAAGAAGTGGACAGGAAGCAGCTGCAGTAGCAGAAAAAATATATGAACCCATAACCTCATTTTATGAATTTGAGCCAGATTCAAAAACACATTTAATCATTCAGGATACGGATGATATAGCTAATGGTGCAGCCTATTATTATGATAACAAGATTATAATTTGGGCATTACCATTAGATTTTGATCTTAGGGGTTCACACCGTTGGTTGAACAATGTTATTACCCATGAATTTACCCACATAGTACAGATTGGAGCCGCCATGAAATATCCCCGGCGGTTTCCTGCTTCATTCATTCAATTGATGAACTATGAAGATGAAAAAAGAGAAGATGTTTTGTATGGATACCCCAACGTAATAATGAGCTATCCCCTTCCTGGAGTTAGCGTTCCTCCATGGTTGGCTGAAGGGACAGCTCAGTTTATGTACCCAGGTGCAGATTTTGATTTCTGGGATTCGCACAGAGATATGATTGTACGTGATCGAGTCCTGAATAATAATTTATTATCTTTTGATGCCATGAATACTTTTGGCAAACGAGGAATTGGAAATGAGTCTACCTATAATCAAGGTTTCCTCTTTTCACAATGGTTATCAGAAAATTATGGCATTGATGTTTTGAAAAAAATCACCCTGTCTCTTTCTAATCCCACAAACTATTCTATTAATCATGCCATGCGGGATGCTACGGGAAAATATGGGAGTGAATTGTTTCAGGAATGGGCAGATGAAATGTTTTTAGATTATACTATTCGGACTAAAGATGTTGTTGGTTTTGAGAAAAAAGGGAATATTTTAGTTTCAGAAGGCACAACCAATATTCATCCGGTTTGGTCACCTAATGGGGAAAAGTTTGCCTATCTTTCAAATAAGAAAAATGATTATTTTGGTCAAACAGATTTATTCATTTATAGTTTTTCAGATTCTACGTCAGAAAAAATTGCCAGTGGTGTTAAAACCGCTCCAACCTGGGCAAATGATTCTACAATAATCTACACGAAGCGTAGTAAGCCTAATAAGTGGGGTTCTAAATATTTTGATCTGTATCGATACACGTTCACTGATGAAGAAGAACAGCGATTAACACACAACAGCCGTTTAATTTCCCCGGTATATAATGTAATTAATAATAATATTGCAGCAATTACAAGTTATGATGGCACCTCTAATATTATGATCTCACGTAATGCTGATATAACTCAAGATTCCCTTACCTTTGATGTTGTCACTCAATTGGATAACGGGATACAATTGCTTTCCCTGGCTTGGAGCGGAAATACGTTATTGGTGGATGGTGTCTATCATCAAGGGCGTCAAATTTATAAAGTTGATCCAGATGTGGGTGAATTAGAGTTGGTATCTAGCGATCGGTGGGAAAATAGAGATCAATTTATTTCCTCAGATGGGATGATCTATGTCTCCGATAAGTCTGGAATTAACAATCTCATCTATCAAAAAGATGGAAGTCAGGATTATATAACCAATGTTTTGGGTGGCGCGTTTATGCCTTCAGTCTCCAGTGATAGAAAAATTCTGTTTAGTCTTTACGAAAATGGTAGATATAATATTGCTATTCTTGAAGATTTTCAGCCTATTGAAAATGGTTTAGTTGGATATGAAGAAAACTATTTTGAAAATTCTCCCCAATCTGAATTAATATTAGGTGAAAAATTGGAGTCTAGACCTTACGAAGAAAATATGCTTTCTATGGCAATAATGCCAAGAGTCATGATAGATTACAATACAGTAAAACCCGGATTTTATTTTTTCAGCACGGAGGTTATTGATCGCTTTTCTATTTTTGGTGGTGCATCAACAAATATACTATCCGATATGGATATTTTTCTACTCTTGGAGTACAAAAAGTTTCGCCCCACATTTTATACAAACTTATTTTGGATTTCCCGTCATAGAAATGCAGATGAAAATAAACCGTTTTTATATCCCCGAGTAAACGGAACCGATGTGGATAATATCGAAATTTATAATGATTTAGCATTCTCATTATTTTCTGGTGATATAGGAACCCGATTTGCTTTAGGAGGGCATAAAATTAACCTCCAATATAATTACAGTAATTACCGGGAAAATGTGAAACAGAATGTGTATCAATATTTTACCTATAACGAGGTTGATAGTTCAATTTGGCAATATGGTGAAATTGGCTTTGATTATTTCAGAGGTCACTCACTTTCAATTTTATATGATTTAAATATGCGGAAACCCAGCTTTGCTATGAATATGCTTCCGGGTAGTGGGTGGCATGTAAATGGAAAATTAAGCTATGAATGGAATCAGTTTATGGATGGATTTGCAGTAAGTGAAGAATACAGTACTTTTGGTGCAAATTTTATACCCCATAATACGGCTCGACTTACTGCTTCTGCTGAACGGCATTTCACCTTGAATAAAGATAAAAAGATTGTGGCCAGTATTAGCGGAATCGGAGGTGCAATATCCAACCCTGAAGTAGATGATTTTTTCCACTTCTTTGCTGGTGGATTGCCAGGTATAAAGGGCTATACTTTCTATGAAGAATCACTCACTGGCCCCCATTATTTTGTAGGCACCGCAGCCTTACGCCTACCCTTATTTTTAGAAAAGAATTTTACCTGGGCGCAATTCAATATGCAGAATCTCTCTTTAGGAGGTATTTTTCAATTTGGTAGCGCAATACAGAATAGTTTTACCGAAATTATTAAAGATGATCATTATAAATTATCGGGTGGTTTGGAGTGTCGATTACATGGATTTTCTTTTTTTTCATATCCTTCAGCAATTGCCTATGAGTATCACCAACCCCTCTCAGATTTGGATGAGAAGGGGAAACATTATTTCACCTTGTTATTTGATTATTAGAAGCAGGTTATGAAAAAAATTAATATAAGTTTAATTGTATGGTTTGTGTGCAATACTCAGATATTTAGCAATACTTTTGTTCAGGGAGAAAATTATAAATTCAAATCAATGACGTTTTTACAAGATACTACATCGGAAAATGAAAGTGAATTTCAATTAGAAACATTTAAAGATAAGGGATCATTTAAATCCCCTGGAAAAGCCTTGTTATACTCAGGAGTGTTGCCGGGAATGGGACAGGCTTATATGGGTAATTGGCTACGTGGACTTATTTTTGTTGGTTTGGATGCTGCTGCCATTGGTACTTGGTATAAAAATAATAATCTTGCGGAGGATAAGAAAAAAGAGTATTCCTATTATGCCAATGAGCATTGGGATTTTGGCAGATGGATACATGATTATTACAAATGGTATGAATATAAGGAAGGTGATGATGACTGGAATTCAATTCGCGAAGTATTTATTAATTACAGCGATTCGACAAGTGGCTGTGCCCAAGATCCAACTGAAGGTCAATGCTATACTGATATTTGGGATCATAGTCATAAGGTAGAATTTACTTGGGAAGGGAATACCGTAAGTTCAAGTGATGAGCTTATTTTTAAGCCTATTTTTAAGGAACTTTGTGGGAATCAAAATTTGGGTGATGAAACTTGTAAAGATAGTGTACATATTGTTCAAAGTAGAATTGATAATGATGATATTTATGTAGTAAAGAATCACCATTTTTATGAAGGAATCCAGAAATATGATATGTTTTTTGCTGGTTGGGATGATAATGATTCAGTATTTGTAGTAACAAAAGAACATAACGATAAAAATGCAACTTCGCGCAACCAGACAACTTATAGAAGTTTATGGGGTGATTATAATAAAATAAAAACATTAGCAGGAAATGGAGGAAAATTTATGCTCATCAATCGGGTGGTCAGCATGGTGGATGCTTTACTGCTAGCTAAAAAATGGAATAATAGTCATAATATAAATTTATCGTTAAATGCATATCCCGATCTCAGAAATAAATCAGGATTAGGAGGAGTGAAATTATCACTATACTGGAAATGATGAAAAAACTACTGATAATTATAGTTATAGGAATATTCGTCATTGGATGTAGTAAAAAAAATGTGCAATTAGAAGATGATTTAACTCCCCGTTTTGATAAAGCTATGGATTTTTTTGAGAGAGATAAATTTCTCCGGGCCAAAGATGAATTTGATTATATAATTATAACTGACCCCGGCTCTAAAATTGCCAATGAATCACAATATTATAAAGCTGAGTCTATGTTTCAGATGGAAGAATATGATAAGGCATCCATTAGTTTCGATAGATATGTTAGATTTTCTCCAGATTATAATAAAATCGAAAAAGCCCGATATCGAATTTGTGAATGTGCTATTTATTCATCCAATTCATATCAGCGTGAGCAGTCACAAACACAATATGCATTAGAGCAATTACAAATGTTTATTGAGGATTTTCCAAAATCAGAATTAGTGAGAGATGCCGAATCTGCCATCCTGAACTTACGCCTAAAACTTGCCCGAAAAGATTATGAGGTAGGGCGAATGTATCTAAAATTGGAAGAATACGAATCTGCACTTGTATATTTTAAATCGGTTTTGAATCATTATTATGATACAGCTATTTCTGATGATGCCCGTATTGGAATAGTTTTCACCCATATTTTGAATGACAACAGAAAGGGTGCTGAAAGCTATTATAAAACGCAGAAAGATAAATTTTTATCCGGCGAAAAATCGAATGAAGCTGAAATACTTTTACAGAACACAGAAACGGGCTTAAAATTGGCTCAGTACTATCAACTATATAAGTGAAATTAATTTTATTTGGTGGTAGTTTTGATCCTCCACATTATGGACATTTAAAAATAATTGAGAATTGTATTGAACAATGCGATAAGCTAGTCTTGATGCCTTCCGCTTATTCACCATTAAAAAAGAACCCTCCAATTGCAGAGCCAAAGCACCGTATTATAATGTTGGAATTATTAACACAAGAATTGAAGTGTCCAATTCAAATAGATGATTGGGAAATTAACCAATCAAGTCCCAATTATACATATTTAACAGTTCAGCATTTGCAAAATGAATATCCCAATTTTTCTATTTCATTGGTCATTGGTGCAGATCAATTGCAGCAATTTCAGAAGTGGAAGAACTATCAGGAGATATTAGATTCCGTCCAAATTATTGGTTTTAACAGAAAAAATTATAATGTGACCCCTCTAATTGATATGAATTTAACCTGGATAAAAGATTTTGAAATGGATATCTCATCAACAGAAATTAGAAGGGAAATTGCAAGTGGTGCCCAAAAAGGGTGTGAATTGCCTCATGCTGTATGGAATTATATTAATGAACACAATCTTTATGGAAATGAGTAATGGGAATTAATATCCTCCAATTTTCTTTAGGTACTATATTGCTTTACTTTGGTGCTGATTATCTAATTTTGGGGAGCAAATCTATTGCATCAAGATTCAAAATACCACCCATCGTAGTTGGAATTACATTAGTGGCATTTGGCACCAGTCTCCCGGAACTAATTGTGAGTATAATTGCTATTTTAAAAGGCGAATCAGGGATTGTCATTGGTAATGTTGTGGGTTCAAATATAGCAAATATAGGATTAGTTTTAGGAGTAACCGCTATATTGACCCCCATTGTTTTTTCATTTAAGAAAATTAGCTTTGATCTTTATTTTTTAATAGTTATCACCTTTCTCCCCCTCCTGTTCATCTATTTAGGCGAGCTTGTATTGTGGCAGGGTATATGTTTTCTATTGTTACTTGGGGGTTATTGTTGGCATCTTCTCAATGGAGACCATGAATTTGATGAAAATCTTTCAGATGAAAATCTATCTGATGGATTAACTATATCGCTAAAAATTATTTTTGGAATTATTGGACTTGGATTTGGCGCCCATATTTTTGTTTTGGGTGCGAAGGGAATCGCAATCGCATTGGGTGTCTCATCTTTGGTGATTGGTATGTCCATGGTTGCACTGGGAACATCACTACCAGAACTCGCCGCATCTCTAGCTGCTGCTAAACATAATGAGAAAGATTTTGTTATTGGGAATATCATTGGGTCTAATATTATGAATATCATTGCCGTGTTAGGTTTTACGTTGTTAATCCATCCCATTTCTGTAGAATTTACAGAGGTATTTATGCATGGGATATTTATGGTGACATTAACATTGGGATTATTTTTTATTTTAAAATTTAGAGGTGGTATTACAAAATCTTCTGCAGGAATATTATTATTAATTTATATTATTTTCCTTTATTTTAATTTTCAACAGGGAGTTGGAATTAAAATATGATTAAATTTGAAAATGTAACAGCTACCTATACTGAAAATGTGGGAATTTTCAATTTATCCTTTCATATCCCAAAGGGTGAATTGGTTTTTCTGATGGGACCTACCGGTGCGGGAAAATCTACGGTATTAAAAACTATTTATAGAGATATTTCTATATCAGATGGGAATCTATATATTAATGGAGAGGATGTAGGAAATATTCGTCGTCGCCATGTACCCCGGTTTCGCAGGAAAATTGGCATGGTATTTCAAGACTATCGCCTTGTTCCTGATAGGACTGTATTTGAAAATATTGCATTACCTCTTCAAATTGAAGGAGTTCCGAAAAAAGAAATTAAAGATAAAGTCAATGATATTAGTGAAAAGGTTGGATTGAAAAAAAGAATTAATAATTATCCTGATCAACTAAGTGGTGGAGAGAAGCAGCGTGTGTCAATTGCCAGAGCCCTGGTAAAAAAGCCGCTTGTTATATTAGCGGACGAACCTACGGGAAACTTAGATCCTAACGTATCGGATGAAATTCTGGATTTATTAGAAATTGCCACAGACTCAGGAACAGCCGTGCTTATGTCCACACATAATTTCCCTCTTATTCAACCAAGAAAAAAGAGGTTTATTGAATTGAATGAAGGACGGTTAGTCACCCAATGATATCGAAACTATTGTTTCTTTTGTCCGAGAGTTTTCGTGCATTATTCAGGGCGAAATTACCGGCAGCCATATCATCTATTACCATTGCAATTGCATTGGTGATCTTCAGTTTGGCATATTTCTCTTATGTTAATTTATTAGGCTATTCATACAAATTTAAATCAAAATATAGAATAGAGGTATTTTTCCATAACGATTTGGCTACTGATGATGCTCGTGAATTATTTAATACAATTCTGATTTCAGATGGTATTGAACAGGGTGAGTTTATTGATAAAGAAAAAGCATCTGAGTTGTTTAAGTCATACTTTCATGAAGATATTAATGAAATTATAGGTGAGAATCCTCTCCCTATGGGCGGACGTTATGATATTGCCACTGATTATCGAAATTCTAATAAGATGCGGAGAATGGTTCGGGAGATACGTCGATTAGAAGGAGTAGATGTAGCATCCTTTCAGCAAGGTATAATTTCACGGGTAGATTCAATTGTCGAAAATATTTTGGGAATAAGTATGGTGTTCGGGATAGCTATCTTCATTATTGCAGTTATTTTGGTTTCAAATACTATTCGTCTGATTATTCATGCTAAACAGGAAACAATTGAAACCATGCATTTGCTGGGGGCTACAAATAGTTTTATAAGGTTTCCCTTTGTCATCGAGGGAATTATTCAGGGGGTATTAGGCGCTGGTTTTTCACTATTAATTTTATATTTATTAAGATCGCTCCAGTCCTATCTCTTAGAACCATTGGTGAACATTCCCTTGGTGGAACCGGCTAATTTAATTGCGTATAATTTCATTTTTGGTCTATTGCTGGCTCTTATTGGAAGCTATAGAGGAATATCAAAATACCTTCCCTAATAAAAAACGATATTATTCAAAACAACCTTTTGAGTTAAAAAAATGAAGTCTGTAAATTGCACGCTGTGTCTTAAACCATGATTAACAGAATTCACTCCAATAATTAATCAAATAAAATATAAAATTGTTTAAAGATATTAGATTTCGTTGGGCGCTAATTGCGTCACTACTTATAGCATCTGCTTACCTTATTTGGCCTACATATAAGGTCTATTCTCTTTCTGAATCTGAGAAGTCTGAATTGGGTGTAACAGTAATGAAAGAATTAAAAGATGGAGCCATCAATCTAGGGCTAGATTTACAGGGAGGTATGTATGTATTGCTTGAAACGGATATTCCTAAACTAGTTGAGAAAATCGCCAATAAAAAAACAGAGGAACTAAGAAATGCGATTCAAGAGGCTAATAATCGTTCAATAAATAATCAGACAGATTTCTTTGCAGAATTTCTAACCATAGCAAATAATAGGGAGCTGCGACTATTTCGAAATTATAATAATTTAGCCACTACCCGTGATAATGAATCCGTAGTAGAAGAACTTAAAATACAACGTGATAATGCCATTGCTAGTGCTCTGGAAATTATCCGAAATAGAATTGACGAATTTGGTGTATCTGAGCCCACTATCCAAAAATATGGTGCTAACCGAATTATTGTAGAATTAGCTGGTGTACAAGATTCTGATCGGGCGCGAAATCTTATCCAACGAACAGCTTCTCTCGAGTTCACTTTAGTATTAAATGAACAATGGGAGCAGGCACTAAATAAAATAGACACCTATCTCCTCAGCGATTCATCGGCACTAAATATTGATCTTGACTCTCCAAATGAAAAAGAAAAAATTGCTGAAGCAGATACAAGTGGTTCTGCAGAAGATATATTTATAGAAGAAAATATTTTGTCCGAACCCACTTTTGACATGTCCACACCTTTGGAGATATTAAAAGAAAAACCATTTTCTGGATATCTTCGGGGAGTACCTAGAGGGGTGGGAGTTCTGGCAAAAGAATTCCATATTGTAAAAGGAATATTGGATAATCCTGAGGTGAGAAGAAAAGTTCCAAGAGGGGGTAAATTCTTATGGGGCAACCAATTTGAAACTGCTCAGGATGAAACGGGTAATTTTATCGAATTCCGACAATTGTATTATGTATCATCAGACCCCGAAATTTCAGGCGGCATGGTTAGGGAACCCCGTGCTACCATGGGAGGTGCTGGTACTGATGCATCCGGACAATGGGTTGTAAATTTATCCATGAGCCCAGAGGGTACTAAAAGATGGAGTCGATTTACCGGAGCGAATATTAACCGCCAAGTGGCTATTGTATTAGATGATAAGGTATTTATGGCGCCGGTTATCAGGGATAAAATTCCCACTGGTCAAACACAGGTAACTGGTTTTGCAGATGTAAACGAAGCTAAGGATATAGCCAATGTCCTCCGGGCAGGTGAATTGCCCGCACCCGTAGAAATTATTGAAGAACGTACTGTGGGGCCGTCTTTGGGAAGTGACTCAATAAAATCTGGTAGAAAAGCCATGTTTTTTGGACTAATTGCAGTGATGATTTTTATGATTATTTATTATAGGGGTGCAGGACTCTTGGCAACTTTAGCCTTGATGCTTAATCTCATTATGATAATTGCAGTATTAGCCGGATTAAATGCTACATTAACTCTTCCCGGAATTGCGGGATTAATTCTTACTGTTGGTATGGCTGTAGATGCCAATGTGATCATTTTTGAAAGAATCAGAGAAGAATTGGACTTGGGTAAAACTGTGCGAGCAGCAATTGAATCTGGTTATGAGAGAGCATTTATTACTATTTTGGATGCCAATGTCACCACTCTCATTGCAGCATTTGTATTGGCATGGGTGGGTTCTGGTCCCATTAAGGGATTCGCCGTAACGCTCAGTACAGGAATTATATGTTCCATGTTCACAGCCATTTTTGTTACCCGTACGGTATTCATGTTTTTCTCTGACCGTAAACCACTAAAAAGTTTGAGTATTTAATATGAGATTTTTAAGTAAAACAAATATCGATTTTATCAGCAAACAGAAGTTAACAGGATTATTATCAATAGTTCTAATTATTGCAGGAATTGCATCTTTAATTATGAAAGGCGGACCCTTACTTTCCATCGATTTTACCGGTGGGACAGTTGCGCAGATAAAATTTGAGAAGCCAGTTGAATTAGGTCAATTAAGAAATACCTTATCAGACTATGGATTTAAAGGCGCTGAAATTGTAGAATTTGGCAGTCCCGATGAAGTATTAATAAAAACACAATTCACGGGGTCAAGTTCTGAAATATCTGAAAAACTAACCCTTGCATTGGGAAAAATATTTATACTGAGGCGTGTAGAATCTGTTGGTCCAAAAATTGGAAAAGAATTACAATCTGATGCATTGAAAGCCATTGGATTGGCATTGCTATTAATCCTTATCTACATTACGTTTCGTTTTGATCGTTATTATGCTTTGGGAAGCGTCATGGCATTAATTCATGATGTACTTATCACACTGGGTGTGTTTTCACTTTTAGATTATGAAATCAATCTATCCATTATTGCAGCATTTCTCACCATTGTGGGATATTCCCTGAACGATACGATTGTGGTTTTTGATCGAATTCGGGAAAATATTCCAAAATTCATGAAAAAAACGCTCAATGATGTGGTAAATATTTCCTTAAACGAAACCTTAAACCGTACAGTAATAACCTCGTTGACAACCATGATGGTGGTAGTTATTTTGTTTATATGGGGCGGAAAGGTAATCAATCTGTTTGCCTTTGCCCTCATAGTGGGTATTTTCATTGGGACATATTCTTCACTATTTGTAGCCAGCCCGGTGATGGTGTATTTTGAGAAACGTTCAGCGGGACCTTATAGAAAATAATGAATCATAAAATTTTGAACTAATTTAGGAAACTCCGAATGGATTATCGGAGTTTTTTTATGCAAAATAATAACAGGGAATAAAAAATATGTCAATAACAGCAGTCATTGGGGGGCAGTGGGGTGATGAAGGTAAAGGGAAAATTGTAGATCTTCTCAGTAAAGATTCAAAAATTGTAGCCCGATATCAAGGTGGTGCAAATGCCGGACATACTGTGTATCATGGTGATATAAAAGTGGTGCTTCATCAAATTCCATCTGGTATTCTTAGAAAAGGATGCCATTGTATTTTAGGAAATGGTATGGTGGTTGACCCTATCGGACTCATGGAAGAAATTGAAATGGTTCAATCCCACGGCTTTGATACTTCGGGTCAAATTCATGTAGCTATGAATGCTCATATCGTAACACCTATTCACAAAGCAATCGATGTTGCTACTGAAGCGGCAAATAATAATCGAATAGGCACTACAGGGCGAGGTATTGGCCCCACCTATGTGGACAAATATGATAGAGTGGGAATACGTGGTGTGGATTTGTTGGATGTGAATTGTTTGCGTGAAAAATTAAATGCCAAATTAGATTCAGCTATACAAGCTGGGCATCTACCTGAAAATGCGAAAGACCAACTTCAAGATCAGTTTCATCAATTTATGGACTGTGCTGAAAAAGTGGCATTACTTGTATCTGATACTTTTGCACTGATTCATGAGTTTGCTGAACGGGGTGAAAATATTCTCATAGAAGGTGCACAGGGTACGCTTTTAGATGTTGATCACGGAACCTATCCCTTTGTGACTTCATCTTCTGCATCCTCAGCAGGGGTATCAACAGGTTTAGGCTTACCTACCAATAAAGTTGAAACTATTATAGGTATACTAAAAGCGTATATTACACGTGTGGGCACAGGCCCATCCCCTACAGAATTATTTGATGAAGATGGTCAAAAGCTTAGAGATTTGGGTCAAGAATACGGTGCAACCACGGGTCGCCCTCGCCGATGTGGGTGGTTTGATTGCGTAGCCGCTCATTATTCAGCCCGTGTAAACGGACTCACAGAAGTTGCTCTCACAAAGTTAGATATTTTAGACCACTTCGAAGAGATTAAGGTATGTGTGGCTTACAAAGTGGACGGAAAAGAAATTAAGAATATGTCAGAAGTGTTACATCGCTTAGAAGATGTCCAGCCAATATATCAATCATTTGAAGGTTGGCAGGAGACAACAACCGGTATAGGATCTTACAATGATCTTCCAGAAAAGACCCAAGAATATATCCAATTCATTTCAGATTTTATTGGAGTGCCGGTGAAAATTATTTCCACTGGCCCAGGCAGAGATGAAATTATTCATAATTAAGTTTTTGGATTGCATCAACAATGTTGATGCCTGAAATTAATTCAGTTAATCTACTCCATATTAATTGATAGAGTACACCACCTTTAATTCACCCATTGGTAAAATTTATATTGCTGCAGTAAAAGAGGGAGTAGTAAAAATATCTCTCTCTACCGAATCACCTGAAGGATTGGAGAAATATTGTCAGAAATATCTTGGAGTCGGAGTCCGGGAAGGGTCAGAATATACCCAAGATGCCAAAGAGCAAATTCTGAAGTATTTGGAAGGAAAGTCTCAATATTTAGATTTTCCGGTAATTCATCTCAATTCATCCTTTCGGAAAAAAGTATTAGAAACAGAACGGAATATCCCTTATGGTGAAACCCGCTCTTATGGAGAGGTGGCTGAAATAGTGAATAATCCCAGGGCAGTCCGTGCCGTGGGTTCAGCTAATGCCGAAAATCCACTACCCCTGTATTTTCCATGCCATAGAATTATTTCTTCTAATGGGAGCTTAGGAGGTTATGGAGGAGGTTTGGGTGTGAAACAGTATCTATTGGATTTAGAGTCTAAATCTTTGTAGGAAGATTTGAACCTCCGACCTTCGGGTTATGAGCCCGACAAAAGGTGCGTAAAATAAAGATGTAGGACA
>Ga0207988_1001244_pt1 | contig 13315 bp, 10 predicted proteins | sample ETNtaG_11_FD_185773 | JGI IMG/M metagenome (GOLD analysis project Ga0207988, IMG submission 185773) | Marine microbial and viral communities from oxygen minimum zone, Eastern Pacific Ocean - ETNP201310SV74 (SPAdes) (version 2) | ecosystem: Environmental > Aquatic > Marine > Oceanic ...
GTCATCCTTCAGGACAATACGGACCTCAAGGCCAAGATCATCGGCCGCGATGCCAAGACCGACCTTGCCCTTCTCAAGGTAGAGGCGAAGAAGAAGCTTTCCGCCATCAAGTGGGGTGATTCCGATGCCGCCCGCGTCGGCGACTGGGTGATGGCCATCGGCAATCCGTTTGGACTAGGTGGTTCGGTGACCGCCGGCATCATCTCGGCGCGCGCCCGTGACATCCATTCCGGCCCCTATGATGACTATATCCAGACCGATGCCTCCATTAACCGGGGCAATTCGGGCGGGCCTTTGTTCAATATGGGGGGCAAGGTGATCGGCATTAACACCGCCATTTTCTCGCCCTCGGGTGGCAGCGTGGGTATCGGCTTCGCCATTCCCTCCGCGTTGGCACAGACGGTGATTGCTCAGCTTCGCGAGTTTGGCCAGACCCGCCGCGGGTGGCTGGGCGTGCGAATCCAGGGTGTCACCGAGGAGATCGCCGAAAGCTTTGGCCTCGATGAGCCTAAAGGCGCCCTGATCGCCAGGGTCAACGAAGGCGAGCCAGCGGAAAAGGCCGGGCTCATGGCCGGGGACGTGATTCTCAGCTTTGACGGCAAGGAGGTATCCAATGTGCGCCGCCTTCAGCGCATTGTCGCCGAGACGCCCATTGACAAGACTGTGAAAATCACGGTCTGGCGTGACGAGGAGAAAAAGACCTTCGACGTCAGCGTCGGCCGACTCGAGGAATTCGAGAAGACCGCTGAGGCCGCGCCCGGCAAGCCCGGCACGGGAAAGACAGCCAAAAAAATGACTCTCGATTCGGTGGGTCTGAGTCTGTCGGTCTTGGTGCCGGAACTGAGGGAACGCTTCGAGCTTTCCAATGAGGTTGAGGGTGTCATCGTGGTTGGCGTCGAAGAACAGGGATTCGCCTCGGAGCGGGGTATGCGCGCGGGAGATCTGATCGTGGAGGTCAATCAGGTGCCCGTGGTTACGCCTGAAGAAGTGAAAGCGAAGATCAAGGAGCTTGTTTCAAAGAAGCGAAAAACCGTTCTTTTCCTTGTGGAGCGAAGCGGCGACCGGCGCTTCATCAGCGTCCCCCTGGTGGAGGAATGATTTCCGTCTGTAAGAGGATTCCATCGCCGGAAGTCTTTCAGCCATAACTCTTCCCCCAACTCAAAACAGCGCCGGTGCACCGGTGCTGTTTTTTCTTTGTTGATTCCGGCTTTTTATTTTGGGTGTGGGAATTCGCTGCTGAACGTGTCCCGGGCTGTGGCGTAGGCCTAGTCAAGACCATCCAGGGCATCGGCCTCGGCCGCGAGCCGGAAAATCTTCAGCAGTCAGGTGGTTCTCGGGAAGCTCCAGCGAGGGTCGGTCGGGCGTTGCTGGGGGGGTGTGGGTGTCTCCGCCACTATGAGTTCCCCTGTAAATCGTGGTAAGCGGGGGGCCATGGACACTCCGCTGGTCATCATCGCCGGTCCCACCGCAAGCGGCAAATCCGGTCTTGCCCTGGCCGTGGCCGAAAAGCTCGACGGCTCTGTCATCAATGCCGACAGCATGCAGGTATATCGTGACCTAGCCATTCTCACCAGCCGCCCCGGTGCGCATGAAACGGCCCGTGTTCCCCACCGGCTTTACGGCGTTCTCGACGGCGCTTCCCCCTGTTCGGCAGTACGCTGGCGGGACATGGCGCGGGAAGAAATTTCTACCGCGGCGGGACAGGGGCGTCTGCCGGTCTGCGTCGGCGGTACCGGCCTTTATCTGCGCACCCTGATACGGGGGCTGGCCGCCATCCCGGACATCCCCGAGGCAGTGCGCCACGCGGCCCGCGCCCGCCATAGAGAACTGGGGGGCGAGGCCTTTCATGGGGAACTGGCGGCACGCGACTTGGAGACGGCTGCACGGCTGCATGTTAACGACCGCCAGCGCCTGATCCGCGCCTGGGAGGTGTTGGAGGCCACGGGACGGGGTTTGAGCGACTGGCAGAAACGGCACACCCCGCAGGAAGGGCTAGCGGCCGGGGTAAGGAGTGCCATGATTGTTCTCATGCCGCCCCGCGAGGCGCTCTATGGAGCTTGCGATGAACGCTTTTGGAGGATGATGGAAGACGGCCTTATGGATGAGGTGCGGGCCTTAGACGCCCGTGGACTCGATCCTTCACTCCCGGTGATGAAGGCGGTGGGGCTGCGGGAAATGCTGCGTCATTGCCACGGCGAGATCAGCCTGGAGGAGGCTGTTTCCCTGGCCCAGAGGTCCACTCGGCGTTACGCCAAACGGCAAATGACATGGCTCCGCCACCAGCTCGACCATGGGAAAATGGAAAGCATGATAATAGAAGACCTGTACGAGAAAACGCAGTTGCCGGAAATCTTTTCCTTTCTACATCGCTTTTTATTGAGCCAGGGGTGAGAAAAAATCTGGTTTTTCACCGCCCTGCAGGACATTCTCCTCTTTCTTGGCCTGGTATCCCACCATATGCTTACGAGGAACAGGCGAGGCCGTGCGGGAGCATGGCGCCGTCCGGTGCAGTAACCAGGTGACAGGAAGAAGGAACAAACCATGGCGAGTGCCCAATTATCCGGTGCTGAAATCGTTCTCAAGGCGCTGCGGGATCAAGATGTGGATGTCATTTTCGGCTATCCCGGCGGTGCCGTGCTGCCCTTGTACGACGAGCTGTTCAAGCAGAACAAGATTCGCCATATCCTGGTCCGTCACGAACAGGGCGCGGTCCATGCGGCGGAAGGCTACGCCCGCTCCACCGGCAAGGTGGGCGTGGTGCTGGTGACGTCTGGTCCTGGCGCCACCAACGCCGTGACCGGCCTGACCGACGCCATGATGGATAGCATTCCCATTGTCTGCCTCAGCGGCCAGGTGCCCACTCACATGATCGGCAACGATGCCTTCCAGGAAGCCGACACGGTGGGAATCACCCGGCCCTGTACCAAGCATAACTATCTTGTGAAGGATGTGGCGGAGCTTGCTAACACCATGCACGAGGCGTTCCACGTGGCGCGCCGTGGCCGCCCCGGCCCGGTGGGCGTTGATATCCCCAAGGACGTCCAGATCGCCAAGGCTCCATACGTGGCCAGGCACAAGGTGCGCCGCAAGAGCTATCAGCCCCGGACCAAGGCGAACCAAAACATGATCAGGCAGGCGGTAGCAATGCTGGCCAAGGCCAAGCGCCCCATTTTCTACGCCGGCGGCGGTGTGGTCAATTCCGGCCCCGCCGCCTCGCGGGCGCTGACCCAATTGGTGCGTCTGAGCGGCTATCCCTGTACCGTGACCCTGATGGGGCTGGGATGTTTCCCCACCACCGACAAACAGTATCTCGGCATGCTCGGCATGCACGGCACCTATGAGGCCAACCTCGCCATGCACGATTGCGATGTAATGGTGGCCGTGGGTGCTCGCTTCGATGACCGGGTGACGGGACGGCTTGCCGATTTCGCGCCTAAGTCAAAGATCATCCATATCGATATCGATCCCTCTTCCATCAACAAGAACGTGATGGTGGACCTACCCATTGTTGGCGATGTGGGTTCCGTGCTGCGCGACTTGGTGCGGGAATGGAAGGTGCAGAAGGTCAGGCCCAACGCCAAGGCCCTTAAATCCTGGTGGCGGACCATTGACAAGTGGCGTGGCCGCAACTGCCTCGGCTACAAGCAGTCGAAGAAACTCATCAAGCCGCAATACGCGCTGCAGCGTCTGTGCGAGCTGACGCGCAAAAAGGATGTCTATTTCACCACCGAGGTGGGCCAGCACCAGATGTGGGCGGCGCAGTTCCTGGAATTTACCAAGCCCAACCGCTGGATGACGTCGGGCGGGCTCGGCACCATGGGCTATGGTCTGCCGGCGGCGATGGGAACCCAGATCGCGCACCCAAAATCGCTGGTGATCGACGTGGCCGGCGAGGCTTCGATCCTGATGAACATTCAGGAGATGTCCACCATCATGCAGTACCGGCTGCCGGTGAAGGTGTTCATCCTCAACAACCATTACATGGGGATGGTGCGCCAGTGGCAGGAACTCATGCATGGCAGGCGTTATTCGGAATCCTATATGGAATCCCTCCCCGACTTCGTCAAACTCGCGGATTCTTTCGGTGCGCTGGGCCTGAGGGCCACCAAGCCCGAGGAGGTGGATAGCCTGATCGGCGAGATGATTAAGGAAGACCGGGCGGTGATCGCCGATGTCTGCATTGACCCCAACGAGAACTGTTTCCCCATGATCCCCTCGGGCGCGGCCCATAACGAGATTCTTTTCGCCCCCGACCACGGCGAAGGAAAAGGACGGGAAAACGGCATGGTTCTGGTCTAGACTTTATATTTAAGTGGAGCACAAGAAAGTGGCTGAAGCCAAAGAAGATATAAACAAACACGTCATCGCCGTTCTCGTGGATAACGAGCCTGGGGTTCTGGCCCGCGTGGTGGGCCTGTTTTCGGGACGTGGCTACAACATCGAAAGCTTGACCGTGTCCGAGGTGGACCCGGTGGAGATCATCTCGCGTATCACCATCGTCACCTCGGGAACGGCCATGATTATCGAACAGATCAAGGCCCAGCTTGAACGGCTGGTGCCGGTGCACCGGGTCGCCGACCTCACTCTGGAGGGCTCCAGTGTGGAACGGGAGCTGGCCCTGGTGAAGGTCAAGGGCGGCGGCGAGAAACGCGTGGAGGCCCTGCGCATCGCCGATATCTTTCGCGCCAACGTGGTGGACAGCACCACCCGCTCGTTTGTTTTCGAGATGACGGGTTCCAGCGATAAAATCAATGCCTTCGTCGATCTCATGACGCCTCTGGGCCTTGTGGATGCTTGCCGCACCGGCGTGGTGGCTATTGCGCGTGGCCCGGAGCCCCTGTAGTAACTACTTCGCCGACGCCACCACCGCGAACGGGCGAAACGGAATACGGATGTGAAAGGAAGAAACCATGCGCGTCTTTTATGATCGCGATGCCGATGTCAACCTGATCAAGAAAAAGAAGATCGCCATTATCGGCTATGGCAGCCAGGGCCACGCCCATGCCATGAACCTGAAAGACAGCGGCGTCAAGGAAGTGACCGTAGCTTTGCGCAAGGGCTCGGGTTCGGCCAAGAAGGCTAAGAAAGCAGGCTTCGACGTCAAGAGCCCGGCCGAAGCCGCCAAATGGGCTGATGTGGTCATGGTGCTGGTGCCTGACGAGTTGCAGGCTAATCTCTATGAGCAGGAACTGGCCGGGAACCTGAAAAAGGGCGCGGCGCTGGCCTTTGCCCACGGCCTATCCATCCATTTCAAGCTTATCGATCCCCGCGACGATCTCGACATCTTCATGGTGGCGCCCAAGGGGCCGGGCCATACGGTGCGCTCCCAGTACGTGGGCGGCGGTGGCGTGCCCTGTTTGCTGGCGGTGGAGCAGGATTCTTCCGGAAACGCCCATGATATAGGCCTTTCTTACGCTTCGGCCATCGGCGGCGGGCGTTCGGGCATTATCGAGACCAGCTTCCGCGAGGAATGCGAAACTGATCTTTTTGGCGAACAGGCGGTACTCTGCGGGGGCCTGACCTCGCTTATCCGGTCTGGCTTCGAAACCCTGGTGGAAGCCGGTTATGCGCCGGAAATGGCCTATTTCGAGTGCCTGCACGAGGTCAAGCTCATCGTTGATTTGATCTATGAGGGCGGCATCGCCAACATGCGCTATTCCATCTCCAACACCGCCGAATACGGCGACCTGACGCGGGGACCGGTGATCATCGACGAGACGGTGAAGGAACGCATGAAGACGATTCTCGACGATATCCAGTCGGGCCGCTTCGCCAAGGAATGGGTGCTCGAAAACAAGGCCGGCCAGCCCAGCTTCAAGGCCATGCGGCGGCGCGCCGCCGAACATCCCATCGAGGAAGTGGGCGAGAAGCTGCGCGGTATGATGCCGTGGATCACCGAAAAACGCCTGGTGGACAAAAAGAAGAACTAGAGGCACCGCCATGAATATGAAACCGGATAAGAACAAGGTCGTCATATTCGACACCACCTTACGCGACGGCGAACAATCGCCGGGCGCCTCCATGACTCTGGAGGAAAAACTGCGCATCGCAGCTATGCTCGAGGAACTGGGCGTGGATGTGATCGAGGCCGGGTTTCCGTATGCCTCCAAGGGTGATTTCGAGGCCGTGCAGAGCATCGCCAAACAATTGAAAAACACCACCGTCTGTGGACTGGCACGGGCTACCCGCGGCGATATCGAACGTGCGGCAGAGGCCCTGAAACCCTCCGATAACAGGCGCATCCACACCTTCATCTCCACCAGCCCGCTGCATATGAAGCACAAGCTGAAGATGGAGCCCAACGACGTGCATCAGGCGGTTATCGACAGCGTCACCTATGCCCGCAGTTTCACCGATAATGTGGAATGGTCATGCGAGGACGCCACCCGTTCCGATCACGACTTCCTGTGCTGCTGTATCGAATCTGCCATCGATGCCGGCGCCGGCACCATCAATATCCCCGATACGGTGGGATATACCCTGCCCATGGAGTTCAGCAAGCTCATTTCCATCCTGTTCGAGCGCGTGCCCAACATCGACAAGGCGATCGTTTCCGTGCACTGCCACAACGATCTGGGGCTGGCGGTGGCCAATTCCCTGGCCGCCGTGGACGCCGGCGCGCGCCAGGTGGAATGCACCGTCAACGGGCTCGGCGAGCGCGCCGGAAACGCGGCCATGGAAGAGATTGTTATGGCCCTACGCACACGCAGCGATATTCTGCCCCTGACTACCGGCGCTAACACCGAGATGATTACGCGGGCTTCGCATTTGGTCTCCACCATTACCGGTTTCGTGGTCCAACCCAACAAGGCCATCGTCGGCGCCAACGCCTTTGCCCATGAGGCCGGGATTCATCAGGACGGTATGCTCAAACATGCTGGCACCTATGAAATCATGACACCGGAATCGGTGGGTCTGACCCAGTCGAAGCTGGTTCTGGGGAAGCATTCGGGACGTCACGCCTTCATCGAGAAGCTCAAGGAAATGGGCTTCGATCTGGGCGATAACGCCTTTCAGGAGGTCTTCACCAGATTCAAGGAACTGGCCGACCGCAAGAAGGATATTTTTGAGGAAGATATCATTGCCCTGGTGGACGATCAGGTAGCGCGCGGCGACCAGCGCATCAAATTCGTCTCGTTGCAGGTTATCTGTGGGTCAACCGGCCCCCAGAAGGCGACGCTGGAGCTGGAAATCGACGGCGAGGTCAAATCCGCCGAGGCCACCGGAGACGGCCCCGTGGACGCCACCTTCCAGGCCATCCGCAAGCTGTTCCCCCATGAGGCCACGCTGCAGCTCTATCAGGTCCATGCTGTGACTAAGGGCACCGACGCTCAGGCCGAGGTGACGGTGCGGCTTGAGGAAAAGGGCAAGTCAGTCAACGGCCAAGGTGCCGATGTGGATACCATGGTTGCCTCGGCGCGGGCCTATGTGAAGGCGCTCAATAAGCTCATCGTTAAACGTGAAAAGTCTGCCCCGGCTGCGCTTTCCGCTTGAATCCACGAGGCAGGAATGGCCTTGTGGGCACTTAACTTAATGACGGCACAGCCGGGAGAATGAGGTAAAGATGTTTTCGAAACTATTGGGGCTGTTCTCTGCAGACATGGCCATTGATCTTGGTACGGCGAATACCCTTGTCTATGTGAAGGGGCAGGGGGTTGTTCTTAACGAGCCGTCCGTGGTCGCCATTGCCGAGGTCAAGGGCAAGAAAAAGGTGCTGGCCGTGGGCGACGGGGCCAAAGTGATGCTGGGCCGTACGCCCGGCACCATCAAGGCCCTCCGCCCCCTTCGCGACGGCGTTATCGCCGATTTCGAAGTCGCCGAGGAAATGATCAAGCACTTCATCCGCATGGCTCATAAACGGCGCAGTTTCGCCAGTCCGCAGGTCATCATCTGCGTGCCTTCGGGCTCCACGGCGGTGGAGCGCCGCGCCATTCAGGAATCGGCCGAGGCCGCGGGCGCGCGCAAGGTTTTCCTTGTCGAGGAACCGATGGCGGCGGCCATCGGCGCCGGCCTGCCGGTGACTGAACCCACGGGATCCATGGTAGTGGATGTGGGCGGTGGCACCACCGAGGTGGCGTTGCTGTCCCTGGGCGGTATCGTTTATTCGCGTTCCGTGCGCGTGGGCGGCGACAAGATGGATGAGTCCATTATCGCCTATATCCGGCGCCATCATAATCTTCTGGTGGGTGAGTCCAGCGCCGAACGTATCAAGAAGGAGATCGGCACTGCCTGTCCGCCCGAAGAAGGCGATGGCGAGAAGATTGAGATAAGAGGCCGCGACCTGGTGAGCGGCGTGCCCAAGGAACTGATCTTCAGCCAGCGCCAGATCGCCGAAGCCCTGGCGGAGCCGGTGGGTGCCATTGTCGAGGCGGTGAAGACGGCGCTGGAGCATACCGAGCCGGAACTGGCCTCCGATATCGTCGACAAGGGCATCATACTAACCGGAGGTGGATCGCTGTTGAACAATCTAGATAACGTTCTTCGCCATGCCACCGGGCTGCCGATTTCCATCGCCGAGGATCCGCTGTCTTGCGTGGTGCATGGAACCGGGCGCTGTCTCGAGGAGCTGAAGACGCTGAAGAGCGTGCTTATCAACATGTATTAGTTTGTTTTAGGGATTTCTTTATTGTTCCTTAATTCGTTCATATAATAACTAAACGAGTGGACACTTTAGGGATGTAATACATCCTTTGTCCTCCGATTCGCTTTTCCGCTCTCTTTCGCTGGCACGGGGAAAAGAAATGTTCAAGAGCAGGATAGGTTCTGTATTGCGCCCGACCTCGCCTTTTAAGGTTCTGGTCCAGCGTTTTACTTTTCTTGCCCTTGTGGGGGCTGCGCTGGGCCTGATGGTTGTGAGCCGTGCGGACGTGCATTTCGTGAAACAGGCCCGGGTCGCGGCCGTTGACGCGGTGGCGCCCATTCTCGACGTCCTGTCCCATCCGGCGGCGGCCGTTTTGCAGATGGTTGACCGGGTGCAGGGGCTTGTCGCCCTCGACCGGGAAAACACCCTTTTAAAACAGGAAAACGACCACCTGAAGCGCTGGCGCAACGTGGCGCTTCAACTGGAGACGGAGAACCAGGAGCTGAAAAAAATGCTTAATTTCATGCCGTCTTCGGCGATGAGCTTTATTTCGGCCCGGGTGATTTCAGATTCCGGTGGGGCCTTTGCCCGCAGTATGCTTATTAACTCAGGGAGCCGTGACGGAATTCGTGAAGGCCAGATCGCTATAACCGGGGACGGGCTCGTGGGCCGCATCGGCGAAGTGGGTAAACGGTCGTCACGCATTCTCCTGCTCACGGATATCAACTCTCATATTCCCGTGGTTTCCGAGAATTCCCAATCCAGGGCCATCCTTGTCGGGGGCAATTCCGACCGGCCCCAGCTTGTCCATCTGCCCTCTAATGCTAGGGTTTCCGTGGGCGAGCGCATCGTCACATCTGGCCATGGCGGGGCCTTTCCACCGGGGCTTCCGGTGGGCAAGGTGATTTCCGTCGCCAATGGCGAGATCCATATCCAGCCTTTCGTGGATATGATCCGCATTGAATATGTGCGAGTGGTGGAATTCGGTCTCGATGGCTTTTTGCCCATAGCGCACGGTTCCGGCTAGGAAGAGGTTACACCCTGATGCTCTGGAACCAGCTTGACCTTGTGGCCCGCAATCTTTCACCCATGGCCATTACGCTTCTTCTGGTGATGGTCAGTGTCCTGCCCATGCACATTCCCTTTTTCGGGACGGTATCACCGGTTCTGTCCCTTATGGCCGTCTATTACTGGTCTATCTTCCGGCCCGACCTGATGCCGTCTTTCGCGGTTTTTGGTGCCGGTCTTTTCCAGGATATTCTTTCCGGCACACCGCTGGGGGTGTTTGCTCTTGTTTTCCTGTTGGTTCGCGTGACCGTTGTTTCCCAGCGGAAGTTCTTCATCGGCAATTCATTCGTGGTCATGTGGTGGGGATTTATGCTCGTGACCGCCGGCTCCCTGGTCTTGGTCTGGGGGCTTGCCTCTCTGCTGAACATGACATTGATCAGCCCGTTGGGGGTAGCCTTCCAGGTTTTCCTGACTTTTGCCCTGTTCCCCTGTTTCGCGTGGCTTTTCTTCCGCGCCCAGCAGGCCTTCCTGCGGCAGTCATGACATGCAGCGCGAGCATGTCCGGGTAAGGGGATTTTCGCGCCGCGCGGCATTACTGGGGGGAGGACAAGTATTGCTGTTCTCCGCTCTTGTGGGGCGCCTCTATTATCTTCAGATAACCGAATCCGATCGCTACACCATGCTGGCGGAAGACAACCGCATCAACATGCGTATGCTGCCGCCGCCACGGGGGCGTATCATTGACCGCCACGGCGTACCCATGGCTCTTAACCAGCTTAATTACCGTGCGATTCTTATTTCGGAACTGACTCCAGACATTGAGGCGACCTTTTCCTCGCTGGAAAGCGTGCTGCCCATTTCCGACCGTGACCGCCAGCGTATCCTGCACGAGATTAGGCGCAAGCGCAGCTTTGTTCCCGTCACCATCAGGGAGAATCTGGATTGGGATGACGTGGCCAGAATCGAAGTCAACGCACCGTCCCTGCCGGGGGTTTTCATTGAAGCTAGCCAGAGCCGTTATTACCCCTTTGCCGAGGTGGCAGGACATGTGCTGGGCTATGTGTCCGCCGTATCGGATGAAGAGCAAGGCGATGACCCCCTGTTGGAACTTCCCGGCTTCCGTATCGGCAAGAATGGTGTCGAAAAAATTTATGATCTTGCCCTGCGGGGCAAGGCGGGAACCAGCCATATCGAAGTGGATGCCATGGGTCGGGTGATCAGGGAGCTGGAGCGGGACGAGGGGCAGTCGGGGCAGGAACTTGTCCTGACCATCGATTCCGGGCTCCAGGATTACATTATCCATCAGCTGGAGGGCCTGAGCGCCGCGGCCGTGGTCATGGATGCGCTGAGCGGGGAGGTTCTGGCTCTGGTTTCCACTCCCGGCTTCGATCCCAACGCCTTCAACAAGGGGCTGAGTGAAGAAGCTTGGCGCGATCTGGCTTCCAATTCAAAGGGGCCGCTTGTCAATAAATCCATTTCCGGGCAATACGCGCCGGGTTCCACCTTCAAGATGATGATTGCCCTAGCCGCTCTTGAAGACGGGATCATTAGCCCCGATCAAAGATTTTTCTGTGAGGGCCATATGGAGCTTGGCGACAGCCGGTTCCACTGTTGGAAGGAGGAAGGACACGGCGCCATGGGGATAGTGTCGGCGCTGCAACAGTCCTGTGACGTCTATTTCTTCGAGGTGGCGCTGCGTACCGGCATTGACCGTATTTCCGAGATGGCGCGGCGCTTTGGGCTGGGGGCCAAGCTGGGGATCGACCTTCCCTCCGAACGTGACGGGCTGATGCCTACCCGCGACTGGAAGCTGGCGGTTATTGGATCGTCCTGGCAGCTGGGAGAAACCCTTTTGGCCGGTATCGGCCAGGGATATGTCCTTTCCACGCCTCTGCAACTGGCTGTAATGATGGCCCGGCTCATCAATGGCGGAGTCGCGGTGGAACCTTATGTAACCCATGACCTTGTGGACTGGGAGTCCACACTGCAACGCCCCGAGCCTGTTTTTCCTTCCCTGGGTGTTTCCTCGGCCTCTCTTGCCATTGTCAAGAAAGGCATGGATGCCGTGACTAATACGCCCCTGGGAACGGCGTTCCGCGCCCGAATTCAAGAAAAGGGCAAGGAAATGGGCGGCAAGACGGGCACCTCGCAGGTGCGCCGCATCAGCAAATGGGAGCGGGAATCAGGCGTTCTCAAGAACAGGCAACGGCCTTGGAAGGAAAGGGACCACGCGCTGTTTGTCGGCTATGCGCCTTATCAGAATCCACGTTTCGCGGTTTCGGTGGTGGTGGAGCATGGCGGCGGGGGTTCGAAGGTGGCGGCGCCAGTGGGCCGGGATATCCTTCTCGAGACCCAGCACCGGATTGAAGAGGAAGGCGCGACCACCACGGCCGGGAATGCAATAGCGCGGCGGGACGGGTGAATGACGATGACAGTCGGACATTCAAATGCTTTGCAAATGCGCCTTTCGGAAAAGTTCTGGCAGGTGAACTGGTCCATAATCCTGTTGTTGTGCTTTGCGGCCGCAGTGGGGGTTGCCATGCTGTATTCCGCGGCAAATGGCAGCTGGGAGCCCTGGGCCGCGCGGCAGGCGATCCGGTTCGCCGTGGGGATGGTGATTCTACTTTCCGTGGCTGTGGTGGATATACGGTTCTGGCTGCGCTACGCCTATGTTTTTTATTTTCTGTCCCTGTTTCTTCTGGCTGTGGTGGAAGTTATGGGCATTACCGGCATGGGTGCGCAAAGGTGGCTCGATCTCGGCTTGTTTCAGCTACAGCCTTCGGAGATCACGAAGGTGACGTTGGTGCTGGCCCTAGCCCGCTATTTTCACGGTATTGATTTTGAGGATGTGTGGAAATTCACCTATCTCATCGTGCCCCTGGCGTTAATCTTGGCGCCGGTGGCGCTGGTCCTACGCCAGCCCGATCTGGGCACGGCGATCATGCTGGTTTTAGGCGGCGTCACGCTGTTTCTTCTGGCCGGGGTCCGGCTCTGGAAATTAACCTTTCTTTTCTTCGGCATGCTGGCAGTCATTCCCGCAGGATGGCATTTTCTTCACACCTATCAGAAAAAACGCTTTCTGGTATTTCTCGATCCTGAATCCGATCCCCTGGGCGCGGGCTATCACATCATACAGTCGAAAATTGCGCTGGGGTCGGGGGGGATTTTCGGCAAGGGCTTTCTTCAGGGGTCGCAAAGCCATCTTAATTTTCTGCCGGAAAAACAGACCGACTTTATTTTCACCATGCTGGCTGAGGAATTCGGCCTGGTGGGCGGTCTTGGCCTGATCGGGATTTACCTGCTTTTAGTGGCCTACGGGTTTTCCATCGCCTTGCAGTCGCGTAGCCAATTCGGGCGGCTGGCGGCACTGGGCCTGACCACAACATTTTTTCTCTATTTTTTCATCAATATCGCCATGGTGACGGGTCTGATTCCGGTGGTCGGCGTGCCACTGCCCCTGGTTTCCTATGGCGGCACGGCCATGCTGACGCTCATGTTCTCGTTTGGCATCATCATGGGGGTCTATGTGCACCGCGACCTGAGCATCGGGCGGCGCTGGGCAGGCTAGGTGGCATAAGAGGCCTATCTCGACAAAGCATTGGGCCAGTGTTATATGCCCGGCATTCCCTTGCGGGCGCATAGCTCAGTTGGTAGAGCAGCTGACTCTTAATCAGCGGGTCCAGGGTTCGAATCCCTGTGCGCCCCCCAATAAAATCAATGGCTTAG
>Ga0207988_1001252_pt1 | contig 13271 bp, 15 predicted proteins | sample ETNtaG_11_FD_185773 | JGI IMG/M metagenome (GOLD analysis project Ga0207988, IMG submission 185773) | Marine microbial and viral communities from oxygen minimum zone, Eastern Pacific Ocean - ETNP201310SV74 (SPAdes) (version 2) | ecosystem: Environmental > Aquatic > Marine > Oceanic ...
AACACTCGATGCATTGCTACTGGAACCGGGCGTCTCAGTCTCTGAACCACCACTGCTTGGGCCACGAGTACTCTGGGATATGTCAGCAGACTGTGTAGGCTCGGTGGGTACCAGCGAGCTGGGGGCCGACCCACCTTCTCCAGGCGTTGGCATCAATGCCGTCACTCTTTCTTCCTGGCGAAGTCGAGCGTCTAGATCGTCATAAAGTTCGCGCTGGCGCCGTCTGAGATTTTCTAACTCAAACGTCTGGATATCGAGTTGATCACGTAAAGAGCTGATTTCACGGCGTAAATCTTCTATCAGGGCAGCTGTCTGGGGATCAGGGCCAGTGGGCACCGCTAATGTCGACGTGTCGTTCCCGGAAACAACGGATATCACAGAAACCGACGACTGCTCTTTTGTGGGAACACCAAATAACGACCGGGTTGTTTCCCGTATCGGCTGACACTCTCCGCTGCGGGCGTTCTCTTCTTGCCCCTCAGGACAAGCTGCCCATGCGACGGAACTTGCAGACAAGAACAGGGCTACCCCAAGCATCAGCCGACGCGACGCGACTGCAGCGTGGGTACACCTTCTCATAGGAAACGCCGCGCCTGAGCTAAACTCCGCCGCTAACCCGTACTACTCAATACAGGATTTCAACACGGCGATTCAGCGACCAGGCACTTTCATCGTGTTCCATTGCGACGGGTCGCTCTTCCCCGTAGGAAATACTGCGTACGGCATCCGGCATAACACCCATTGCCTGGAACAAGTCTGCCACTGCGTTGGCACGTCTTTCGCCAAGCGCAAGGTTGTATTCACGCGTGCCCCGTTCATCGGCATGGCCCTCCAGTACAACAGCCATTCCCGGATTTCCAGCGAGATATTCTGCATGTGCCTCAACAATGCGTTGCGCTTCCGGTGTCAAGGCGTTGCTGTCGAATTCAAAGTAGATCACTCGGGTGCCAAGCGGATCGTCGAGATCCAAAGTGTTGTCCGAAGTGACTAGCACCTGAGCCGAGCCTGAGTCATCCGAACTCAATCCCGACGACGTTGCATCCGCCTGGAGATTGACGCTGGAGTCTTCGACTTCTGCTGAACCCTTTTTCTTGTTGAGTGCACAGCCCACCAGAACCACACTCAGTAATAGCACCAGAGAAAAATGAAAAATTCGTCGCATCCTGATAACCCTCCGTATTCGCTACTGTTTCCTAGAAGACCACGCGGGCTCTCGAACCTCTCCCTGGTGTAGCCTCAATATCTGTTTTATTCGTCCATCGGCTGACACCGCAGCCAGCACACCCTGATTCCCACGCTGTGTCGCGTACATAATCATGGCCCCGTTAGGCGAATAGGTCGGCGAATCATCTAGGGGACCGTCAGTCAATACCGTAAGCTGTTTGTTACCTGTATAGAATACACCAATCTGGTCACCGTTTCCCTGATTTGTCACCATTACCAGATGTTTACCATTTGGACTGTAGGACGCTCCCGCATTCTCGCGCCCGACCCGGGTCAAACGCTGAGCAGGACCGCCTGCTGCCGAAATTCTAAAGATATGCGGTCTACCGCTGCGATCTGAGGTAAAGACCAGGTAACGGCCATCAGGAGACCAGGCCGGTTCTGTATCAATCCCGGGATGTTTGGTCAGGCGCGTCAATCGAGACGCCGCGACGTCGAGAATATAAATGTCGTGGTTTCCATCCCGCGACAATCTCAGTGCCAGACGACGACCATCGGCTGACCAGGCAGGTGCACTGGCCGTGCCTTTTTCCTGAAGAAGTTTTCGCCGCTCACCGGTCTCTATATTCTGTACCCAGATCATCGCACCGCTGGTTCGACTGGCAAACGAGACATAAGCCAGGCGCTTACCATCCGGCGCCCAGGCGGGCGACAGAATCGGAAAGTTTGTTCGTAGAATCTGTTGTGCGTTGTATCCATCAGAATCTGCCACCATCAACTGGTACTGCCGAGTGTTACCGGAGTCTTTTTCAACTGTGACGTAAGCGATACGGGTATCAAAGGCTCCGGGGATACCTGTTAACGCTTCATAAATGTAGTCACTCACCTGGTGCGCAACCTGGCGCAACTGGCTCGATCCTACAGTCCAACGATATCCCGCGAGTAATTTCTCTTTGAATACATTGTAGAGATAAAAACTGACTTCATAATGGTCATTGCCGAGTTCGCTGACACGGCCGATCACCAAGGCCTCTGCTTTGATCAGGCGCCAATCCTTAAACCGAACCTGATCTGGATCGCTCGGACGACTCAGAAAGTCGCCGGGTGGTAATGACAAAAATCGGCCGGACCGGTAGAGGTCAGCCGAGACAATATTGCGAATATCCGCATTCGGTCTTTGCTGACCCTGAAATTGAAACGGTACCACCGCAATCGGGATACCGGTGTCCTGTCCTTCTGTGATTTCTATCGTAAGAACCGCCCATGTCGGCGCACTGAGTAGTCCTACTAATAGAGTCAGTACTCCAGTAATAAACACTTTGATCATTGAATACGCTCTAAATGTCCGGCTTAAATATGATTTGGAACTCCTGGTCCAACCATTTGAAGAAGCGGGGGTTGTCCGGGAATGGCAGCGGTGAAGCCTTGTAGACCGCGTTTTCCGCTGACCGACGACATGCGTCGTCACCGCTATCTCCGACCACCTTCACAGCTGTCACTTCTCCACTGACGTTGACCTTAACCGAAATGGTCACTTCCTGACCACTACAAGCCAGGCGATTGCTCCAATTTCCCTCGATCTTGCCCTTAATCGCACCCACCAGACTGCCCAGCGCAGAATATGCGTCCTGTTTCTCCTGCTCGCGGGCCGCCTCAGCCTTGCGTTTCTTCTCAGCTTCCTTCTTACGCTTCTTCTCGGCCTCTTTCTTACGCTTCTTCTCGGCTTCCTTTTTGTTCGTTTCTTCCTGCGTTATGGTCGACCGATCGATAACAATGGCTTTAACTGGCTTGGCGATACTCGGTTTAATGACTTGCGGCTTGAAACTCAGGCTCAGACCCAATAACAGGCCAAAGGCTACATGTACCAATACAGCCAGAATCACGGCTCGAACCGGGCGACTGAACTTTCGCACGGCTCGATTCACAACCGACTCACTCTCCAGTTGGATCTGTTACCAGGCCTATACTCGGCACACCGGCCTGCTGCAGCAGCACCATGGCCTGAACGACCGCGTCATACGCCACCGCCTTATCTCCCTCCACCATGAACGGTGTCTTGGGATTATTACGCAATACAATGGCGGCTTTGACCCTGATCTCGTTGAGGTCAGCAACAGGCTGCTTATCTTCATTCAGATAATAAGTCCCCTCCCGATCGACACGAACCACAAACGGTTCACTTCGATCATCGCCGACAGGCTTGGCATCCGCTGCCGGAAGATCAATAGTGACACCCTCCATCATCAACGGCGCAGTGACCATAAATATCACGAGCAGCACCAACATCACATCAATGTAGGGTACGACGTTGATCTCACTCATCTGGCGTTTATGCCGGTGTCTTGAGACCCGCATCAGTTGACTCTCATAGTTGTCAGGCTCGTCGGTTTACACCCAAAGCCTGCCGATTCACGATACTTAGAAACTCTTCGACAAACACTTCGTATCTTGCGATCAACGATTCAGCATTGCTTGAAAACCGGTTGTAGGCAATGACAGCGGGGATCGCCGCAAACAACCCCATTGCCGTCGCAATCAGTGCTTCGGAAATACCCGGTGCCACAGTGGCTACGGTGACCTGCTGCAACGCACTGAGCGACCGAAAGGAATTCATAATGCCCCACACCGTACCGAACAGACCCACATAAGGGCTGGTGGACCCGACTGTGGCCAGAAACGACAGTCTCGATTCCAAGGTCTCGATTTCACGACTGAGTCCAACCCGCATGGCCCGGTGAACGCCGTCAACCAACTCAGTACGGTCTACAGTGCCATTGCCCGCCAGTCGATTGTATTCGCGATAACCCGCGACAAATATGCTGGCCATTCCAAGAGGTTCTGCTTCCTCCTCGGTATAGCGCCGGTAAAGTCCATTGAGTTCACCCCCCGACCAAAATTCTGAATCAAAGTTGTCGGATTCCAAGCGAAGATTTTTCAGCGTCGATGACTTGGTGAATATCACAACCCAGGATGCCAGTGAGGCAAGTATCAGCAGAACCATCACGATCTGAACCAGCAGGCTGGCCTGCAGCATCAATTCCAGGATCGACATCGTGTCGTTAGTGACTGCAACTTTGACCGCTTCGTTCATACCGGTTAAGTTTCTCCCACAAGAGATTTAGGCATCGCTTTGGGCTTCAGAGTGTCAACATCGACACAGGCGAGCCGAACCTGACCTGTACACAGCACGTCGCCAGCCCGCACGACGGCTTGCTCCAACTCCACGCTGACCTTGCGCATCCGTCCTACGGCAACCGACACATCGAGATTGTCGCTCAACCGGGCCGGTTTGAGGAAATCGAGCGTGATAGCGCGTACTGTAAACATCAATCGGTCTGTGTCCGCCAGCCTGGCAACATCAATCCCGCACGACCGCAGCCATTCGGTGCGGGCACGTTCCATAAATTTAAGGTAGTTACCATAATAAACAATCCCACCGGCATCGGTGTCTTCATAGTACACCCGGACCGGCCAGCTGAATTGCTCAGCCACTGCCTTCTGGCGCGACAGGCAGACATGATCCGGAGTTCATTTCGCTTTCAGCCCCATGTTCGGCACATTCTCTGTCATCGGAGTGATCAATTCCTGTAGATTTCATGTCATCTGCTTAGTTCTGCGGCTCAAACAATGCACCCTGACCCGAATCCGGGGTTGGTGCTTTGAGACCAAAATGGGCCCACGCCGCTCGACCAGCCATGCGTCCGCGCGGGGTACGGACCAAAAATCCCGATTGAATCAGAAACGGTTCGACCACGTCTTCCAGCGTGCCCCGCTCCTCTCCAATGGCTGCGGCCAAACTGTCTACACCGACCGGTCCGCCGTCGAATCTTTCCATTACCGCCAGCAGTAACCGGCGATCAAGCCCATCCAGTCCGTATTGGTCGACTTCCAACATATCCAAGGCGCTGTCGGCAATATCGCTGGTGATTCGGCCGTCAGCTTTTACCTGGGCGTAGTCTCGAACCCGCCGCAATAGCCGGTTAGCGATCCGGGGCGTGCCACGGCTGCGACGTGCCACCGCCGAGACACCGGCCGGATCTGCCTCTACCCCAAGAATATCAGCCGAGCGTTCGACGATCCGGCCCAGTTCCTCAGGGTCGTAAAACTCCAGGCGCTGCACAATTCCGAAGCGATCCCGCAATGGCGATGTCAACAATCCCACGCGCGTGGTCGCCCCCACCAGCGTGAATGGTGGCAAATTGAGCTTTATCGAGCGAGCTGACGGTCCCTCACCAATCAAGATATCCAACTGGTAGTCTTCCAGCGCCGGGTAAAGAATCTCTTCTATAACAGGGCTTAATCTGTGGATCTCATCCACGAACAATACATCGTGGGGTTCAAGGTTAGTCAAAATTGCAGCGAGGTCACCGGCCTTTTCCAGCACAGGTCCAGAAGTCTGGCGAAGATTGGCACCCATCTCGTGGGCAATAATATGAGCCAGTGTGGTCTTACCCAATCCGGGTGGACCGAATACCAGTACATGATCCAGCGGTTCACTTCGATTACGCGCTGCACCAATAAATATCTCGAGCTGCTCACGCATCCGCATCTGGCCCACAAACTCGTCCATGGTAACCGGTCTTAAAGTCCGTTCGATCGTCCGCTCCCCAGGACTGTCGATGCCCTCGTCAGGTGATACGACCGAATCTCGGCCCGTCATGTTCGCGCCCCTGAAAGGCTGGCTAGCGCAGCCCGGATGAGTTCCTCAACACCTGCGCCATCGGATGCCGTACTGCGAATTGCGCGTGCTGCGTCAGTCTGCCGATACCCCAGTGCGACCAATGCACTGACAGCATCGTGCTCCGGCGTCAGTGAGCGGGTTCCAACAAATGAAGATCCACCCTCTTCGATACCATCGAGCCGATCTCTAAGATCCACAATCAGGCGCTCGGCTGTCTTGCGGCCGATACCCGGTACCCGTGTGAGCATGGCAACATCGGCTGCGCTCACACACGCCACCAGGTCTTCAACCGTAAGACCAGAAAGAATCGCGAGCGCCACCCGCGGACCGACCCCATTGACCTTAAGCAGGTTTCGAAACACATCCCGTTGCCGCTGCTCGGTAAAGCCGTACAGCAGATGTGCATCGTCGCGTACGACGACGTGTGTGTGCAGACAAACCTCACTGCCGGTCTCTGGCAAGTTGTAAAAAGCCGTCATCGGTGCTTCCAACTCATATCCGATACCGGCAACATCAACGAGCAGCCGGGGGGGCTGCTTATAAACCAGTTTGCCGTGTACCTGTCCGATCATCGTTCGATCTCCAACCGTTCAGACAGACTGTCCGTCTGCCTGTTGCTGCGTCTTGGCCACACGCTGTTCCACCTGTGCCGTGTGAATGTGGCATATCGCACAGGCCAATGCATCTGCAGCATCGGTGGGTGGTTTACGATCCATGCCCAGCAGCACCCGAACCATATGCTGAACCTGCTCCTTTTCTGCCCTTCCCGTGCCGACCACAGATCGCTTGATCTCCAAAGCGCTGTACTCGGATACGGCGAGTCCCTGATTCACTGCCGCCAGCATCGCGCTGCCACGGGCGTGACCTAGAATCAGTGCCGCATGCGGATTTGTCGCCAGGAAAACACGCTCTATGGCCACCGATTGCGGCTGGTACTGGACAATAGCGTCGCCGACGCCGCTATAGATGACGGCCAGGCGTTCACCCAACTCACCGTCTCCCGCACGGATGCACTCGCTGTGCACATGACGCAGACTCTGCCCATCGATCTCAACCACGCCCACCCCGGTGACCCTGGAGCCGGGATCTATACCCAATACTCTAATCGGCGTCACAGTTGATTCACGGGCGTCGCCACTCAATTGGCGAACACCATGTCCTCCGGGAAACTCGCATTGGTAAAGACATCCTGTACATCGTCCAGGTCCTCCAACGCGTTAATCAATAGCATAACCTTTTCCGCATCCTCACCCGCGAGTTCGGTCTCACTCGTTGGCCGCTGCACCACTTCGGCCAATTCCGACACCAGCCCTGCTGCGGACATCTGATCTGTTACAAAGTTCAATTTCTCGGGTTCGGTGATCACCTCAACCGTCCCATCAGGACCGGTTTCAACATCCTGCGCGCCGGCCTCTACTGCCATTTCCATAACCACATTTTCATCCACACCCGACGGAAAAATCAGCAACCCGACCTTGTCGAACAGGTAGGCAACCGACCCTTCAGATCCCAGGTTACCGCCATACTTGGTAAAAGCATGACGAACCTCACTGACAGTCCGATTGCGGTTATCGGTTGTACACTCCACCAGCACGGCGACCCCACTGGGGGCATAACCCTCATAGCGGACTTCTTCATACGACACGCCATCTAACTCGCCGGTACCGCGCTTGATTGCCCGGTCTACGGTATCCCGTGTCATGTTGGCGCCTAGTGCCTTGTCGGTGGCAGCGCGCAGCCGCGGATTTGAAGTCGCGTCACCGCCGCCGGCACGGGCGGCTACCGTGATCTCCCGAATGAACTTGGTAAACAGTTTGCCGCGTTTTGCGTCCTGCGCCGCCTTGCGAAACTTAATGTTAGCCCATTTACTGTGCCCGGCCATTGGGAGTTCTTCGTCGTTGTATTACTGTTTCAGTCAGTCGCTGTTTAGCGTAGCAGCGACACGCTCTAATGCATCCCGATTCGACCATGACCATACTTTTGTAATCGCATCTTCGATCGGTAACCACAGTCCGCTGGAGTGCTCGGCATCAGACAGTACAGGTTGATAAGTCTCTGGTAACTCAAGCGAAAAAAGATGTTCCTGATTATCAGCCACACCTGGTGCATATCGATGACGGTATTCCGGCAATATAGGAAAAGTATACGTGTGCTGCCAGTTCTGCCAACCGGATAACGCTTTGATGCCAGTTTCTTCTTCGAGTTCGCGATATGCCGCATCAGGTGCCGACTCGTCGGGCCATTTAAGACTGCCGGTAATGGACTGCCAGAATACGGGGCGATTGCGTTCGAGTAACAGCGTCTGCCCACTGATGGTGTAGACCACGACCAGCACTGACTCGGGTCGTTTGTAAGCAATCTCTGATCGGAGTGAGACCGCACTCATGCCGAGTTCGAATCGGGTACCGGTGCTTGTGTTGCACGGAGCCGGATTCCAAGATCACGCAGTTGGCTGCCCGCCACATCACTGGGAGATTCCGTGAGCAGGCAGGCGGCTTTCTGTGATTTTGGAAATGCGATCACGTCACGAATGGATTCTTCTCCTGCCATCATGGCAACAATCCGATCCAACCCAAACGCGATACCACCGTGTGGTGGTGCCCCGTAGCGCAAGCCGTCAAGCAGAAACCCAAACTTTTCTTCTGCCTCCTGCGAGGCTATACCCAGAAGTTGAAAGATCCGCGCCTGTGTGTCCGTTCGATGAATTCGGATCGACCCCCCACCAATCTCAGTGCCATTCAGAACCATATCGTAGGCTCTTGAAATGGCAGCGCCAGGATCTCTATCGAGCAGCGGCAGATGGTCCTCCCGCGGTGCCGTAAACGGATGGTGAAGTGACTGCCACTGACCCGTATCGGGATCCTGTTCGACCAGAGGAAATTCGGTCACCCACAAAGGTGACCAGCTTTCTTCTGCCATCTCCAGGTCATGGCCAAGACAAACGCGCAACGCACCCAACGCATCGTTCACGACGGTTGCCGTATCGGCACCGAAAAAGATCAGGTCGCCATCGACCACCTCTGTGCGTTTGAGGATCTCAGCGATGACATCATCAGGCAGAAACTTGAGGATTGGGGACTGCAAACCATCCCGACCTGCAGCAACCTGATTTACTTTGATGTAGGCCAGTCCTTTAGCGCCGTAGAGTTTGACAAAATCTGTGTAGCTGTCGATCTGCTGTCGACTGACCGAACCGCCACCGGGTACCCGAAGAGCAGCGACCCGAGAGCCCGGATCTGACGCAGGACCTGAAAACACCTTGAATTCGACATCCCGCATCAGATCAGCCACATCGACCAGTTCCAGTGGAATTCGCAGGTCCGGTCGATCGGTCCCGAAGCGCCGCACCGCTTCCGCGTAGGACAGCCGGGGGAACGGTGACGGCAGTTCAATATCCAGCACACCCTTGAACAAGTCACGGATCATTTGTTCCATGGTTTCCATGACGTCGTCTTCATGGACAAACGACATCTCGATATCCAACTGCGTGAATTCAGGCTGGCGATCTGCCCGCAGATCCTCGTCACGAAAACAGCGGGCAAACTGGTAGTACCGTTCAAAGCCAGACACCATCAGCAACTGCTTGAACAGTTGCGGAGACTGGGGCAGCGCAAAAAACTGTCCGGGATAAATTCGACTGGGTACCAAGTAGTCCCTCGCGCCCTCTGGGGTAGAACGGGTGAGTACAGGTGTCTCTATTTCAATGAAATCCTGCAGTTCCAGAAAATGGCGTAAATTTCGAGTTACCTGGTGGCGCAAGCGCAGGTTGTTCTGCATTCGAGAACTTCGCAGGTCCAGGTAACGATGCCGCAGCCGTACTGCTTCACCGGTGTCAACATCGTCGACTTGAAACGGCAATGGATCACTGGCATTGAGAATTTCAATGTCGTGTCCCAGAAGCTCTACAGCCCCAGTAGGCAATTCGGGATTTTCAGTACCTTCCGGTCTGGGCCGTATCCGCCCGGAGACCCAGAGTACATACTCATTGCGTACCGCTTCGGCGATAGCAAACTGTGCCTGCCGATCAGGATCCATCACGACCTGCACCATTCCTGATCGATCGCGCAGATCGATAAAAATCACGCCACCATGGTCACGACGACGCTGAACCCAGCCGCACAAACTGACATCCTGGCCGTTCAGCTCCGGCGTGATCGTGCCACACAACGCGCTGCGGGAAACCCTATTCATAAAAAGATTTTCAAAAGAAACTGGATCCGTGCAGGTTTTACCCGGAAAGCTCAGTTTGTCGGCGATGCGGTCTTGGTGCCACCCGATTTGGACCCGGTTGCCGTCGAATCAGAGGTGGATTTCGAGGACTCCGATTTGCTTTCAGATGACTTGCTGTCGGTCGATTTAGTGTCAGCACTGGTACTGTCACCCGATTTAGTGTCGCTGTGGTTTTTCGAGGCGGACTGCTCACCACTGGTCTTGGCGTCTTTCGGTTTTTCCTTACCCGAATTCTTAAAATCGGTCTCATACCATCCGGAACCTTTGAGTACAAAAGCGGCGGCAGACACCTTTTTCCGAAGACTTTCTTCTCCACATTCGGGACAGAAAACCAGCGGGTCTTCAGACATTTTCTGTAACGCTTCAAGGTGGTGGTCGCATGAAACGCAGGCATACTCGTAGATCGGCACGTCAAATCCTTCGGTTATAACTGTTGTTCGCCTTGCCGACGCAAGGCTTAACCAACGTCTGTACAACCGCTTATTATAACCTTTGTCGTTTGGATCAGATAATTGGCGCAACCGCGGCAAGCCGCAGTTTAGGCGCCTTGCTACGCACTTTTTCCAAACAAGCGGACCTGGGCACCGGACAGCATATCGGTAAGTTTATGCCGCAATATCCACAGGCACACCAGTGACGGGATGACCATCACGGCCGTCAATACAAAGAATTTACCCCAGTCGCCGTCAAGCCAATCCACCAGAGCACCGGACGACGAGGCAAACAATGTCCGCCCAGCTGTACCAATCGAAGCCAGCAGCGCGTACTGGGTTGCCGTGTAGGTGCGGTCAACCAGCATTGAAATAAACGCAACAAAAGTGACTGTTGCAAAAGCACCAGCGAGATCGTCAAGCAGCACTGCAGCCGCAAACAAAACCTCCGAGCGACCCGACCAGGCCAACCAGGAAAACATCAGGTTCGTCACTGCCATCAGAATACCAGACACGAACATGGCTCTCACCAGACCGATCCGGATTGCAAATAACCCGCCAATCAACGTAAACACAACCGTGGTGATCCAGCCTATACCCTTTGAGTACAGCGCGATATCTGACTTGCTAAAACCCATTTCCTTGTAGAACACAATCGACATTCGTCCGAGAAACGCCTCACCGATTTTGAACAGAAAAACAAAACCGAGGATAGCCAGGGCTATTGCAAATCCGTTGCGCCTGAAAAAACTGAGCAACGGACCCACAACTGTTCCGACTAGCCAGGCTACAACCCGACCCTTCTGCCCGCTAAGCGCCAAATTTGAAGCAATGATATTGTCTTGTTCTAATTGATCAGCAACGCGATCCTCGGGAGACTGTTCAGGAACGAACATCAGTGCGATGTTGCACGCGATGACAATCGTACCCAGTACGAGAAATGTGGTCTGCCAGTAATTCTCGATACCTGCAGACTGAAAAGCCTGTGCCGTATTGAGAGCAACCACTCCCCCCAACTTGTAACCCGTCCACCAGCCCACCACCGCAATAGCCGCGCCGGCCGCCATTGAGCGACCTTCGCCCCGACCGATCTGCTCAATGCGCAGCGCGTCGATGGTAATGTCCTGTGTCGCAGAAGCGATCGCAATGACCAGTCCGATCGCAATCACACCCCAGAGATTTGCTGAAGGGTCGACCAGGCTCCACCCCCCCAGACAGACCAGTATCAGCGCCTGAAGTGTCACGATCCAGGCCCGACGATGACCCAGTCTGGGCGTGAGATACGGTACTCGAAGCCGATCGATCAACGGTGCCCACAAAAAATTGAATGCGTACACGCCGAAAATCAAACCGGCCCAGCCGATAGTGCTGCGGCTCAGCCCATCTTCCTTGAGCCACAAAGACAAACTGCTGCCAATCAGAACCCAGGGGAATCCACTGATCATACCCAGCAGCAGAATGCGTGCCATCCGCCTTTCCAGATAGATCGAGAAGGTTTCAGACATCTTAGTCATCGATGCTCTCCCCCAGGACTGTGTTGTCGGTGACCACGTTCCTGATTAAACGGCGGTCTATCCTGTCAGCCGTTCAGCCATCGTGCACTGGTTTTGTAATCGATGATCAGCGGCGCATGGTCCGAAAACCGGTCATCGGTAAAGATCGAGGCCTGCTGGGCACGCGCTGCAATCGCGGGGGTTGCAATCTGGTAATCGATGCGCCAACCCACGTTCTTGGCCCAGGCCTGACCCCGATTTGACCACCAGGTGTATTGCTCGGACCGATCGTCCAGATGCCGGAACACATCGACCATGCCCAGATCGTCAAACAACCAGTCCAGCCACGCTCGTTCATCGGGCAGAAAACCGGAATTCTTTCGGTTTCCACGCCAGTTCTTAATATCGATCTCCTTGTGGGCAATGTTGAAGTCACCACACAAGATATAGTCGCGTTCGCCGTTTACAAACCCTTTCAGCAGCGGCTTCATCTTTTTCATGATGCGATATTTGAAATCCTGCCGTTCATCGCCACTGGTACCGGACGGCATATAGACCGATACCACACTCAGCCGTCCGTAGTCGGCCTGAACCCAGCGCCCCTCCCGGTCGAATGCCTTCCAGCCCAGGCCCTCGGTCACACGGTCGGGTTCTCTCCTGGAATAGATGGCAACACCGCTGTAGCCCTTCCGCTCGGCATCAACGTAGTAGGTTTGGTAGCCCTCGGGGCTAAATTCCGGTGCTTTTCGCTGTTCCGGCTGAGCGCGAGTCTCCTGCAAACACACCACATCAGCGTCCTGTGCAGGCAACCAGTCGAAAAACTGTTTTCGAGCTGCGGCTCGTATCCCGTTAACGTTCAGCGTTATTATTCTCACCCTGGCACCCCAATATCAGTAAGAGACCCCCCTGAACCTTAAAATGACCAATAGAGAACAGCAATTCCTGCAATTTGCCATGAGCAGTGGGGTCTTACGGTTCGGTGAGTTTACCCTCAAATCCGGCCGCGTCAGTCCCTATTTCTTTAACGCGGGCCTTTTTTGCACGGGTGCGATGCTGTCTCAGTTGGCAGGATTTTATGCAGCTGTTTTATGCGAAAACGAACCTGACGATTTTATGCTGTTCGGACCTGCCTACAAGGGCATCGTACTGGCCACGGCCACCGCCGCTGCGCTGCACGACCAGTATGGGCGCAACGTACCCTTTGCCTACAACCGAAAAGAAGTCAAAGACCATGGTGAAGGCGGCACTGTTGTCGGTGCAGAACTCGCCGGC
>Ga0207988_1001307_pt1 | contig 12899 bp, 10 predicted proteins | sample ETNtaG_11_FD_185773 | JGI IMG/M metagenome (GOLD analysis project Ga0207988, IMG submission 185773) | Marine microbial and viral communities from oxygen minimum zone, Eastern Pacific Ocean - ETNP201310SV74 (SPAdes) (version 2) | ecosystem: Environmental > Aquatic > Marine > Oceanic ...
GTTAAGGTTAACGAGCTAGGTATCATAGCTCTGTATCGCAACTCTACTATGTATGACTCCAAGTGTGCTAGGTTGCCAGTTAAGATGTTTACTATAGAGCGTATGGAGGAGTACCTAGAAAAACAGATAGCATTTCATAAGCTATGCGAGTCTGAGCTTATCGCTCAAATCCCAGAATGCACACCTGAAGACAGATGGCATGAGCCTGAGAAGTACGCAGTTATGCCAAAACCTGGAGCCAAGAAATCTTTAAAGAATTACGATACGAGGGAGATGGCAGAGCAGAGAGTTGACAGGGAAAAAGCAAAGCATCCAGAAGTGTTCCTTGAAGTCAGGTCAGCTAAGAATAAAAGATGCGAGGAGGCATGTCCGATGAATAAATTCTGTTGGTGGTATCAGGATATAAAGCTAGGCTTTATAACCGACAGCTACTCTGGTAGTGAACCAGAAAGGAGAAAGATTATTGAAGACTGAAACTTATAGCTGTGATAAATGTAAAGAAGTGTTTGAATTCTTTGAGGGGTACTATCTGACTATTGATAGACTGGCTATAAAGGGCAGACCTGTAAGAAAACATTTATGTCCGGACTGTAAGCAGAAAATAGAAAGGGAGTTAATCTGAAAAAAGCAACAATAGACATATGTACACCATTCAAGAAAAGACATCGTGTAAAGGGGTATGTAGAGGGCAACCTTGGTATTCATAAGATCCCTACTGACGGCAAGAATTATCTCTACACGATAACACATATCACGACAGGGTATGGCATCGTCCATACAATCCCTCCATTCAGAACTCTGAAGGAAACTAAGGAATTCTGCTTGAAATTACTCGAAAAGGATTCCTGGAACATCGCAGATGCTGATTGGGGGGATATAAGTCGTGTGCCTAAAAAAAGGCTTCTGAAATTGTACAGCATATTTGATGAGGTAGCAAGGGAGTTAGGTTGGAGAGCTATAGATAAGAAGGTCAAGGGCAGTTCTACACCTTCTGAAGATAAATATAAATGTGAAACCTGTGGTAATAACAGTACACGAGTAAGATATATGTTAAAACCTAAAGGTTGGGGAATATTCTGTCTGGATTGTCAGCCTTATGATAAAAGAATAGAAAAAATTTAATGCGAGTAGGATAATTTTCTGTAAGAAGGAGGGAAGGGATGAGTCAGTTACCAACAATGTATCAGAACTTTATACATCTGAGCAGGTACTCACGATGGCAAGATAGTGATTCTCGCAGAGAAACATGGAATGAAACAGTCACAAGGTATATGGATTTTATGAAGGAGCATTTAAAGGATAAGTGTAATTATAAAATGCCGATTGCTTTACATGATGAAGTTAAAGATAATATACTGAGCCTTAAAGTAATGCCGTCAATGAGGGCATTGATGACAGCAGGTGACGCTCTACGAAAAGAAAACATAGCTAATTATAACTGTAGTTATATACCTGCCGACAAGGTGAGAGCCTTTGATGAAATGTTATATATCCTGCTTAATGGTGTGGGAGTGGGGTTCTCCGTAGAGCGACAATATATATCTAAACTCCCTGCCATGGCTGAGGAATTTCACGATACCGATACAACCCTTATGGTTGCTGACTCTAAGCTTGGTTGGGCAAAAGCGTACAAGGAGCTAATATCTCTATTGATAGCAGGTGAAGTACCTAAATGGGATTTATCAAAGATACGGCCAGCAGGAGCGAGACTAAAGACATTTGGTGGTAGAGCATCAGGACCTGGACCATTAGAGGAGCTATTCAAGTTTACAATTCAGACCTTTAAGGATGCAAAAGGTAGACAGCTAACAAGCTTTGAAGTTCATAACCTATTCTGCAAGATAGCAGATGTCGTAGTTGTGGGTGGTGTTCGCAGGGCAAGTCTTATATCATTAAGTAATTTATCAGATGATAGAATGAGGCATGCTAAATCAGGGCAATGGTGGATGGCTCACCCTGAGCTTGCATTGTCTAACAATTCAGTATGCTATACTGATAAGCCTGATGTGGGGATATTCATGGAGGAATGGTTAGCACTTTATAACTCCAAGTCAGGTGAGCGTGGTATCTTTAATCGCAAGGCAGCGATTGATGCCGTTAAGAAGGTAAACGAGAGAGCAGGAGAGGAGCGTAGGGAGATTGACCATGAGTTTGGTGTTAACCCTTGTGGTGAAATTATATTAAGACCACGTAGCTTCTGCAACCTTTCTGAGGTAATAGTGAGAGCCAAGGATAGTAAGTCCGATTTAATGGATAAGATTAGAATAGCTACAATCTTGGGAACATGGCAAGCTTCTCTTACTGACTTTAAATATATATCATCTAAATGGAAAGAGAACTGTGAAGAAGAAGCTCTGCTTGGTGTAAGCTTGACAGGTATCATGGATAACACATTGACTAATGGTACAGGAAAGTCTAGGGAATCCTTAGCAGAGTTCCTTAGCAGTATGAGGGAATGTGCTATGAAAATAAATAAGGAGCATGCTAAAAAGATAGGCATCAATCCTGCGTCTGCTATAACCTGTGTCAAGCCGTCTGGTAATATATCTCAGTTGGTGAACTCTGCATCAGGTATCCATGCTAGGCATTCTAAATACTACATCAGGTCAGTCAAGGTAAATAAGAATGATCCTATAGCCATGTTTATGATTGAGCAGGGATTTCCTTTTGAAAAAGATATGCATAAACCTGATGTCGCAGTTCTGTTTAGATTTCCTATCAAGTCTCCGGAGGGTTCGGTGACTAGAAACGATAGGTCAGCCATTTCAGAACTAGAACTCTGGATGATATACAGGGAACATTATTGTGACCATAATCCTTCCTGTACGATTAATGTGAGGGAGGATGAGTGGCCAGAAGTTGGCTCATGGGTCTGGAAGAACTTTGATAATATTTCCGGATTAGCATTCCTGCCTTATTCAGAGCATTCGTATAAACAGGCTCCGTATGAGGAATGTACAGAGGAAGAATATAAATCATTAACCCTTCCTGAGTCAGTAGACTGGTCTGAGCTGAGTAAGTTTGAGATTAATGACAATACGGAAGGGTCACAGAATTTAGCCTGTACAGCCCTTGGAGGGTGTGAAATATAAATATTTTATTATGGAGGAGGAACTTAATATGAAAAGATTCTTCTTAAAGATAGTTTGTGTTTTACTAGACCATAAATGGGTGAATATTTATGACATGCGTAAGCCTCATAAAACATTAGTAGCATGCCGTAGATGTGGTCTATATGATGATTAATAAAGAAAGGGGGAGGGTGCTGATGAATATTATTATTAGATATATAATTGCTATTCTGGTAAGCATAATAGTATCTTTATGGGTTATTGGTTTTTACTATGGTGAAGTTGCCAGATAAAATAATTAAAATGAATAACTTAGAAATAATTTTAAGAAAAAGAAGGGGGAAATATGATAATAAAAGTTAAGCCATGTGTTAAGGTTGTTACTGAATGGGGAGAAGGGTATATTCATGCTATTGATAGACATTTTAATAAGAAGACTAATAAATTTATAAGATGGTATGGAATTAAGTGTTCTAGTAATGATAATCCTTTTATGTGGTTGGATGATAATATGGGGTATCTGAGCAGGACACAATTTACAGTTAAGGGAGTTAAATATGACAGGAGCTAGAACCGGAAGACCTTTTAGTGAAAAATCATATAGAGATAACGACCAGAAAGCAAAGAATATAATAAGGGGACATTTAGATTTTATAGGTAAGTTCACAAATATAATGCAGGAAGATTACGGTGTAGATATACATGAGTATGATCCTGCTACCAGTACTATATTATGGCATGAAGTTGAAATGAAAAATCAATGGACTGGAGACTGGCCAGATTCCTGGAAAGAGGTTCGTATTCCAGCAAGGAAAGCTAGGTTACTTAAGGCTGCAACTGATATTACATTCTGGGTAATAAGGCAGGACGGATTAAGAGCATGGGCTATCTCAGGGACGGTAATGACAGAGGATAAAATAAAGTCTGTTTCAATCCGAACAGCTCCGGAAGGCGAAAGGTTTTTCTGTATACCAGTTGAATTATGTAGATTAGTAATATTATAAATATGTAAGGGGGGAAGTATGAAAGATCCAGTAGCAGTAGCATTGGCATATAAACATAAATATGGTTTCTGTATTATACCTGTTAAAGGAAAGGTTCCCTTGGTAGACTGGAAGGATTATCAGGATGAGCAACCTTCGGATGAAACTATAAAGCACTGGTGGAAGGAATGGCCGAGAGCAGGTATAGCTGTTGTTACAGGTAAGGTTTCCGGAGGAGTCTGCGTTCTTGATACGGATGATTACAAGAAGGGATGTGAGGTTGCAAGGCTTGATTCCTTTATACGGAAAGATACCAAGATGCCTGTGTCAAGGACTCCGAGAGGTGGATTTCATAAATGGTTCCATAGTGAAGAGGAACTCGGAGATAAGATAGGGTTTATCAAGGGCTGTGATTTTCGGTCAGGTGGCATTATTATACTGCCGTACAGCGAAGGTTATATCTGGAAGGTAAAACTCTCCGAGGTTGAAATACCTAAACTGCCTGATGCACTGATAAAGTTTTTAAAGTCTTATTCAAACAAACCTGTCGCTCTCCCTCCTGCGATAGGCACGTCTGCCGTTGCTGTTGAATATTTCAGTGACGGTAGACGTGATAATGATTTATTTAGTGTAGCTAATGCCTTAATAAAGAATGACCTTGATCCTGCCTTCGCCAGAGCTACATTGGATCGTATTATAAGAGGCTGGGATAATGTAATACAGAACTGTGCAGAGCTTAAAGTACAGTCGGCTGTAAAGCGTCACAGCGATACAACTCTGGTTGAGGATGTGAGGACCTGGGTGGAGTCTGCAAACGGCATCTTTGAGTCTGCAAGAGTCTGCATGGATTTAGAAGTTAAGTCTAAGGTTAATAAAAAGAGTTTAAGTAGTATATTCAGTCGTATGTTAAAGGAAGGTATCATTGAGCGTGTGGGGACTAAGCATGGTACTTTCCGGAAGATAGATAATAATAGGGATGTTATACCATGGCAAGATGTTGAGCCTTTTGAATACTATGATATTAAGATGCCTCTTGGTCTTCACGACCTCTGTAATATTAAGAAAACTAATATTATTGTCATGGCTGGTACGAGCAATGCTGGTAAGACTGCATTTGCACTAAATGTAGCCTTGATGAACAAACAGCATAAGGTCAGGTATCTATGTTCTGAGATGGACGAAACGGAGTTAGCTGAGAGGATTGCATACTTTGGTAGGCCAAAAGACGCATGGAATCATGTTGAGTTTTCAAGGTTAAAGGACGGTGGGGCAGATGCTATAGATGGGGATGGGCTTAATATTATTGATTACATTGAGCCAGCCGATGGTGAGTTTTATAAGATGCAGACACTGATTAATGATGCACATTCAAAACTAAAGAATGGAATCTGTTATATTAACATTCAGAAAAAACCTGGAGAAATCTATGGGAAAGGAGGTTCTGGGACAGTTGAGCGAGCAAGACTCTATATGAGCATGGAGTACCAAGAGCTAAAACTGGTTAAGGTTAAGTCACCTAAAAAACAGTTTGGGATAACTAAGGACTTAGAAGGAATGAAAATATCATTCAAGCTGCATAAACAGTCAACCTTTTATGAACAGGAAAGGAATTAAGTATGACATGGATTGATCAGAAACCTAAATGGTATGAATATCCGGTAATGTTAGCAGGGTTATTTATCATCGTGGGATGTGTTACGATACTTAGTTTATTTAATAGAAAATGGGATAAGGAGTCATGTAATGATAGGTGATAAAGATTTAGAGAGAGCTATAAAGCGTTTTGATTTTCATAAAGTACAGAGAGCAATGGATGCAGTATCATGGAAATGGATTAATAACTCAGGAGGCTGTGCAGTGCCTACTGTTGGAGAGATGATTGATACTGTTACGGAACACGCTAAGAAAATCTTGACTGATAATAAAATAGTTTCTTCGTGTTCTGGTGGCTTTAAAATATCACGTAGTAAGCAGAGTGAATGGGGTAATGGTGAGGTTGAGGATGAAGTTATTAAGATACAGTTTATTTTAGACGAGTCTGACTCTGAAGATTACGGTGAGGATGACGAGGACGAGGAAGAGAGACATCTAAATGATATACGATATAACACCAGTGCCAGCACCTAGAATGACTAGGGCTGATTCCTGGAAGAAGCGTCCCTGTGTGCTTCGATACTTTGACTTTAAGGACAGGGCAAGGGAACTGGGCATAGAGGTAGAGAACGGAGCTAAGATAGTCTTCGTTCTCCCTATGCCTAAGTCATGGAGTAAGAAGAAGAAAAACAAGATGGATGGTGTACTTCATAGACAGCGTCCAGATTTAGACAACTTACTTAAGGCTCTTCTGGATGCTGTACATGAAGAAGACTGTGGTATCTGTTTCCTTGAAGGCATCTCTAAATACTGGGGTAAAAAAGGGACGATAAGTATTACTTAGTTTACTCAGGGTCATGCCCAGCACCCTTCTTCGCTAGTAAAGGGCAACCTTCACAAGTTTTACAATCACCTCCCAGTGATTTACCACATCTTCTAGGATGATAAGCTCTCTTAGCTTGAAGATTCTTATCTGGTAACTGGAACTGACTATTCTTTAAAACATACTTATCATTAATTACCTCAAGAACCTTCATTTCATTCGCAGATTTAAACCTCATGGGAGTTTCATTAGTTGCTATCTTCATTTCATGGCTAAACTTAATAGCTCTCTCCTGTACCGACATCAGAGCTTTGTTTTTACTAGCAACAGTCCTGATCCTTAATTCAAGTTTATTTCTTTTGAACATCTCTGGGAACTTCTTCTTGAGAATTCTCAAGTTCTGCATAGTCACTTCCATCTGAGCAGGGTTCATAATATCTAGACTAATCTGTAAGTTCTGTATTATGTTAGGGTCAAACCCATCTATCTTCTGCAACTTTGAAATAAATACTATATCATCTGCTGCAGTCTTGCCTGGCGATCTTGCTAAAACTGCCTTTGCCTGTTTAACAGTCCATGCCCAGTTTGCAGCTGGGTCACCGGAGACTCCAACCCTCCAAGTTTGTTTAGCTTTTATAATCCCCTCTACAATAGCAGGTACTTCTGTTTCAAAATTAATCTTACCTATAGCAGATAACTTACAAGCGTAACAACCGAAACAGTTATTACCACATCCTCTTATAGTATCAGCTTCAATTATATCCGTACCCTCTAACTTATTATTTTGACCAAGTTTTTTACTTGTTGTGAATACATTCTTCTTCTGTGATCTCTGTAAAACAGAAATAACATTAGCTCTATCAAAGATACCTAGGGCTTGGAAGCTTGAATCTTCTTGTAAGGCAGTGATAGTATCATCAAGAGCGTTATCGTATCTATATGTCTTCTTACCTTTCCTGAATGCAGGATTAGGATCTTTTACTTTCTTACCACCTCTGATTCTAGTGAAAAATTCTGGTTCTAGTGTTTTCTTAGTCAACATCTTAAAGTCTTTTCTTGCTAACCAGTTCTTTGCATCTAATGCTCTAGGCAGAGTTATAATATCTTCCGGTAAGAATACATTAGCTTTCTGTGCAGCTAACTCAACTTCCTTTTCCAGGGCTTTTTCAGCCTTAGTGCTTGGACGGCCTTTACTTCGTATTGCATCATCGAAGACTTTTGCATCTTCGGCTCGTCTTCCAACATCCTTCAAGTTCTTTCTATATGTTTCTTCAAACTTACCACCAGACTTTCTAATCGTCATCATTCCAGGAATGTAACCGTCATCACCTTTCCGTAGTATACGAGCATCGGGGAGAGCTTCCTTTACAAACTTTTCATAGTCGCTGAGTTTCTGATTACGTTGCCATGTTACTTCACTTACTATCTTACCTGTGTTAGGGTCCACTCTCTTCTTAGTTGGCATTTCAGATCCTATACCAGACCCAGCTCTGTTCTTTCCAGCTTTTGGATGTCCCTTCGGAAACTTACCAGACCCAGTATGTACCTGTATATATATCTTACCATCTGACTTAGTTAACCTATCTGCCTGTTTAATGGCATTTATAATATTCTTGTCTTCTGGGATTACATTCAGAACATTAAATATAGTAGCAAAATCTCTAGGATTCTTTTTCATCTCTTCGATTTTAGCTAGGTTCTTTGCTCTGGGTCTATTGAACGGATCTATTACATCGATATTCTTTCCTGCTTTATTACTACGCCCACCACCTATATCAACACCATTACCAGTCTCGCCTTTAGCTTTAATCTTATTAAACCCTGCTGCTCTCTGTTTTAAATCTGTACCTCTACTGGTAATCTTTTGAATATTTTCTGGATTGTCAAATATTTTAAATAACTCATCATCAGCTTTCTCGGCTACTGTTTTTTTACCAGTTTTAGTAGCTACAACAGTAGCTGGAGCCACAGCTTTACCAGACTTAGCTACATCACTAGCAGTTACAAATTTTGCCCATTCATCTCTACTACCTGTATGTTTTGCTAGTTTTTCTAAAGCTTTTACTGTATCAGCAAATCTCCATTCACCCAAAGATACAGCAGCTTCTTGTGCTAATCGTTGTGCTTCATTATGTACTGGTAATTTTTTATGTTCATCTGCATATTTTTGTGATAACCTTTTAAGTTGTGCTGTTTTACTTGCAACAGTTTCTCCTAGTTCTCGTCCTTCTGATTGTGCAAATTTTAGATTGCTTATAATCTGCTCTTTAAGTTCACGTTCAAAACCGTAATCATTTTTCAGGAAACTTAACATATTTTCTATTTTAGGTATTGCATCTGCACCTCCAAATTTCTTTAATGGACTGTCAGACATTCTATTAATAATATCTCCAACATGTTCTGTTGCATGTCCATATACTTGGGATATCTGAGCTTTATTAATATCACGCATTGCAGCTTCTGGTAAACCTCGCTGTAGACCAGCAGTATTCTCTAGTTTTGCAATAAACTTATCATTAACTTCAGTCTTTGTAGCTACAACAGCTTTGCCAAGACCAGTATCGACAGCCTCCTTGCCTGAGCCTGTCTTTATCTTAGACTTTATTTTATTCCAGACATCAGGTCTGCCTATAGATTTTGAGAAAAGGTCAGGCTGTTCTTTTTTGAGAGATAACCAATCTAAACTCCTCTGCTTACTCGCAGTAACATTAAAGCCTTTATAGTCATCATTCACCATAGTCCATTTATGATGATATAACTGATTGATATTAGCTACTCTCTTTACCTCTCCAGACTTAGTTACCTTCCATGCCTCTCTGGCTATAGGTTCTGTAGCAGTATCAAAATCAGGTGACTTAATAAATAGAGTAGATCCATCCTTCTTATTATACCTGATTACATCATACTCAAACTTCTCAGGTAGTACTTTTCTGGCTTGAGCTATGTTAGGTATGACTCCCTCAGCACTCTTATGCACATATAGGTTACTACCCATACGCTTACCTACACCAGTAGTTGTATCTCTAATAACAGAAGAGCTGACCTTTTTTATAGCAGTTTCAAGAGGAATATCTGCTATATTCTTACTAGTCTTAATAGCTGTCTTTACAGCTTTTTTACCAGCTGTAATTAATGGTTTACTTACCAAGCCAGTAGGAATAGCAAGCTCGGCTAAGAGAGCAGCTACTCCACCTGAGTCGGTAGCCAGTGTTCTTTTAAAGTTTTCTATTGATCCATATCTTTCCTTTAAGTGGTTAGCTATCTGGTTGAATGATTCCTCGGAAGCTTGTTCGCCAGGAATAAGTTTCTGTATTCCACCCAGACCCATTTTGCCTAACTCCTTAGCTATATCTACTGCCATTCCAGGGTCTTCATATAATCCTTTTACTAGATTAACATAATCTTTTCCTACTCGCTCTAAGCCAGGAACGAAGCTCTCAACCATACCTTCCCTCAGTTCCTTCCTTGATATATCTAAGGGAGTGGTAAGGTCTGTAGGCTCTGGGAGTTCTCCCTCTACTTGGAATGGTAGACCCTGTGACTGTAAATCCTGACCTATTTCACTGCCATACTGCTGTGCATATTGCGACACTAGTTCTTCGTCTACTGGTGGAGGAGTGGGGGGTAGTTCTTCTACTGGTGGAGGAGTGGGGGCTAGTTCCTGTGCTGGGGGTAGAGCAGAGCCTTCTCCCTGTGTCTCATCTACTGCTCTTTGTAACCTCTCTGTGTCAGTTGTTATGCCTTCTTCCTGTACTGGTGCGAGAGCAGAAGCTACTCTTGTAGACCTTGCTTCACTGGATAGTTCACCGAGAGTTTGGCCTATACTATTTTCGTTAGTTCCTGTAAGGGGCATCATCTGGTTTGGAGTAGGTTCTACTTCACGTTCACCTATCTCTAGAAATGGAGACTGTCCCTGACCGATACGGTTCTCGGCTGAGAGTTGAGCTTTACGCATGGCAGATTCAGGCACAGTTGCTGAGTTAACAATACTGTTAATCTCTTCCGGAGTTGTATCTTCCACTATAGACGGTATGTTAGTTTCCTGACCATTGATAGGTATACCAACTGAAAACTCAGAAACATCCTGACCTTCCGGATTAGTAAAGGAACCTTGAAATCCTGGACCCTTAATTATACCAGTATCGTGACGGAACTGATCATCAGGACGCTGTCTAGATTTCTTGGCCAGTAACGATAAAAGCCGTCTCTGTTTAGAGCTTATAGTCTGTCCGAACTTTATCCGAGCATTCAGCTCTCTGAATGCGTTGGCTTCCTTACGGCTTAAAACATGTGGAAATTTTTGTGGAAACTCCGGTGCTGGAGCTTCCTTGGTCTGGCTATATCCCATAATATTATTGTCCTAATTGAGAATCTATTTCAGCTTGTTCTTGTTTAGATAATTCAGCACCACCACCAGCTACCCTTGCTGGCCTACTAAACTTCGCTGTTCCTTCACCTACAACCTGAGCTGTATCTGCTGCAAAATTAGTAGCCCTAGCTAAAGCTAATCGCACATTAGGACTTCTTAATATTTTATCAGCTGCATAAACCATAAATGCTCCACCTAAACCTCCACCAAGAGCTGTTAAGGGTTCTGCTCCATATACAAGAGAAACTACACCACCTGTACCCATACCTATAGCAAGACCAGACGCTCCAGGTTTTGTATTCTCGATTTCCCTTATTCTAGCAGCTATTGCCTCCTGTAATTCAATCATCACTCCCTGTTTATCATTAAGCTTTTTCAGTTCCGGAAAATGATATTCCATTAATTGTTTCGTTGCAGATCTAACTTTATCCTTAGCAACCTTTGCCATTGCATCGACTGTAGCAGTTGCGTTAGGTAGGAATACTTTATTAAGTTTTTGTTTCAATCTCTGAGCTTCTGAGAATTTCATTATACCTTCTTCTTTTTTTACAGATTCTACTATTTTATCCAGCTGTGACTGGGTTATACCTTTACCCTTAGGTCCTACTCTAGTTCCGGTATTTGTAATTTTCTTCTTTAGTATAGCTATAACCTCATTCTCTCTGACTAATCTATTTCTTTCAGCATTACTTAATACACCGTTGAGTTTTTTATTGTTCTGATTAACTGTAGCTTGTAAGTTTTTATTAATTCTTCCAACAGTACCAATCTCGGTATCACCTGTTAGCCTAGTTTTACTCTGCACTATTTCATCTAAGCGTCCACCTAAAGAGCCACCGCTGTCAGCTGCTGTAGCTCTAATCTTTCTTAACGTAACTAATTCTGCTTCAAATGGATTAGTCTTTATAGATGAGAGATCATCGATAAGATCATCTACAAGCCTGAGAGTATCTTTAGTCCTTACAGGTATTCCTGCTTCATCACCCTTACTGATTATATTATTAATCTTCTTCCTTAAAGGAAGTATAAATTTATTATTTATTATATCAGTAGTCTTCCTATTGATCTTGAAGTTATTATTCAACATCTCTATTCCTGCTTCATCAGCAAGTTCTAACGCTCTCATCTCTGAAACATTCTTAGCTTTTTTAGGAGATAACGCTGTCTTCGTACCTGTCACAGCTTTTGCTTTTAGCGATTTACCAGTTTTAATAACACCCTTCCCAGTAGCAATTATAGGATCAACGAAAGGTGCAACATCAGCAAGAACCTGACCTGAACGAACTAAACCAGCCTTCATTAGGGCAGTTGAACCACCAGATAGTGCTATGGATAAATCACCAAGAAACTGTGATGGTGTTTCAGCCATTGTGCGTTTCAAGCCTCCAAACCAATCATCACCTACTGGTCCGTATCTTTCTTTAAAGAAATTAAATAAAGCTTCCGCACCTCGTTCAGAAATACGAGAACCTATAAAGGGGATTCTTTTTCCCTCTTGGTCCCCAGGTATAAGTTTAGCAAACGCACCTAGTAATGTAGCCTGTAACGCTTCTGCTGTAACGCCAGGCTGTTTAACAGCATTCCAGATATCCCTACCCATCTTAATTGTATCAGGGAAAAAGTTTGATAATGCTTTGGCAGGAATTTCACTCCATTCAGGAACAAGACTAGCCTCAACTTTGTTACGAATCATTTCCTGAACTTCCGGACTCCCACCTTTATAACTAGGACTTATCTTTTTTAACATCATGTGCTGTATCTTAAGTTCTTCATCACTGTATCTTCTAAGAGCATCTTGATCATCTAGTAAATCAGGTATAGTTCTAATCTTTTTTGGTGGCATCATCTGTTCCTGAGTAGGCTGTTCCTGAAACTGGGAATATTGCTGCTCCTCTTCCTCTGAAAATCTTTGAGGGAACTGAGATGCAGGAGCTTCTTCCTGTACAGGTTGTCTAGATTCTGTAACATCAGGCTGCTCCCTCATTGAATCATATTCTAAGTCATCTTCCGCAATGTCATGTCCTGCTGGTGCTGGTGGTTCTGGTACTATTGTACCTAGC
>Ga0207988_1001318_pt1 | contig 12769 bp, 17 predicted proteins | sample ETNtaG_11_FD_185773 | JGI IMG/M metagenome (GOLD analysis project Ga0207988, IMG submission 185773) | Marine microbial and viral communities from oxygen minimum zone, Eastern Pacific Ocean - ETNP201310SV74 (SPAdes) (version 2) | ecosystem: Environmental > Aquatic > Marine > Oceanic ...
TACGGCGCAGTCAATAGACTTCCACTGCTTAAATGTAGCCCATTCATTGCTAGTAAATTCATTGAGGCCGCCACTAGCCCACAATAACAGGATGTTCACGCCTTGGTAATCATTACCCGTTACAGCGTTACGGGCAACGCCGCCCTTATATGGCCGTAACCATGAAGCATCGTTCGCTTCCATTGCCGTGATGATCTTTTCTGTGACAGTTCTGTATATATCAATTTTCATGATCTTAACTCCTTATTCTGCTGAATCCCAATCCCAATCCCAAGACGGGAATTTAATGTTGCCGTCCTGCATATTAAACTCAACCACTTCTTCTAGGTATTTAATTCTTTCCTCTAATTTTATCACGGTTTCCCGCAATTCTGTCATAGTCATATCTGTTTCTTTTTTGGTCATGATCTTAAACTCCTTCATTGGTTTTCTCCCCAAGATATAGCTCGGCACCCGCGACCAGCAGATCGTCGCGGGTGAAATATTCCCCAACCAAGAGGCCTAGCCCGCTATTCTTTTTGAAATAAGCTTCGGCGTAGGTTTCAACACCTTCAGTGTCTAGCTCCACGGCCTTCAGGCTTTTGATTAATTCTTTGTAAGTCATGATCAATTTTCTCCTTTGGTCAGATATTCGCGGGTAGTGATGTTTTTGAAACGGTCGCCGTGCGGGCCGCGCCCCATATACATGTAATTGCCAGCGTAGTTGTCGGCATCAGGGTCAGCGGAAAGACGGCCAGTATCAATGGCTTGATCAAAAGCATCGTCAGGATTGTAAAATTGTTGCGGCATAGACTCCCTTTTTTGCTTCATATATTTAAGATGCTTACGAATGTGGTTGTTGCGGGTCATGATCAGTTAACTCCTTTAGTAAATGTATCTCTCACCCCTTATCCCCCGCGCCTGGTTGGATACAGGCAACGGGGGTAGGGACAGGGCACTAGGCGGCTACTTCCAAAGTAGCCGTGTCGCTGTTGCCAGCAGTTCCGGCATTTTTTCGGAACTTAATCCAAGTTGATCTAGATGCGCTGCTACTCCATTAAGGAAGTAGTTCTTTGCATCCTCCCGAACTTCATTTAATGGGACGCCCCATTCCTCAGACCATGCCTCTGCGTCAATTTCATGCGTGACAGTAATTTTCATAATCTTCTCCTTTTTGGTAACGGTCTAGGCTAAACAATCCTGGAACGAATAGGTAAAATAGACATCAGTCCTGATACCGTGGGGGCGGCGCTTCTGCATTTTTTCGGCGCGGGCGTCCCAACGCACATTTAGCTTGTCCATTTTCGCTTGCAAGATTTTCGCTTGTCTTTCGATGTTGCGCAAGACTCTTAAATCTTCCTCTATATTCAACCCGTATCCATCTAGGGTAGTGTCTCCATATATGCATGTAGTCATTGTCAGTTTTCTCCTTAAAAGGCCACTCCAGTTTTCGCTTTGTGGCCGTGCTCTCTTAGGTCTAGTATTTCATCTTGAGCCTCAGTAGTGATAGTAGTCCCAACGTTAGGGTCTTCATCGCTGAATGAGGTATGAGGTTCCCATTGGCTTTCACCATGATATTTAACCCATACATAAATCATAACAGGACTCCTTTCTAAGACATGATAGTCCCTGGTAATTGTGGCACAATTAAGGCAATGTTGCCCTATTTGAAAATAAATTTCACATGCAAGAACCGTGCCATACGGGGATATATGGTGTATATAATAGTGCCTATTTAATAGGCATTTCATACTGTTGCCTATTTATTAGGCAGATATATATGTGTTGCATATATGTCACATATGAACGGCACTACACGCACACACGCACACTCTGGCACAAGATTTGCTTATGCAAGAATCATGCCAAGTCCCCCCTTGGATAATTTTATATTTCGGCACTACTAATTAAAATCATTACAATGTGCTGCAGCTATGGTGAGGGCATTACTAATTAAAATCATTCAAAGGAGGACACAAGTATGCAATGCCGTGAATGATAATTAGAACAATTCCAAATTTATAATGACCCCACACCACCTTCAGCCGCGGCCGCCGTATAGAAAGTCTCTTACACTCACCGGAGGGGTATTTCAAATCAACCTTGTATGCCTATACAACTATACCTACTATATATAGTATAGTTTAATATTTATTTTATAATTATCTCCAAAAAGGATTGACAAAATACTAAAAATATGTTATAATAAAGATATAGAGTTGTTAATAATCTCGCACATAGACGCTTGCCGCTAGAGGAGATTATGTAGACCTACATTTATTCCTCTATACAGCGTTGATTAACTTTATATTTTTTTGAAATTTAAAATATATATATAAATATTATTTTCTTTATATAAAATTAATCAACATATTAACAACATAGACAATATAGTAGGTCAGTTCTTTTTTTTTTTGAGTATGGCCGTATCAAGTTGGTAAAGATGCCGCAATGGGTCTTTAACCATATTTACCTTGCTTTCTAAGGAGGATTTAAAATATGAATAATTTAACACACTTTGCAAATTGGCCGAATTTTGATAATATGGGTCTGTGGACAGTAGGCTTCGACAAAGTTGTCGAAAATCTGGAACAGGCCCACAACCAATTTGGCAAACATATCCCAGGTTATCCCCCATACAATATCAAAAAGACTGGTGAAAATACATATATTATTGAATTGGCTTTGGCCGGTTTCAATAAAAGCGAAGTTGAAGTTGATATTGAAGGAGATACTTTACGTATTACCGGTAAATCTGAATCTGTTGACGAAACCGATGATAAAGATGAAGGTCTTGGGTTTCTGTATAAAGGAATTTCAAACCGTAATTTTCAAAGAGCATATACTTTAGCAGACCACGTTGAAGTACAAAATGCAGAAATGGTCAACGGACTATTAAAAGTATTTTTGGAGAATGTCATTCCTGAATCTAAGAAACCAAAAAAGGTGGAGGTTAAATGATAATAATGAATAATTTAACACAATATCGTAACTGGCCGCGTTTAACAGTTCTAAGCGTTTTTTCCCTTTTGGTGTTATTTATTACTAATGGGTGTAAAGATGAGGAACATGTTGCCAACCCTTCGGAACTTTCTTTAGAAATTCCTATTGATCCTATAATTATTTTAGAAACTCCCAGAGTTGTTGTTCATGTAGACCCTGTAGTTATACCTGAAGATGATCTGTCAAACCTCATAATCTTCAATAGTGCTGAACCTTCTCCACTTTTGGAAGAGACTCCTTAATACCCACCACCCTTAACGAAATGAGGCGATATCTTGACATACCACAAGATTACTCCAAAAAGGACACTTTCCGACAAAGAACAGATATATATAGCTCACTTTATCGTTAACGGCGATAAAAAGGCTGCGTATGCTTATGCCGGTTATAAAATGAACGGTAAAGGTACCAACGCCAACATGAACGCTTTCCACCGCAATCTCTACGGAAATATCGAGAGGGCACTAAAGGAAAGAATTGGGGAGCATGTACCTGAAGCTCTAAATGCTGTTCGTAATCTGATGTTGGATACCGAAGTAAGTGACGCAGTACGCCTTAATGCTGCCAAAGACCTGCTTTCCAGGGGTGGTACAGACGCTACTACGCGCTCTGAGGTTGAAACTACAACTAAGATATCAGACCTTACCGATGAGGAAATTGATACCCAGATTACTGAACTCACACGGAATTTGAAGGTTGTAGGTGGAACAGCCGTCAAGTAAATCCGAATTGCTGGAGTTACTAAAGGAACAAAAGCACCGGATAGACACAAACAGATTGGCAGTTTATAAGCCTTACCAGTGGCAGGTAAAGTTCCACAACGCAGGAAAAGATAATCCTCAACGTCTGTTGATGGCCGGTAACCGTACTGGAAAGACCTACAGCGGGGCATTTGAGACAGCCGTTCACCTTACTGGGGAATACCCTGGGTGGTGGAAAGGCAGACGTTTTACAAGACCTATAAGAGTGTGGGTTGGTGGTGAGTCCAACGAAACTACACGAGATATCGTACAAAAAGAATTATTTGGACAACCCGATAATCCTGAAGTTAAAGGAACCGGGACTATACCTTTAAGGTGTATCGGCCAAACAACACGAAAACCCGGTGTTCCAAATGCGTATAACTCTGCTATGGTCAGACACGTTTCTGGCGGGTATAGCCGTATAGGTTTTAAAGCCTATGAAATGGGGTTTCAAAAGTGGATGGGCGAAGCTGTTGATTTTGTGTGGATGGATGAAGAACCACCTCCTGAAATATTCAGCCAAGCTATAACCCGTACTGCCGACAGTAATGGTTGTGTCATTATGACTTTTACACCGGAGTCTGGCATGACGGAAGTTGTTAAAGGATTCCTGAACGACAGAAAAGAGGGCCAGTTTCTCCAACACGCCAGTTGGGATGATTGTCCTCACCTTGATGAAATTACCAAGGAGCAGCTTTTATCGGTCTATTCAGAACATGAACGTGATCTCAGGAGTAAAGGGATTCCTATATTTGGTTCAGGTCTTGTATTCCCGGTTAGCGAGGAATCCATTTCCGTGGAACCATTCGATATCCCTGAAAATTGGGCACATATTGCTGGGCTTGATTTTGGGTGGGATCACCCTACTGCTGTTGTTTGGTTAGCTCACGACAGAGACAACGATATTGTCTATGTTTACGATATATACGCAGAAAGTAAAACAACTCCTATAATCCACGCTGCTGCTATCAACGCCCGTAGTCGATGGGTACCGGTTATATGGCCCCACGATGGTATGCAACACGACAAAGGCAGTGGTATCACGTTAGCTGACCAATACAGACAGCAAGGGGTGAATATGCACCCCACACACTTCTCTAATCCACTTGCTCCGGGTCAAACTAAAGGTAACAACTCTGTAGAAACGGGTATCTCTGATATGATACAACGTATGCAGACAGGAAGATTTAAAGTTTTTCGTACTTGTTTTGATTTTTTCCAAGAATTTAAGATGTATCACCGTAAAGATGGAAAGATCATAGCTAAAAACGACGATATTCTAAGTGCAACACGCTACGCTACAATGTCACTCAGGTTTGCCACTACAGGCGATGCCCCAGGATATAAAGACTACGGTAAAAAAGACCTGGATTATGGCCCTAATAATTGGATTGTATAACTTATGGCTGAGAAACTTACTGAAGACGACTTACTAACAATCATGGAAGCTGAAGTAGAAAACAGTGCCGGTTTGCCGGGTTCTACTTTATCTAATGATCGTATTAAGTCTATGGAATATTACCTCATTGAAGATTACGGCAATGAGCAGACTGATAGATCAAAAGCCAAGTCTTCCGATGTCCAAGACACGGTTGAGTGGATCATGCCGACACTTATGCGTATCTTCATGGGTGGTGAAAGTGTAGTTGAATTTAACCCTGAAGGTCAAGAAGATATTCCGTTGGCTGCTCAAGCCACCCAATTTACCAACTACACCTTTATGCGACAGAATCCTGGGTTCCAGATTATGATGACCTGGTTCAAAGATGCACTGATCCAGAAATTAGGAGTAGTCAAGGCTTTTTGGGAAGTATCCGAGGAAGTCCACCGTGAAGAGTTTGCAGGACTGCTCCAAGATGAATTAGATACGTTGCTTCTTGACGACAACGTAGAACTTCTTGAGATGACGACAACAGAAATCTTTGACGAGATGGGTGGTCCCGTTGAGTTAATAGATGTAGCCATCTCACGCAAAGTCGATACCTCAAAAGAAGCAGTTATCAATGTTCCCCCTGAAGAGTTCCTTATTACAAAGAGAGCCAAAGATATTAGCTCGGCTCCTTTTGTTGCACACAGGACTCGCAAGACTGTTTCCGAACTTCGGGAAGAGAATTTTGAAATTAACGAAGATGATTTTGAAGGTATCGAAAGTGAATCCGGTGACAGTATCATCGACAGTATGTCTGAAGAAGATGCAAGGTTTTCAAAAGAAGATGATACAAATCTCCCGAACAGGGAAAGCAGAGGCGAAGCATTAGACTTTGCTTCACGGCTTGTGTGGGTTACCGAAGGGTATCTCAAAGTTGACTTTGATGGTGACGGTATTGCCGAACTGCGTAAAGTCACTATGGTCGGAAAGAAAATCCTTGAAAACGAGATAGTCCTTAAACGTCCATTCTATCTGCTTACTCCTATTCCTGTTCCCCACAAGGTTGCAGGACTGTCCGTAGCCGATACCGTTATGGAACTCCAGCTTATCAAATCTACGATCTATCGCAGTATACTTGATAATATGTACCAACAGAATAACGGCAGGTTTGAAGTTCTTGAAGGTATGGTCAACCTTGATGATATGTTGTCCAGTAGACCAAATGGTATCGTAAGGGTCAAGGCTCAAGGGTCTGTTAAACGTCTTGACCAACCCCAACTCCCCCAGACCAGTTTCGACTTTATCAATATCATTGACAGCGATATCGAAAAACGCACAGGTGTTTCCAAAAATACCAAAGGATTAAATGAAGGTGCGTTGGCGTCCCACACAAGTGGGGTAGCTGTCAACCAGGTTCTATCCAGTGCCGAACAAAGGGTTGAGTTGATTGCCCGTGTGTTTGCCGAAACAGGTGTAAAAGCATTGTTTGTAGGTATGTATAACGATGTTATTTCCAACGATGCCCAGACCCACATTGTCAGGTTAAGAGAAAATGAAGAGTTCACTGAAATTTCTCCGATGGATTGGAAAGCCCGTTACGATACATCTGTTAAAGTCGGTATCGGGCGTGGCAGCAAACAGGAGAAGCTGCAAGGTATGGTTCAGATGGGTCAGGTTCTACAGACAGTAGCGAGTCAAGATAAGAACCGTACTCTTATCGACGCAGAGAAGGTCTACAATTTTGTTACGGAATACCAGAAAGTTCTTGATCTGGATACATCTTTACCGTTTATCAATAACCCTGCTGATATGCCGCCACCCCAACCCCCGCAACCCGATCCGACACTTGTGTTGGCGGAAGGCACCCTTGAAGTGGAGCGCGGTAAATTAGAGTTGGCTAAAGTGAAGCAAGCAAATGATGCAGAGTTTGAAAAAATAAAGTTGGAACTTAAAGATAAAGATATCGAATTTGATTACGACATCGACAAAGAAAAGAACAGACTTAATGCGGTGAAATCGTGACAGACGATGGTAAACTTAATTTAGAACTACACGAAGCTGGTAAAGCGCGTACGGTTCTTGACGACGAAACATTTGATCTGGCGTGGAAGACTGTTAAAGCCAACCTGCTTGATGAATTACTGAATTGTCCATATCGTGATAAGGAAGGCAGAGAATATCTCTGGATAAGCCTTAAAGCCTTGGACAGTGTGGTCGGTCAACTCCGGTCTATGGTAGACACGGGAACAATGGCTGAACACCAACTAAACTCACTCCATAAATAGTGAGGCTACAGAAGGAATACACTATGTCGGATACCAACCAGGTCAACCCTCTTGATGAGGGAACCACTGGTGATGAAAGTGGTGAACCATCGAATGAAAACCCAAGTCCTGAAGAGGCGATCTTTAATATGTTGGACGAGGATGGAAAACTCCTCACACCCGAAGTTGAAGATGACGGTTCTAAAGAAGTTACTGAGGAGTCTGAAGAGACTGAAAAAGTCGAAGAAGATTCCGAGGAAGCAACAGAGGAACCCGGCGATGATGAAGAAGTTGTTGAAGAAGTCGAAGAGACAGAATCGGAGGAAACTGAAGAGGTCTATACTGTCAAAATAGATGGTAAGGAAACGGAAGTTTCAGGCGATGAACTGCTTAACGGGTATTTGAGGCAACAGGATTATACTCGCAAAACTCAGACTTTAGCGGAGGAGCGTAAAGCTGATGGTGAATTACGGGTGGCTATTCAACAGGAGCGTGAACAATATATCCAAGCTCTTGAGTGGTTGAAAAACAACTCTGATAATGAACTTTCAAGATTTGAGAAAGTTAATTGGGACGAACTTAAAGAAGAAGACCCAACAGAGTGGCAGACCAAGCGCATTGAATACCAGGAAGTTAAAGACCGTATCACCAAAACTCAAGCAGAACAGCAACGTGTAGCTGAATTACACGAAACTGAACGTAAAGAAGCCTTCAACGTATACGCCGGAAGGCAAGTTGAAACTCTTTATGAACAGGTTCCTGCTTTAAAAGAAGAGGGTGAACGAGTAAAGTTGAGAGACTATGCTCTTTCAAACGGTGTCTCTGAGGATGTGTTAAATAACCTTGTAGACCACGTATCTCTTACTATGCTTTACAAAGCTATGCTTTACGATAGCAGTAACGAAAAATTGAAAACAGTTGTAAAGAAAAAGATCAAGAAAGATGCTCCAAAGTTTGTTAAGTCCGGGTCAACTCCGACCAAAAAAGAAAATAAAGCATCCAAAACAAAAGCTAAAAAACTGAAACTCAAAAAAACAGGTGATTTACATGATGCTGCTGATATCTTTTTTGACATGTTAGATTAACCCTTAAAAAGAGGACGCAACTATGGCTTCTTTAGCTGTTGCTAATACATATGATCGTGTAGGTATCCGTGAAGACCTCACGGAAGCGATCTATAACATCTCCCCCACGGACACTCCGTTTGTGTCTATGGTTGGGACTACTAAAGCCACGCAGACAAAGCATGAGTGGCAGACAGACGCCTTGGCTTCGGCTGGTGATTCTAAAGTAGAACAAGGTGCTGCTGCTCCTGGTACGGCTGCTGCTGCTACCACGCGGATTTACAACGAATGTCAGATCAACGCCAAAGACGTTTCTGTTTCTGGTACTGACGCTGTTGTTAGAAATGCTGGTCGTAAGTCAGAAATGGCTTATCAACTTGCCAAACGTGGTAAGGAACTAAAACTGGATATAGAATGGGCGTGTGTCAATACTCCCAATGTCCGGGTTACTGGTGCTTCTGGTACTGCTGCTGAAATCAGCAACGTATACGCTTATATCGCTGATAATGGCTCTTTTGGTACTAGTGGTTCAACTTCTGCGGCTGGGGCTGGTACTGGTGCCGGTATTGCTACCGAGACTGGTGATGACCGTGTCTTTGCTGAAGCCCTTTTGACTGATGCTATTCAGGATCAGTGGGTTGACGGCGGTAATGCTAATGTTGTTATGCTGTCGGCTACCAACAAGGCTTTGCTTACTGCTTTTAATGGCCGCAGTACTTCTGCTTCTACTAACACGGATGCTCACACTAAAAAGATCATAAACGCTGTAGACATTTACGTGTCTGATTATGGTGATATGTCTGTGGTACCAAATCGTCAGATTCCTACTGGTGCAAATGGTAGAGTTCTTGTTCTTGATCCTTCGACTTGGTCTATCGCGTTTTTACGCCAGTTCAAGACGTTTGATCTAGCCGTTACGGGCGATGCTACCTCCAAGGAATTACTCGTTGAGTGGACTCTTGAAGGTCGTGCAAAAGACGGTAACGCTCTGATTCAAGATTTAACTACCTAATCTTTAGAAAAAGAGGGAGCAGTATAGTATGAGCGATAATAAAATTATTGACGGTGTATCCGATGTGAAAACAGAGATACACCATGAAGGTGATGATATTATTGTGAATAGGGTACAAGCTATCGGCGGTATTCTTGATGCCAATACGATAGACTACAATAACTATACTGCTCCCACTAAAGATACTGCCATGAAGCGGGTTGCTTCCATTCCTATGGTGATTGTAGAACAGTGGATAAAAGAAGGGATAAATGTTATGAACCCTTCTGAAAAAGACAAAAAACGTATGTGGCAAAAACTTAACAGTAATGAATTTCTAAAGTTACGAACAGCACCGGGTAACTATTAACTCTAATGGCTATCCGGCAAACTTACAAGTATCACGCTGGGCCTCTTCCTGACGAACCGGGTCCACTTGGGGTATATTTAAAACAGGAACTGGATCATATAGCCACTTCTATTAACGCTGGTACTGAAACAGTAGGTTCAGACAATAAAGATTACGAGATACTTAAACACCGTCCTGTATGGGGAGATATTGTTACCCCTATAGGAGCTACACGAGATGGTGCTGCTGCTCCTACTTTAAGACAAGTAGGTACAAGTGGCCTTTACTTACCAGATTTTGATGAAGATGATTTAGTACATTTTACTATTCATATTCCACACGATATGAAAAAGTTAACAGGCACAGATGATACTGGATACGGAGGAGTTAACAATGATAGCCCGTCATTTAGTGTTCATTGGTTAAATGGAACCGCAGGTTCTAGTAATTTTGTCAAGTGGGAATTAAAATATTTAATTGCCAGAGGTTACAGTAAAACGGCGTTTACATCTGGAGCAACTTTAAATTCTGGTGATATAGCAGTATCCACAACTCAATATATGCACCACACTACTGCTGATACAGCTATGAAACTTGATACGGGAAGTGGAGAACTGGAACCAGATGCAGTTATACTCTGTACTTTAAAAAGGATTGCTCCTTCTGGTACAAGTTATGGGGATGCTAACGATATATTTGTGACACACATAAATCTGCACTACCAAAAAGATAAGGTTGGAACTGTAGAACGTGAACGTGCATCTACTACTGTCGGCCATACATCAGGAGGATTTTAACTACTTATGGCTCTTACAAATTATACAGACTTGAAAGCCTCTATCGCTACCTGGCTGAACAGGACCGATCTTACAACGACTATTCCTGATTTTATTGAGTTGGGTGAACACCGTGTTTATCGTACGTTACGTATTCCTTCTATGGAATCAGTGACCAGTTATAATACCAATACTGTTGGCGGGGATTTTGATTTACCTAACGATCTCCTTGAAATTAAGGATGTTATTATCCAGACCAGCCCTGATCCTATTAAACTGGAAAGACTTAGTTGGGGTCAATTAAAGGCGCGAGGCACTGATGCTGCCGACCCGATTTATTTTGCACGGGAAGGGTCTACCTTGATTTTCTATCCCCAACCATCTACTGCATTGGAAGTGAATGTAATGTATTGGAAGGAATTTTCTCCTTTATCCGATACAAACCTGACTAACTGGTTTATGACCAATACACCTGATTTACTGTTGTATGGCGCACTTCTGGAAGCTGCCAATTATCTCCACGATGAAGATGGTATAGTCCGGTGGGAAAAGAAATTTACAGAGACTATGCAAGAATTGCAACGTATGGGCGATCTTGCTGAATACGCAGGGTCCAGCCTTGCTGCACAGACTTACTAGGGAGTAAACTAAGATGGGATCATCCTTCTATTCAACCTCTTCAGAAGATACAGTAGGTATTGATTGGAAAGGGACTTGGGTTACTGCTACTGATTATGCGTTGAATGATGCCGTCTATGAAAGTACGCTTGAGCAATCTTATCTTTGTGTTGTCAAACATACTTCCGGTACTTTTGCTGATGATCTTACATCTGTATATTGGCAACTCATAGCAAAAAGAGGTGCTACCGGGTCTACCGGTGCTACCGGTTCTACAGGTTCTACAGGTTCTACCGGTGCTACCGGGTCTACAGGAGCAAAAGGTAACGCCGGTCTTGTGATGACGTACGAAACAACCACTACAGATACAGACCAAGGTAATGGTAAAGTTTGGCTTAACCACGGTACTGCTTCCAGTGTCACAGTACTCTATATGGATGATCTGGCAGCAGGTGGCGGAAATATCAATAATTTTGTTGATACGTGGGATGATTCCACTCACGCCATAAAAGGAACTATCTATGTAATTAAAAATCTAGCACCGGAAAATTACCATATCTTCAACGTAACAGGTGCAGTTACTTCTGCCAGTACATACAGTAAGATTGCCGTGACCTATGTAATGTCTGCTGGGACTATTTCCGATGCTGATGAAGTCAGTGTTAATTTTGTACGTTCCGGTGATGATGGTTCAGGTGTTGGTACTGTTACTTCTGTAGCAACCGGAGGTATCGCTACTGGTGGAACTATTACGTCTACCGGTACAGTTACTGTAGCTAAAGCTAGTACTGCTGAAGTTACTACGGGTACTAATGATACTAATGCCCTCACTCCATTAGCCCTAGCTGGGTCATCTCCGGCATTAGTAGCCCCAATACTTTCTGCGGGGGGAACGACTACTGCTGGAAGTATTAAATTTAAAGAAGGTACAGATAATGGCACTAATGCTGTTACCTTAAGTGGCCCAGTGTCAACAGCAGATGTTACTGTAACTTTGCCAGCAGCAACAGATACCCTTGTTGGTAAAGCAACCACAGATACACTAACTAATAAAACCTTAACAACTCCTACAATGTCTGCCCCAGTCTTATCTGCTGGTGGGACTACTACTGCTGGCAGTATTAAATTTAAAGAAGGTACAGATAACGGTACTAATACTGTTACTCTAATTGGTCCGGCTGCAACAGCAGATGTAACCGTAACTTTGCCAGCAGCAACAACAACACTTGCTGCGGCAGGAGCTAATTCAGACATAACAAGTATTACTGGCCTCACTACTGATTTAACGGTAGCACAAGGAGGTACTGGAGCAGGTACCTTTACAGACGGTGATATACTACTTGGTTCTGGTACTGATCCTATTACCGCAATGGCTGTCGCCGACTTCACGGAGGTAACAGTCGCTGCTGGGGATAGCATCCTGTTAGGTGATGCAACCGACAGCGGGAACATCAAACGAGATACGGTGCAGGGTATTCTTGACCTTGCCTCTGCAACATATGATGACAACAAACTACAAAGTAATATTGCGTTACTTGGTTTCAAGTGTGCGGTCAATGGCAGTTTAGCAAAATACAATTTACAAGACCAAATCATAGATGAATATGAAGATG
>Ga0207988_1001347_pt1 | contig 12535 bp, 9 predicted proteins | sample ETNtaG_11_FD_185773 | JGI IMG/M metagenome (GOLD analysis project Ga0207988, IMG submission 185773) | Marine microbial and viral communities from oxygen minimum zone, Eastern Pacific Ocean - ETNP201310SV74 (SPAdes) (version 2) | ecosystem: Environmental > Aquatic > Marine > Oceanic ...
GTGGACCAGTTGCACGATCCTGTGATAACTAACGGATCACTGTCTTCGTAACCAGCGTCTATGAGCAGGTATTTGTGGTGTAGGAATTTCTCGGCTCCCGCTGAATCTGTAATCGCATCTACCAGTACCTCAACCTGATTTCCCCAATCCAGCATCTTGTGAATCTCACTGTACTGTGAACCGGCTTGTGTCTCGTCAAAGACCCCCTGGATTGTCAAGCCGGGAACGTCCTCCAGTTGAGCTTCCATGGCATCTGAAATATCGTCATCAGTGAAAGAGAAGATGCAGAACGATATGGAGTAATCTGCAGTTGCGATGGCTGATAAAATGCTTTCCTTTGTCCCATCACTGGGGGACATGTACAATTCCAGTGTGTAGCCGTCCAGTTCGAAGGCGTGCAGGTGATTATCCTCCTTCCCGGTGTGAAAACGTGAGGTTGCAGGATTGGGAATTGCCGAGGTGGAACCCCACATCTCCTGAAACTCGGCCGTGTAAGCTACGGCGGCATCCTCACTCCTAAAGAGTATAGCATTATTAGCATTCCCAAAGGTGCCGTTCTCCGTGGCGTTGTAGGAACCAGTCCAGACCCACTCGGCATCAAAAACAGCAAATTTATTGTGCATGTCCTTGTAGATATAAACGCTCCCGGCTGAATCAGAAAGGACCGGTACACTGGCGTCTAACAATTCCTGAACCTCGGGGAGATAGGCATCATCGGTGATAAGTCTTACCTGTGTTCCGCTGTTGTGTGCAGCCAGAATGGCGCCAATAATGGTATCGCTGTCGATTTCATAGAAACAGAGGTCCACGGTTTGCTCGGCGGATAGAATCTGTTCGGCCAGCTTGAGGTCAAGGCGGTCGCCGCCACCTTCACCGGCTGTCTTGTTGAAGAATACAAACCATTCGGCTTCTTCTTCACCTGTTGAGAGGAGGAGCAGATCGCATTGTGATATAAAAAATAGTGTGCTGACAATCGCCAGAAGAAATATCAGACGGTTTACGCCGACTAAAATTTTACTCATGCAATCGTAGATATGACTTATAGCCCATGCAGACAGATGCCACAAGAAGATAGCGAACGAAGAGATTACTCATGGGGAAAGGGACAAACTTCAGCTTGAGTTTAGCGATGCAGATATTAAAATTGTGTATAAGCAACAGCCCAATTATTCGCTTCCATGAGAACTGTTTAGTAGACACGAAATCTACTCCTGTAAACGGCGCCAGCTCAGGGAACTCCTTAAGAATGATAGGTAGGTTCTTTTCCCCGAATTCCTGGTAATTATCAAGAGCCTCATCCAGTGTCTTCAGCTTGTGCATCTTAACTTCAGTTTCAGGCGCATAAAAAAGGTTATCCGGATAGTTCCTCCAAAGACGGTAGGCGTATTCGAGGTCAATGCCGTATCCCGGCAAATTTTCATTGAACAGTCCTGTCTTTTCCACGGCTTCTTTCCTGATTGAAGTGCAAGTCATGATGAAATACCTGAACGGCAGCGGTTTACCTTCGGGAACCAGCTTTGCTCCCCGCTTGCCTTCAAAGAGATAGCGGTGGTACTTATCCTTCAAATCTGTAGAGTGTGGAAGGAGGTTGGAGAGAACTCCAACGGTTTGGTTGTCATCGTAGCGGTTGACATGTTTAGAAACGAAATCCGTTGGCACTTCAATGTCGCAGTCCGTGAAAATTAGCAAGTCTCCTGTAGCGGCTTTTACTCCTGAGTTACGGGTGGCCGTTCTCCCACGATTTTCTTCGTGACGAATCACTTGGCATTTTCCCCGCCATTCCGGATTCTCTAAAAGCTCAAATGTTCCGTCTGTGGAGGCGTCGTCCACCAGGATGATCTCCAGCTTTTCGGCGGGATAGTCCTGATTCAGCAGCGGCGGAACCGTAACGGGGAGGATGTCAGCTCCGTTGTAGATGGAGACGATGACAGAGACCTTCATTCTTCGCCTTTTAAAATGAGTTCGAACTGCCGCACGTTCTTCTCCCATGTAAACTGCTGCACGGCGTTTCGACCTGCTTCAGCCAGTTGAATGCGCAGTGCATCGTTATCCAGAAGTGTGCATATTGTTTCAGTCAATGCTTTCACATCACCTATGGGTTTCAGGAAACCTGTCTCACCGTCGGTGATGAATTCTTGTACACCTTCATTGGCCGCTGCCACAACAGCGCAGCCGCACGCCATCGCTTCCATTGGTGGAAGTCCCCAACCTTCCTGGTGGCTGGTGTGTAGGAAGACGGATGTAGAATTGTATATTTTCTTCAATTGAGAAGCATCTGGTCGAATTCTTAACTCTATCCAGTCAGGTATGGTTACAGACGGTTTCCGGGCAGCAAAGATGACAGCTTTCAGCTCGGGATGAGTCTCCTTTACACTTTGTAAAATCTTGATCCCTTCATTGCCTCCTTTTATGGGAAGTCGATGATAGAGCATTGTGATTCGTGGAGATCGAGATTCGATAGGATTTTCAGTTGAGAACTCTTCGGGATCGAGTGCGATGGGGACTGGACCGTAAGCTGTTTCACCCATCTCCACTGCTGCTTTCTTCAGCCAGTTGGCAATAACTATTTTTTTCAACGGAAGCGTCCAAGTGCTTTTAATAAGTTCAGCATTCCCGAGGTACGTCTCAAGATTCTGTATGTAGTAAAACTTCTCACCTTTTTCACGTGGCATTTCGTCAACCCAAAAGGCAGTCTGCCAAGCGGTGGCCATAAGCACATCACCGTCGGGAATAAAATTTGGATCGGGGGCAGGGATTATTAAATGTTCTACACCGACGGGCGTTTCGTAATACGGCTGATCCTCTACACCGTGCCAACGGTCTCGGATGCGGATGGCTCCGGCTTTAATCAGATGGCGAAGGCGATACCCTTCACTTTTTGGGGAGATGATTGTTACTTCATGTCCAAGCTTTTGAAGTTCACTGGCGTAGCGGTAGATGATTTTCACTCCGCCCACTGGAATCTTGATCAGGCAGGGGAGGAGAAAGCTGATTTTCATTACGGAAGAGGTTGTTGAAGAATTTTGGCGTAACTGTCTGCTGTTTTTTGAGCAGTCTGTTCCCAAAGGAAGTTATCCAAAACATGTTTTGCTAATTTGTCGTCAACCGGTTTACTCAGCGCTTCCTGAATCCCAGCAGAGATGGCAGTTTCGGAATAGGGATCAACATACGTGGCGTAATCTCCGAAGTAGTCTTTGGTTCCGCCGTGAGGAGTTATTACGATCTTAGCGCCTGCCAAAGCGGCTTCCAATGCTGCAATGCCAGGCGTCTCAAACTTGGACGGCAGTGCAAACAGCTCACACGCGGCATAGGCCGAAGCCAAAAGCGGATCGTCATGATCAAGACCGTCAATGATGGTGATATTGGGGTTCTTCTTAGCCTCAGCGAGACACTCTTCAGCTTCTTCCGAAGGGTGGACTTGGCCTATGATGACAGCTGGCCGATCACATGATTTTAATGAACGGATGAAGGATAGGACATTTTTTCTGTCAGGTCCTATATGCCCCACATTCAGGATGAAATCCCGAATTCCATATCGTTCAACAAAGAGATCAGGAGTAGCATCAGCGAATCGCGATTCCACCCCGTTGGGGATTACCGTGATTTTTTCATCAGGAATTCCAAAACTGTCTCGGATCAGTTTAGCTTCCTCAGACGTGTTTGGAACTATGTGTGTTGCCCAGCTGCAGATGTCGTTCACGATGCTGGATACCGACATAAATCCGCGTATTGCCTGACCGGCAGCTTTGGTTAATGTGACCGCCTTACGTACAGTCCCGGCAGATCGGCGTGTGAAATAAATTGGGCTCACTACAAACGGCACACCTTGTTCATTCAAATATCCCGCCAAATCGTACATGCCGTGATTGGAGCCGAAAAGATGAAAAAGGTCACTGTTAAGGATTTCATCCCTAGAGCCCCAAACATCCAAAAGGCGAACTGAAATTCCCATCTTCTCCAAATGTTTTTTTGTTTGGAGGATTTGTGTTTTCGGGCCTCCATGCCGGAGCATGACGGTGTGGTAGCTGGCGAGTGTTACGTCCATGGATTGAGTTTGGAACGAATATGATCGATACTGTTTGTTACCACTTTTCGGTTGATTCGGTTTCGGATGGACATTGGGGTAGAAGCCGGTACTGATATTGGCTTCAGCCAGTTGAGATCATCAAGAGCAGTCTCATCGGACATGGGGGTTACAGCCTCACTTCCATCTCTGTTTTTCACCAAAAGTCGAGATCGATTCTCAATTCCACTACTTTTTATAATCAGCTTTCCTGACGAGATATCAGCACTCCATTTAATACTATTCCGAATTTTCCACCATTCAGCATAATCGCTTAATGTAACGTTGGTGATCTCTTTTTCTTGAATCTGTTTCATGAACCAATTTAGCACATCAAGATTGGCTGAGGAAGGATGATCGTAGATAAATATTGGGAGTCTGTGTGCTAAATTTGTATCCATGACTGCTGCAAAATAGTTTTTCATTTCTTCTTCATCGTGACGTGCATTTTTTAGACGCCCGGCGCTGATCGGATGGACTGGTACCTGAAGAACAGTACTAAATCTATCTCCCAGCCAAGGGTAGAAAGGGTAGTCGTCGTAAGCCAATCCAAATTCGGATGCGTATTTGAACCCCGAACTTTCAACTGCTTTAGCGAGAGAACAATTCCACTCGCCAAACGGAGCCGCATAACCTGATGGAGAGATTTTTTCACCAGCCAGAAGTGATTTTCCTTGTTTGATGTCTGTTTCGCTCTCATAAAAATCCTTAAAAACTTTGTGCTGGTAGCAGTGCATCCCGATTTCCTGATCTTTCATCTTTGCGAACTGACTCAGCCGCTCGACTGCACTTCCGGTCTCCACAAACCAACTTGCTGCAACAGTGTGTTTTTGGCATAAGTCGTATAGATCAGCGATCTGTTTTTCATCAGCGAAATCGGTATCTATCCGCAGATTGAATAACGACAATTCTCCATCTGGGAACGGGTGCAGTGAGACAAAAGGAAGTTCACGTGCTCGAGAAAGAAATTCCAGACTGTACTGCACGATTTCACGGATAGTATGTTTTGAACATCGTGTAACTCTCTCAGTTGGGAGATGTCGTGAGGTTGAAGGGAATTGTCGTCGCAGAATATTACTATTCAGCACCAAGCCGGTCAGACCGCCCGGTAGTATTACGGCTGTTCCCTTCCCTTCGTTCACGATCTGAACAAGATTCATTTCATCGTTAGCGAAAAGCTCATCTGCTTCTTCCGGCACTGTTAAAGAAGCGTCAGCAAATCCGGGGAGCACATTGCTGAAAATTGATTCAGTTGTTGGTTGAATGTAGTCAACATAACGGCGTTGTGACTTAATACCGAAAAGCCATTCTGCTTCGGACGCCTCTATCAACAGTGACCCGCCCGAGTGAATGAAGCTTAAGAGATTTTCCCGTAGATGGTCACTCCCCTTAGCTGTAACTATGATTGTTACAAAGTGATTATGGGAAATATCTTCAATAGATGATAAAGGTGAAAAGGGAAATCCAATCTGGCCGGAAAGAAGAGTCCATTTGGGTTGAACAGCAGTTATGCCTATGGTGAGTTTCATAAAATCGACTTTTTTATAAACTGCCAATCATCTCGATTGAATCCAATAGAAAAAAGGAGGGCAGGTAGTGCAATAATAATAACGGCGATAGAGACAAACAGAGAGCTCAGATGCATTACCATTGCTCCACCAGTTAAGATGACCATAATTACCAGCATTGGTAAAAGTACAATTCTTTCTATACTGAATGGAATTTCATTCTGAAGATGACGAACCATGGCTAGAAAAGCTATCAACTGAAATACCACTAAGGCTAGCGGAGCAACTAACTGAGAATCTCCTGGTAATGGAAGGAGTAAAATGCCAGCAAAACCGATGGCGCCTATAATAAGAGATCGAGTATACAGTTTTTCTTTTTTCAGAGCGATAAGTGTGAACGAAAGGGTGCTGCTGAGCAAAGTTAGTATAAAATAGATCACAAGAATGTCAAAAATAGGTACTGACGCACGGAATTCATTTCCAAACAGAAGGGGAAAGAGCCTGCTTCCTGAAATAATAAAGACCGTTCCAAGAAAGAAGCCGATTAGAGCGATGAACTTAATGGCTCGATAAAAGCGGCGATGGAGAACGTCACGACCTTCCTCAACACTACGACTGATGATAGGGAAGAAGAGTGTGTAGTAAACTCTATCCAGCATAAGGAACACCACGATAACTCGAAAAGCGATGCTGTAAAAACCGGCATCGGCAGATGACTCGAATATTGTCAAATAGATAATTGGGAACTGAAGTACAACTTGAGCGATCAGATTAGCAAAACCTAGGGGAACAGCTTCACGTATGAGTTTAATAGGTGTTGAATCGAGGGGTTTTGTCTCAAGCGAGCTGGGGGAGATGTTTTGTGAGCGCAACCACAAAAAAAGCGCTTGAACTGCCACACCACAGCCCCAGGCGATGGGGACAAATAACATATCGTTGCTGGTTCCGACAAGCGCTAATACCATAACAAGATAAGTGGCCATGCCTAAAATTCTAGCAAGCGCCAGAGTGCCGATCTTACGGATACCTTGGAAAAGCCAGTCGAGAGTCAGAGAAGCCGGGAGCAGTCCGATGAGATAGAATATGGCCACATCTCGCGAAACAGTATCTGTGATCAAAATCCACAGTAAGACAGAGCCCAAAAGAGCGACCGAGACCGACAGTAAAAATCGAGCTGAGCTTATTTTCATCCTCAGAGAACCGATATTGATTTTACCTCCGGCGGCGGAGCGCGTACCAAGGATCGGCAGACCCAAATCCGAGCAGATGCTGCCGTACATAAGGATGGCAGTTCCCAGTGCGATAATGCCAACTCCTTCCGGACCGAGAGTCCGAGCCAAATATGTAATTGCCACCAGACCTAGGAGTTTGCTTCCTACTTCAGAGAGGGATAGTGCCGCTAGTTCAAAGGGAAGTCGTTTCACACCTCGGTTTCTCCTTCGATGGCTTTACGCAAGCCGGCAATTCGCCGCTCCACAGAGAACTCTTTGATTATTCGTTGCCGTGCGGCTTTACCGTCGCTTTCATCTTGCTGCAGTGCAGCGCTGAGAGCCTGTACCAAGGATTCGTTGTCGTTCGGAGGAACGATGGAACCCGTCTCTTCCATAAGTGTGGGAATTCCGCCCACATCCGTTCCCACTGGGATACATCCGCAAGACATGGCTTCCATGAGTGTATTTGGCATTCCTTCAGTCCGGCTCGGTTGACAATAAACTTTGGCGCTCTGATAATACTCAAGAAGTTCCGTCTCAGGGAGCAAAGAGACAATCTGCAAATTGTCGGGAATAGTTAATTCAGATTCTTTCAGCACGGATGGTTCAGTGCCCACTAGAGTAAAAGCCGTGTTCGGCATTTTGGATGCTGTTTCTATGAGAATATCAATGCCTTTTACTTTCAAGCGAGTTGAGTTGTCGCAAGCGGCTACTGTGAGTATACCCTTTTTCTCGGTTGATGATGGTGACCAATAATCTGTATCCAGTCCTATTGGGAGGTAGCTGAGATTCGCACCGTCATAACTTGCAACCGTTTTTGCTTGGCTAATTATGGAAGGAGCCACAGCCAGAGCTACGTCAGCTTTTCTGAGTGCATAGCGGAGGAGCGGTCTCCGCCAGCGGCTTAGCCAAATTCCGTAGTTTAACTCTTCATCAGCTGAAACATCAGCACCCCCGAGAATGAGTATTGTCCTTTTTCCGAATAATCGACCGAGAAAAACGAGCCAGGCGCTGTAAGTGGATGCGAACCAAGAGATTACCGCGTCTGCTGATAGAACTCCAGTAGTAATCTTGGAGATTGCGGTGAAACCTGAAGCCGTAGTGGATTTAGTATTCGTAAACGACGAGATGGCTTCTACATCACGCCTGATGAATGGCAAATTTAGCGATGAGAAAAGAAAAACTTTATGGTTGCTTGAAGAGATTTGGCTCTTTCTCGGTCGTGTAATTTCTACCCCAAGAACAAGAAGAATAAACAGAATTACTGCCCCTAATCGAGCCCAAAGGGTTCCCCCAAGAAGTTGAGTGAACAGAACAGCTACCCCGGCTGAAACAACTATTCCCATGACTCGTCCCCATTGATAGGGCACATTAAAGAACTGTCTGGAGATTAAGTAAGTAGTTACTGCCATGGTACCGTGCCCGGCGATAGTAGCCAATGCAGCACCAGTTATTCCATATAGAGGGATTAAAATGTAATTGAGAATAACATTTACCCCTGCCCCTGCAGCCGTTACTAGAACGATGTAACCTGTCTTCTTGGCAAAGTAAATTCCGGGGAGAAAATTGAAGTAGGCTCCCTGAAATACATAGGCGATCAAGATGAATGGGACGATACTTTCGGCAGAGTAGTAATCTGAACCAATCAACGAGTAGCCAGAGATATTTATCCGGATAATCTCCGGTATGAACAGTGATATAGCCAGCCAAACGAAGAGAGCCACAGAAACATATATAGTAAAAATCCGTGAGAATAGCGGTTTCGATTCCGGCTTGTCTCCTTGCTTGAGGAAAAACGGTTGCCAGGCATAGTTGAAGGCAGTTGTGATAAGCAGCATGAAAATGCCCAGTTTATACCCGGCGCTGTAAATGCCCACGGAAGCTGCACCTTTGAGATGTTGAAGAATGACTCGGTCAATCATCTCCATTGCGATGCTGGCAACACCCGCCGGGACGAACGGGAGACCAAACTTTATGAGGTTTTTCGCATCAATTGTGGAAAAACTGAAGCGGATTTCTGGCAGTGCGGTAAGAAATGATCCCACTGCAGTTACTGTTGATGCCGCAAGAACGCTTAGGAAGACACCATTAATTCCCATCTTCATAACAGCCACAAGATAGATGGAGAGTCCAAGAGTGGTTAATACGTTCAACATCCTGATGATTGTGAATTGCACAGCCCGATTACGCAGGCGGAGAAAGGCCAGAGGCACAATAGCGATTGTATCCAGAAAGAGGATTCCAGCGCAGTAAACAAACAGTTTTTCGTTTTCCAGAGAACCCACTAAAATTTGTGTAAGCGGACGGGAGAGAGAAGCTATCAGGAGTGAGAGAACTACGCTGGTAAAAACCGAAAGCCAAAAAGCAGTGGAAAACCGGTTCCGAAGTTTTGTAGGATCATCAGTTTCTCCAGCAAATCTCAAAAATGCTGAATCGATTCCGTAATGAAAGACAATATTCATGAATCCGAGAAAAACATACACGAGGGCGACCATACCGTACTCCTCTACAGAAAGAACGTTGGTCAGTAAGGGGAGCAGGAGAAACGTCACCAAGCGGGTCAGGACATTTCCTGTACCGTAGATTATCGCCTGTTGTCCGAATGATTTTAGGGAGTTAGTCATCGTTTGTCACCGGAGATTACCCGGTGATTGTCAAGATAAAGCACGATATAGAAGTTTTTGACTGTTACGTCACTCTCCATCAGGAAGTTTCCGCTTAGGGAATTTAACGGGCGGCGAAGAGGGATACAAACATTGAGGTTTCTAGGAAAAGTGTTCGATAAAAAGGTTTTTCGGTATAATGAGTTGAGAAAAATTCTTAATTTGAAGTGACCATAAAAACTATATTATTTCAATTAGGAGAGTAACTGATGCAAGAAATAAGTAAGGTGTCCGCCCGCGAAATTCTTGATTCTCGAGGGAATCCTACAGTAGAAGTAGATGTTCATCTTGCAGATGGTACTATTGGGCGGGCTGCTGTACCGTCAGGCGCATCGACCGGAACACACGAAGCTGTGGAACTGAGGGATGGCGACCGATCCCGGTTTCTCGGTAAAGGTGTTCTGAAAGCTGTAGCAAATGTGACCGACATTATTGGTCCGGCTGTAGCAGGAATGGATGCAGGAAATCAACGGGAACTAGACAAGGCGCTTATAGATCTGGACGGTACTGAGAACAAAGGAAATCTCGGTGCAAATTCTATTCTTGGTGTTTCAATGGCTGTTTGTCGAGCCGCTGCTGCAAGTTCTGGGATTTCTCTTTTTCAGCATTTATCCGATGGAAAGGCTCATTTACTTCCTATTCCTATGATGAATATCCTTAACGGTGGTCAGCACGCTGATAACAATGTAGATATCCAGGAGTTCATGATTTTTCCGGTAGGAGCTCACAGTTTCTCTGAAGCGCTTCAGATGGGCACGGAGACGTTTCATCATCTAAAAACTGTACTAAAGTCCAAAGGTCTTAATACGTCCGTTGGGGATGAAGGCGGCTTTGCTCCTAACTTGCGATCAAACGAGGAAGCCCTCGAAATTATCTTGGAAGCAGCAGGGAAGACAGGGTACTCTATAGGAAGCGATTTGGTTTTGGCACTTGATGTGGCCGCTAGCGAAATTCATAAGGATGGAACTTATCATCTTGAGTCGGAAGGAAAAGTGCTTACAGCCGATGAGTTGATTGACTATTATGCCGGTTTAGTGGAGAAGTATCCAATAGTCTCAATCGAGGATGGCTTGGGGGAAGATGACTGGGATGGTTGGCAGAAACTGAATAGTGCGCTTGGTAGTAAGATTCAGAACGTCGGGGACGATCTGACGGTAACCAACGGTGTGCGACTCCAACGAGCTATCGATGAAAAGGTAATGAATGCGATTCTGATCAAACTCAACCAAGTGGGGACGGTGTCCGAGACCATCGATACCATTCGACTAGCAAGTGAAAATGGTCTGGCATCTGTAGTTTCTCATCGTTCCGGCGAAACTGAAGACACTATCATTGCTGATTTCACTGTAGCCATGGGCGTTGGACAGATTAAGACAGGATCCGCTTCACGATCAGATCGCATCTGCAAGTATAATCAACTTCTGCGCATAGAAGAGGAATTGGGATCAGCTGCTAGATTTCCCGGGATGGAGGTTTTAGGTAGATCGTGAGGAATCGCCGGAGGAGAAATCGCGGTAGGAGGTTGAAGAAAAATTCAACCGGACGCAATATTGTTCCCAGATTGCTGCTGTTGGCCGGTGTAATTCTTATAATCATCTTCTTTTTTGGCGATCACGGAGTCTATCGCCTCTATGAAATGAAAAGCAGGAAAGAACAACTACTGGTTAGTATAAACCAGTTGAAGAATGAGCAAGAGGAATTGAAAGAAGAACAGAAAAAATTATTAACAGATACTACTCACATCGAAGATCTTGCTCGAGATTTACATAGAATGGCTCTACCTAAAGAAAAAGTATTTAAAACGTTACCTAAGTCCAAAGATTAATATTAGGCTATACTAAAAACCCAACATAAAATATACTTGGTCACCCCCTAATTTAGACTGGAAACCCATCTCTACATCCTTTGGGTCTTTAGTGAAGGTGTATATTAACTCGGAATCCATTGACTGCCCAGGCTTAATTCTACCGATACTATTCTTGCTTTTCATAAATTCCAGATTCCCAGGTTTGCCTTTGCCATCCATTACGACAAAAAGCATCATTGCGCTCATATCAAAATCATTTTTTCCTGAATTTTTCACCTTTACCGAAATAGTAACGGTTTTAGCATTTTTCTTCGCACCGAGCAAGCTTATAGATGCGTTGCCTGTTGTTTGTGTGTCACCTATGGTGCCAGCTATTCGGCTTTCTTTTAGTGCTTCAGCCGAAATATAAAATTCGATAGTTGCTTTTATATATTTACCACTCTTGTCTTTACCTAGTTTAGTTATTTTTGCATCTTCATAGAGCTCACCAATTGACTCACCGCCGGGTTTTACATAAATATCTGCATCTTTGGAAATATTTGTGACTTGGGCAATTGCTGGCAAGCAGAATAAAAAGATGAAAAATGGAATAAGCAGATTAATTTTTCTACAGTCCATTTTTGTCTACTAGGTAAGCATCAAGATAAATATCCACTCTCCGATTTCTTGCCTTACCCTCTGCCGTATTGTTTGTATCAACAGGTCGGAATTCTCCGTAACCCAAAGCTGAGAACTTATCTTCTGTAATCCCGGCGTAATCCTTTAACAGTTTTACAATGTTCAGGGCGCGGGCACTAGAAAGCTCCCAATTATCTTTATATTTAGTCTGGAGTCTTTTTGGTAAAGGTACATTGTCTGTATGGCCTTCACATCGTATCTCAATAGCAAGCTCCTGATTACGTTTCTCAAGTGCCATCAGAAAGTTCTTGTAAGTAGAATCGTTATGCACACCGACAATAGGGGACATCTTGACAATAAATCCGATCTGCCCGATGAGGGGATGGAAATCAGGCTTCAATTCTTCCTTTCCAGATCGAAATAGATCACCCCCAACACTGGCCATTGTTATTTTTACACCTTTAGTTACTCTATCCACAGATACATATGAGTTTCCCTTTAGCTGTTCATTTAATTCATTATGTGTTTGATCTAATAGCTTATTTATGATGCGGTCAATGTGTTTTTCTGCATCATTCATTATAACCAAAAGCATGATGAAAAAAGTAAGGAGTAGAGTGACCATGTCTCCATATGTAATAGCCCAAGCGGTGCTTTTTGCCTTT